>Ga0265294_10010719_pt1 | contig 10387 bp, 14 predicted proteins | sample MunlanPumphouse3_FD_192504 | JGI IMG/M metagenome (GOLD analysis project Ga0265294, IMG submission 192504) | Groundwater microbial communities from a municipal landfill in Southern Ontario, Canada - Pumphouse #3 | ecosystem: Environmental > Aquatic > Deep subsurface > Groundwater | place...
ATATGATGGTGCCGCCGGTGGTGATCGCCCGGGTGATCAGTTCGGCGCTCGTATTCTCGGCGCCGAGGATGGCGCGGGAGCCGAGGTCGAGGAGTGACCCTGGCGTCGCGACGACGATGCTCGAGAACCGGGCCACGGCGTTCTTCCCGACAAGGCGCGCCGTTGGGTACATGTTGACCTGGTGGACCGGCTGCATGCATACGTAGTTCGAGAGGAAGGTGCCGTCCTCCTCGATGATGGTGGCGCTCCGCGGGAAGACGCTGATCCCCGGGTTCCAGTTGTGGATCATCGTGGATGTGACCTTGGCGCCCTTGCCGACGTAGATCTCGGTCACCCCGATATGCGCTCCATGCTCCTTCTGCCAGGAACTGGCGCAACCGGAGATGATGTGGATCTCCGACCCCTCTCTCGCGATGAAGATGTTGTGCACGTGCTGCACCGGCTCCTCGCGGAGGAAGAGGCAGGCCTGAAGCGGCATGGCGACCTTCGCGCCCGGATGAGCGATGACGACGAGGCCCTGCGGCTCTTTCTGCTTTGCCAGGTACTGTGTATACTTGTCCTTATCCTTCGGGACAGCGTTCCAGTAGTAGTCCTTCACCCAGTCATACTTCTCGAGGGCGGCCTTGATGGGGAGCATCTCGACCCCTTCGGCCCCACAAGTGGTCTGGATCACTTTCTGGTCGATCTGGAAGAAACTCCCGCACCGGTTCTGCATCCCTACTTCAAGGCCGGTCAGGGCGAGGCGTTCCCGGTCCTTCTCCGAGAGGTGCTCCATGTCAGTTATATCTGTTTGCAACGCAGACACTCCCCGTATCCTTTTTCCTTGACCACGCGCAGAATCTCGCGGGGGTTTCCGTGACACCGTATCTGGCCGTCGATCAGTACGTGTCCCTGGTCGGCCTCGAGGTAATCGAGTATGTAGCCGGTATGGGTGATGATCAGGCCGCTTCGCCGCCGGTTGATGATATGGATATCTTTCTCGAGCAGGCCTGCGATCTCCTTGCCCATGAGGCTCATATTTTCGAGGTCGACACCGCTCTCCGGTTCATCCAGCATGACGAAGTCGGGCTGCTGGACCTTCAGTTGCAGGACTTCGCTTCGTTTCATCTCGCCGCCGGAGAACCCGACGTTGACGTCCCGGGTGAGGAAGGGCTCCATGTTGACCGACTGTGCCAGCGCCTCGATCGCGCCTTCTCCCATATGGGATGTGGCGGCAAGCAGTTTCCCGAGCTTCAGCCCGGATATCGCTGGGGGGTGCTGAAACATCATGCCTATCCCGAGGTGGGCCCGCTCGTGGATCGGCATGTGGGTGATATCCTTCCCTTTAAACACAATTGACCCGGACGTGATCGTATAGCCGCCGAACCCCATGATGGCTTTGAGCAGGGTGCTCTTTCCCGAGCCGTTCGGACCCATCAGGATATGGGTCTCCCCCTCCCCGATGTGGAGGTTGATATCGTGGAGCTTCTCGGTGCCATCCACGTTCACGTGCAAATCACTAATATCCAGCATACGGCACTTCGTTTCATGTATATGCCGGGTAATACATTAACACTTGCCAACGGAACAGTTGCCGTTTCAGCCGATAGGAAGGTAAAACTCGCCGGTACGTAGGACTATTGTAAAACGGATTTCTGTATCCGGCCTCCCTGAACAAAGGGGGTCGATTTCGGCCTGAAATCCAACTCTTCACTTTCACCCCGCGCGCGGCTTACGGTTAAATAGCGGTCCCTCCCCGTTCTCTGTATGGAAAGGATCGCATTCACCACGTTTGCCTGCCTTGTCGAGCGGGCCGCCCGGCACCCGGTTATCGTCAGGCGGAACCAGATGCGCAAAGTGGCGTATATCAGCACCGTTGTTCCGGCGGACCGCACTTCTCCGTGATGGAGGGCAAGACAGATTTAACTTGCGGGGGTGAAGGGTGCGGAGCGGGAAGTCCCCGGCCAACAGGTGCGGGGACGGCCGCTCCGCCGCCCTTCTTCATTACGATAGGTATATCATTTTGGGTATTATAGTATAATTCAAGCGTAGATGATCGTTTCCTACAAGTATCGGGCGTATCCAGATGCAATCACGGAGGGGCGGTTGAATACCGCACTCGATACCTGTAGGTGGCTCTACAACCAACTTCTGGAAGAATGCAATGCCGCGCAGGAGAACGGGATCACTCCAACAATGCGGGGAACGCAGGCGCGGATCGTCCCGCTGAAGGATGAGAACCCTGCACTCTCGGGCGTGTACTCCAAAGTTCTCCAGATGGTGAACTCTACGCTCTGGAGTAACATTCGTGCTCTCTCCCAGACGAAGAAGAAGGGGCGGAAGATCGGTAAACTCCGGTTCAAGAGTGCATCCCGGTACCGGACGCTCAACTACAACCAATCTGGATTCAAGATTGACGGAGAGCAGAGCGCCATCACCTTCTCAAAGATCGGAACAATACCGTTCACGATGCACCGGCCCTATGTCGGGACGGTGAAGGGTGTCCAGATCACCCGTTCCGGGGACAACTGGTACGTGATCATCCAGGCAGAACAGAAGATTTCCGAACCAACGAGAGAAGGCCGTTCAGTTGGGATCGATGTCGGTCTGGACTCGTTTGCGGTCGATAGCGATGGCACCGTCATCGAGAATCCTCGGTTCTTTGAACAATCACGGAATACGATCAAGAAGTTGCAGCAAAGTGTTGCCCGGAAGAAGCGGTTCTGAAAGAACTGGATGAAGGCGAAGGATAACCTGGAGAAGGCATATGACCATATCACCAACCAGAAGAAAGATTTCCTCCACAAACTCTCCCGGTGGTATGTGGATGCCTATGCGACGATCTGTGTCGAAGACCTGAATATCAAGTATCTCAAAGAGAACGGTAAATCCACCGGGCTCCGCAGAAGCATCCACGACGCATCGTGGGGACGATTCTTATCATTTCTCTCGTACAAGGCTGAAAGTGCTGGTACGGAATTCATCAGGGTCGATCCCCGTGACACGACGCAGATGTGCTCAAATTGCGGAAGCATCGTGAAGAAGACTCTCTCTGATCGAGTTCACGAATGCCCGTATTGTGGGTTTATCGCCGATCGAGATTACAACGCTGCGGTGAATATTCACCGCGTGGGGATGGAACAGCCCTTCGAGCCTGTGGAGACGATACCTCTCCATCACATCTCGGTGATGCAAGTGTTGTCAATGAAGCAGGAAGCCCCGCCCTTAAGGGCGGGGTAGTTCACACCCTCCTGCGATCTACCGGCACCGTGAGGGGGCGAGACCGGGATGCGGCGGGAGTGCTACCGTATCCTCAAGCCGGGCGGGCGGATGGTGATCAACGTCCAGCCGCTCTTCTCCGACTACATCCCCACGCACCATATCATCTCTTCTCAGCTCCTCGGCCTCGGGTTTCTCTGGAAGGCGGAGATTCTCTGGGAGAAGAACACCTACAATGCCCGGTATACTGCCTGGGGGAGCTGGAAGTCGCCGTCGATGCCGTATCTGAAGTACACCTGGGAGTTCATCGAGGTCTTCGATAAGGAGACGCACAAGAAGACCGGACGGAAAGAGGATATTGATATTACCGGCGACGAATTCAAGGAATGGGTCTCTGCGAAGTGGGTCTTCCCCCCTGAGGTCAGGATGCGGGACTACCGGCACCCGGCTATGTTTCCCGAGGAACTCCCGCGGCGGGTGATCAAACTCTTCTCCTACCGGGGGGATCTGGTGCTCGACCCCTTCAACGGCGCAGGGACGACGACGCTCGTCGCTCATCGGCTCGGTCGCCGTTTCATCGGCATCGATATCTCCCCGGATTACTGCAGGACCGCCATGACCCGGCTCCGGAGAGCGGGAGCGCCGGTCCGCTCCATCGTCTGGGAGTAATCTTCGTGCGTCACTCTGCGAGATACGCCCGGGCACGGAGGTACGACCCCGGCCGGTCGTGGGCATGGGTGCCGAGGTAATTGTGGACCTCCACGGCAGCCCTTGACTCCGCGAGCAGGGCGTTGTACGACTGCACGGCGGCGTTGTACTCCCGGGCCTTCCGGTTGTATTCGGGGACGAGACGGTTGTACTCGCGGACCTCCCCGGACCCGGAGAGGGCTCTCATCCGCGCACCGAGGGCCTCAAGAGATTCCCGCTCTGCCTCAAGTTCCCGTGCGCGCGTCCCGAGCTCCGGCGCGAGCGCCTCGGCCCGGTCGCGCGATGAGGAGAGGGCGCGTTCGATCGTCCGGACCTGGTCGCATCCTGTATAGGAGCGCGGCCCGTCGCCGACCGGGATCACCAGGGGGTCGGAGGAGAGGATCGTCCCGTTCGAGAGGGCCGCTGGCGGGATGCCGACGTAACTCGTGTTCGTGGTCTCGATGTAGGCGAAAGGAGTGTTGCGGTAAGGGCATCCGGCGCTCCTCACGCCGACGGCCATGTGCGCCTCGTCCCTGAAGTAGAGGAGCGCGACCCCGTAGCCCTCCCGTGCGAGGAGCCCGGCGAGGAGGAGGCTTTTGTCGTCACAGTCGCCCTCACTGTCCACGTAGGTCTCGATGGGGAACTTCGGCTCCACGAGCGAGGCGTCGGCCCTGTAGGGGATGGACTGCACGAACGCGGCGATCAGTTCGAGGAATCGGTCGTCGTCGAGGTCTTCCCGGTCCCGGATCCCGCGGAAGGCCGCAAGGAGATCCGCATAGAAGGGTTCCTGGTGAGAGTCGTTCGCGAACGCCTGGTAGTAGATGGGGATCCACTCTTCTTCCGAGAGGTCTCTGGAGAGGTAGAGCCTCCGGTCCGCCTCTTTTGCGCCGGCATAGACCGCCGGATCGGGATCGATCCGGATCGTCTCCTCCCTGTCCTCGAAGGGGAAGGTGCAGGCCGGCAGGTCGTCGAGGCTCGCCCCCTCGACCGGCACGATCGCCGGCGGGACGACCGGGGGGCTCAGGAGGCCGCCCAGGCACCCGGCCCCGAGGGCCGCGGTGACGAGGACGAGGACAGGGAGGATTCGTCGCCACATGGTATCAAAGGTGCCGGGGAAGGTCAGCAAGCGAGCCGCTGGCGAGGTCCGGCGTGATGCCTGATTGGCGAACCGCCTCTTCCCGGTACTTGCCGGTCCTGACCCGGATCCCCCTCATCCCGCAGGCCCGGGCGCTGCCGATATCGATCGGGGCTGCTCCGATCTCCATGGTTACCCTGTTGTCTGCAGGAGTATTTATGGCGCCCGGGAGTGCGACGTCCCTCCCCTCGCCTGGAACCACCGGGAGAACCTTCATGTGGGTTGCAGTGTATCTGCCCCTGACCCAGAAACCGTCACGAGAAGGAGGAACTGGATATGGACGCATTCGAACGAATACCGATGGACGTGAGATGGAAACTGGCCGCCCGGGAGGTCTCTGCACTGCCACTTGCCTACCGCAGGGCTATCCGGGACGGTGCCGACGACCAGCTCTATAACGAGGTCGAACGGGCGGTATGGCAGGAACTGGGCAGAGAGGTGGGCGTTATTGCCCGTGCTTTTGGGATGCCGGTCGGAGACGCACATGAGGTTGCGGAGGCGTTTGCGGCGGCAACAAGGGTGCTCTTCGGGCCTGAATACCAGTACGAGATCCGGGACTCCGCGCCAGATGAGGCGGACCTGACGATCCGGAAGTGCGCGATGGTAGAGAGAGTTAAAGCGGAGGGGGAGAACCCGCTCGCCGCCTGCAACGTCTGCCACGCCTTCGCAAACGCTGCAATCCCGGACCTGAACCGGAACTATGCTCCGAAGTATCGGCGCAGCATCTGTGCCGGTGACAGCACGTGCTCGGTCACGGTAAGACCCACAAGCCGGAAATAACGTGCTTGAGCAGTTTCGAATGCCTGCGGGCCGGGTGCGACCGGCGCGCGCAGACCTGGAAGCCCGGAAGTCCCGGTCTGCTATGTCAGCGGAGAGGCCGAGCAGATATTGAAGCGATGATATCGTCCTGGACGACTTTTGCAGGGAAGAAAACCGCCCCGGTCCAGTTCGCGGAGCCCCTGACCGATACCATCAAATCCTCGCCCGCCAATATCCGGAATCGGATGCCATCATGAGAATCATCCTTATTCCTATCGGGAAGGTCGATCCGGCAGAGATGCAGATGCTCGAAAACCCGTTGAAGACGGAGTTCTCCTGTGATGTAACGATCGGGAAGAAGATCCCGCTCCCCGCAGGCGCGCAGAATGCCGTCCGCAACCAGTACGACGCAGAGGTGATGCTGGAGTTCCTCTCGCTCTCCCGGGAGACCGCTGGCCGCGACCGGGCGCTGGGGGTCACCGACGTCGATCTCTACCTCCCGGGCATGAACTTCGTCTTCGGGCTCGCGGGTCGGAGGAATGCCGTGATCTCTTTCCACCGCCTCAGGCAGTCGTTCTACGGCCTCCCGGAGGATGCAGGAGTCTTCCAGCGCCGGGCCATCGTGGAGGCGGTGCATGAACTTGGGCACACCTTCGGGCTTGCCCACTGCGAAGACCCCCGGTGCGTCATGCGCTTCTCAAACACCATCGCCGAGACCGACCTGAAAGGGCCGGGGTTCTGCACAACCTGCCGCCCAAGGGTCCGCACCGGAGAGGCCACAGGGCGGTGACCGGAAACCTGCTCATCACCGGGCGGCCCGGCTCCGGGAAGACCACACTCATACGCCTTCTTGCGGAACGTTTCGCTGGTTGCTCGCCGGCCGGGTTCTACACCCTCGAAGTCCGGACGGGAGGAGAGCGGGTGGGATTCGATCTCGTGAGCCTCGCCGGAGACCGGCGGTCCTTCGCTCGAACCGGGTTTCCGGGCCCCTGCCGTGTGGGCAGGTATGGGGTCGATATTGAGGGGTTTGAGGAGTTTCTGGCATCCGTCCCGTTCTCTGCACCGGACGTCCGCCTCGTAATCATCGACGAGATCGGGAAGATGGAGTGCTATTCTGGAGTTTTCCGGAGGGTTGTGCGGGAGGTGCTCGATGCCGCCACTCCCTGTGTGGCGACAGTTGCACAACGGGGCGTCCCGGGCCTTGACCAGCTCAAGACCCGGGCTGATGTCCGGGTCGTGGAGGTGACCCGGTCGAACCGTGACGGCCTCCTGCCGGAACTTGAGGCGAGGGTGCGGCGCCTGGTGGGCGCCGGGCCAGGGGGAGCGGGGCAGGGTGGAAACGATCGACGTAAATCCGACAAGAAACCGAAGTAAACTTCCGGGATGTTGCGCACATCTCGAATATTCAGGATATCTGCGGATAGTATATTTACTGCACAATTTAAATGTTTTTTCTAGAAATATGCTGATATTGTAGTTTTAACGCTGATTCAGAAGGAAATTGCACGAATGTAAAAGCATAATGTTTTTATCCTGCCATTCCGACCTTAACGATTGCCCCCAATATATTTTTCCGACTTTCTTCCGTTTCGTTCTATCGTCCTGGAGTGGATGCCTGCTGTCGCACCTTCTCCTGCACTCACGTACCGGTCGGCCCTCCGAGGTCGCCAGTCGCGTCCGCCAGACCGGCCCGTGTCACCTCCACCTCCGCAGCCCTGATGGCGACGGCCCTACGGGCGGGGTTCCGCTCCCCCCTCTGCCGTGCCGCCATCCCCCGGCTCAGGCGTGATCACGCCAGGTCCTCGTCCTCGAATGTGAAGACTTCCTCTATGGTGGAGCCGAGCGTCCGGGCCACCTTGTAGGCGAGTTTCAGGGAGGGATTGTACGTCCCTTTCTCGAGGAAGACGATCGTCTCCCGCCGGACACCGACCTGGTGTGCCAATTCCTCCTGGGTAAGCCCCATCTTCGCCCGGAGTTCCCGGATCCGGGTCTTCACCCAACGTCCCCCTTCCGGAGCAGGTGCCATTCGGCGGCGCTCGCGCTGAACCCCATGAGGAGGAAGAGGAAGACCAGTAACTCCCTCCCGCTCAGCCTGACCATGCCGGTGATGTCGAGGAGGAGCAGGAGCATCAGGACGCCAAACGAGGCTTGCCAGGCATACGAACATGCGAACGCCCGGATCTTGCGGAACCGTTCGTCGTTGGGGGGACCTTCGTCGGTCTTCATCCGTTCCATCACGGCCCCGAAGACCAGCAGGATACCGAAGGGGATGAGGAGGATGGGAATCCAGGGGTTCAGTCCGGGGAGAACCAGGGCAACGGCGATCCCCGCGAGGATGCATACGCCGCCGGCCGCGGCCTGCACCGCCGGTCTCATGCCACGTCTCCCTGCCGGAAGAAGTACCACTGGAAGATGCGGGCGGAGAGCGCCATCAGCAGGATGGTGACGAACAGCACGCCCCCGACCGGGAGGGTGAGTACGCCGAGGTAGTCTACCCAGAAGAGGATCGCAAGGAAGACGAGGGTGAGCAGCCACGAGTACGAGAGGCCGTATGCCCCGAGTTTCTTCATCCGCTCATCGCTCTCCGGTTCATCCCGAAACCTCCAATGCCGCATGGCAACAACCGCGATGGTCACAAGACCGATCGTCACCAGAATTGAGGAGAGTGCCTCGATTCCATCTATGAGGAACGGAAGGAGGAGCCCGGCAGCCGCGAGAACCGCTCCCGCCGCAATCTTTATCGCGTATCGCGTCTTCATCGACTCACCTGTTAGGTATATATAACATTGTGTTAGAAGTATATAACATTTTTGTGCCGGTAGGGCGAAGCGTGCCCGCCCGGGCGAACAGGGTCGGGAAGGTGCCGTGTACCGCAAGATGGGAGGCTTGCCGGGGTCTCCCCCGAAAACGCGTGAGCGCTACCGGCCGGGGGCCCGGTTTGAGGGGTTCCGAGGCAGTCTCGCAGGCCATAGTCATCGATTTACCTCCCACCCCGGCCCAACCAGGGCAAGGGCAAGGCCCTACCTATATTGAGGGCCTGCCGGGTCGGCATCAAGAATAACTATCGGCGGTGAGGTGAGCACCTTAAACCTGACGGGGATATCCTCAATCCCCATGCTCCTTGCCTGCCTATCAAGCATCGCATACAACGATTCTATCGAGAAGGCCGTCTCAGGAGGAGGCGGACCGTTCCAGAGACCAACCTCGAGATATCCTTCGATACCGTAGCCGAAACCGATGACGTTCCCCGCGGGGTAGAGGTAGCGCTCCCTCATCAGATCGTGGCTGGCGCCGGTGAAGTTATCGAGATCAGAGTACGACGCACTCTTCCCGCCCTTCGAGAAGGGGAGCCCTCCGAGTGTGATGGTTACGGGCTCCCTCTTGTTCAGGCTGGCCTTAAGAAGGAAGACTCCGTCTCCGGTGAATGCCGGTTGAGACGGTTTGAATCCCCCGGGATGTATTGCCTGCTCCTGGCCCCCGGCATCGCCGGACAGACAGGCTCCTGCAAGGAGACAGACCCCGAGGATGAGAGCACCGATCAGGATGAACGTTCTTTTCATGCAGCACCTGCTTTTCCTCTGCGGCCGGCGATCCCCCCGCGCCGGCCCCTGAGTAATGGGTACCTGAACGGCTCGCCTCTTCAACCCTTTGCATTATATAATGGCCCTCCTTGCGGCTTGTGCCGGGTATAGGGGCCGGCATCCCGACCCTGTGAGAACCCGCCATCCTGCCGGCAACCACTGCCGCAGATACCCCGACGCGATCGCCGCGATAGAATATGCGCGGCGCACGCGGTGCCCGCAGACGGCGGGAGAGCCGGGGAGAGGAGATGTTCGCCCGGGATGCGATATCTGCAATTTTTAGAGATTTCGCCAAAACCTTAATTTTGGTTGAGAATCTTTGAATGCTGATCACCCACGATTGCAAGCAGGGTCAACTATGAACAGGCTACTGATTGTTTCAAACAGGCTTCCGATCAGCGTCTCCCGGAAGAACGGCGACCTTCACCTGCAACGGAGCGTCGGCGGTCTTGCCACCGGAGTCGGCTCTTTCTACAAGTCCTACGAGAGCCTCTGGGTCGGCTGGCCTGGCATGAACGTTCAGAGAAAGCAGGAAGAGGAGAAAGACCGGATCATCGAAACGCTCAGAAAAGAGCGATGTCACCCGGTTTTCCTCTCACCGTATGACATCAAGCACTACTACGACGGATTCTGCAACAACACCCTCTGGCCGCTCTTCCATTACTTCAATCACTTCGCAGACTACGATCCGAAGATGTGGAGCGTCTACCTCCGGGTGAACGAGAAGTTCTGCGATGCCGTGATGGAAGTGGCCCGGCCCGACGACGTCATCTGGGTCCACGACTACCACCTGATGCTCCTGCCGCAGATGCTCCGGGAGCGCCTGCCCGATGCGGAGATCGGCTACTTCCATCACATCCCCTTCCCGTCATTTGAAGTGTTCCGGAACCTGCCCTGGCGGCGGGAGATCCTCTCCGGCCTGCTTGGGGCGGACCTCATCGGGTTTCACACCTACGGCTACGTCCGCCACTTCCTCTCCAGCGTCCGGCGGATCCTCGGGCACGAGCACTCCTTCGGGGAGGTCCGG
>Ga0265294_10010720_pt1 | contig 10387 bp, 20 predicted proteins | sample MunlanPumphouse3_FD_192504 | JGI IMG/M metagenome (GOLD analysis project Ga0265294, IMG submission 192504) | Groundwater microbial communities from a municipal landfill in Southern Ontario, Canada - Pumphouse #3 | ecosystem: Environmental > Aquatic > Deep subsurface > Groundwater | place...
TTCTTTTTGCTGTTCATCGGATCTTCCATCTCGGGAACGGCCGCCAGCGTCTTAGTAATCCCAGACGCAACCAGACCGCCCCCTAATGCCACAAGACCCGTTTTCGCCACCGTTCCAAGCTTGCTGCTTGTTTTTGCGGCGGGAGTTGAGATGTTGTCGACTTTCTTCGACAGTGACGCGATTTCGTCACTAACACCCCCAAATAATTTAGCGATTGATTTTCCTTTTATCATGCTGTCCTCTGTGTAATCGCGTAAACCGCGATGATACCCAGACCCGCAAGCAAAAGAACCGGAATATACTGAGTAAATCCGGTCGTCTCTGCCGTTGATGTGGTTGTTCCTCCGCTTAGTCCTCCTCCGGAACTGTAGGAATTGTAAGTGTCCCCACTACCCCCAATGGTGATCAGTCCCCGAATCGTGTCAACGAGACCTGAAATTATACTCTCATCCTTCGTGGTCATGCCGATGACCCCTCCGCCGTTCGCGTCCGGATCAGTGATGAGTGTAGGATTGGCTGTTTTGTCGTCATCGCCGCCATTACCGCCTTCGGGGTCTTCGCCTCCTAACCCGCCGGACAACACGCCAAGGGATCCCAGGATCCCACTCACATTCAAGGCTTTCCCCGATACCTTTACAGTCTTTGCCAGTGCCCGCAGCGGGATATAACCCGCCCCAAGACTCATAGCGCCGCCGGCTAATGTGAATGCGTCGATGACCGCATATATCCAATCCTCCGTTGTGACAGTTTTCCCGGTAAACAAGTTATTCCCGAGATTGACCAGGTCGAGAGGGAGAAGGATATCCGCAGCTGCGGCCGGGACAAATGCCAGGCCTCCGCTATCATATGCAGCGTCCCGAGTACTGATGATACCCTCGATCATGTTGCTGACCGGATTGTCCTTCTTGATTTCGTCAAGAGTCGGGATGGTAATCCCTCCTCCCTGAGTCGAACCCCCAAGATTAGATATCGCGTTGTAAAGCTGCCCGATCGGATGAAGGCTTACAAGAGTTTCCAGCCCCCCAAAAAGATCAAGCTCCGAGGGGTTTTCGGTGTTCCCGACCGATGCGCCGGGATACTGAGTTTTGAGGATCTTTGCGGTCTCTTCTTCTGTTCGGCTGAAAACACCCGGCTGAATATCGTAATACGTCCCGGTCTTTCCTGCCTGAGACTTTAAAACAGCGTTTTGACTTGCCGCCTTTGCGATATCCTGATACTTCGTGGCCTCTTCGGTGTTTCCTTTTTCGGCGTAATACGAGGCCAACCCGGCCGCGTCGATCCCTGCGAATGCCTTTTGACTCCCGTCCTTATTCATCCAAGTCTGACTTGTTTGTTTCCCAGACTGATCAACGGATGAATAGGTCAGATACCAATCGTTAGAAGCGGCCGGTTGAGGTGTGGGTGTGTCTGCATTTTTTTGAGTTTTCGGAGCATCAGTTTTAGGGGTATCAGTAGCGGAGGGTCTACTCCCTCCGCTCAAAAGAGATTCAACCGCATTTGCTGCTGATACATGGGCGGCAACTACTGCGGTAACTGGGTTTACGGCGGCAATGCCTGAGATTACCGCCGTGACAGGTACAGGTATAGAAGAAGCGGCATTTCTCATTGTATCAAGAATGCCCATGATCCATTACCTCAGTAGGTGGTGAAAGCGTAGGTCTTCTTGTAGAGGTCGATATCCACGATCTGTTCGATAGACACATACCGGACGGTAGTAGACGAAGAGGTCTTGGCCGCCAGCTGGATGTCGCCTTTGGAGTAGGTCCACCCATCCTTACCCACGCCGTTTGCCTGCCACTGGACACCGAAGTCCATATTAACGACGTGGACTGGAAGGGTTGTTCCATAAATGAGCTCGTCGAGCCACCGGGCAATAGTCCAATCCTGCTTCATCAGTTCGACGCGATCAGGAACGGTGCGGAGAAGACCGAACATAGACGGATCAGCGGAGAAGGTCAGCATGGCCCCTTTCAAAAGTGTGCCGGTCGGCAGATCCAGGAAACCCGTAAACTCGGTGTTTGCGTCGCACGTTGCCGAGAGTGCGTAAACCTTCGGTTCTGCGAGTTTCTCATATTTCTCACCATACCGGGCTTTCAGCTCGGCCTCGGAACAGATTTCCTCAATCAGTTCGATCTCACATTTCGCATTGGAAATGTCGATACCAGTTCCGGCAGTGCTGCCGAACAGGACCTTCAGCTCAAGGTTTGTGTGTGCGATTGCGAGGATCTCGCCCTCATCCAGATACAGCACAAAGGCAGTATCAACGTATGCATCATTCGCCAGGGCGGAATAGGTCATATCAAGGACCTTGTTCACCCTGTCGACGCGGTAGTTGAGCCGTGCCAGGTCAAGACCGTTCAGTGCATAGTGATTCCTGACGGAGTCGGAAACAAGGCTGATCTCAGTGATTGCAGACAGAATGTCAGCAATCATCGGTGTTGCTGATGCGCCCGAGGTATTTGTCAGCCTCATGGAGATCTTCAGCGCGTAACCATCGTGAATGGATGTTCTGGGCAGATTGGCCACATGAACACTGTCAGTGATCGTCTGGCTGAGTATACTGTATTTTCTACGGTGTGCCATCTTGTTGGCCTCCTCAGATCTTGAAAACAGAGCGGACGACCGCAACGACGACGAGTCCAACAAGGAACGGTAAGACGAAAGTCATTACCGGCTGCTTAACGGCAGAAATTGCCGTATTAACGATAGATGTCATTTTTTCTTTCCTGATGTAATTAATGTAACATCACCGAAAGAATAGGCAAAAAAGAGGATAATGGGACGGTTCCCGCGCAAGTTATGCAGACGGCTTTTTATCGTCGTCGGTATCGGTCCAAGCAGTTTCTTTCCCGGCGATACAATCCCGGGCGAGATCGGCGAGCTGAGCCTTATGGACAATCTCGTTAAACGAGTTCATTCTCTGCTGTTCTGCTTCGGCGCGGGCGGCTTTACGTTCTGCTTCTGCTTCGATCTTAGCCGTTTTCATGGCATGTTTGAAGTACTGTGGTATCGCTACAATCGCAATTATAACAAGGGCGATCAGTGCTATAATCGCAAATACAAGTGTTTCAGTGAGTTCAATCAATTTTTTCTTTCCTGATGTAATTAATGTAACATCATCGAAAGAATAGGCAAAAAAGAGGATAATGGGAAGGTTCCCGCGCACGAGTTTTTAGTTCTGATGATCCAGAAGCCAGGCTATAACCGCATTATACGGTATGTTTTTGAGATTTTGCATTCGATCAGGAGATGTGATCCATTCCGGGTGTTCATTTAACATTTTTTTTCGGACCCAGTATAACCGCTGATCGGTTTCTTTCCGAATGTTGATTTTTACGCCGTTTGATGACATTTTTAACCTCTGTGCGGAGTCCTCCGCGTGACCTGTGCCGCTTTGATGATCTCATAATCCCGACCGTCCCACGCCAGCACGTCATGTAGTTCAAGCTGCCTGTTCAACTCTTCGAAATTCGGGATCATTTGACCCGCATATCGAATGTCGGAAGGGATGTTGAAATGGAATAGGTAGGTGTCCCTGCACTGCCCCCAGAGCAACTGGTTGAAATTCTGAAGACGTTGTGTAACGAACCAGAGATGCTTTTTTAGTCCTGCCCCTTCCCGTGCAATTTGTTCCAAAAGTGGATCGGGAACAGATGAATTTTTATTCCAATTGTGGGCCTCCTCGATGACGAAGATTCTTTCCCCGGGTTCTGTCCAGAGAAAATCTAACATTGCCCGGTATTGGATAATCAGGTCCTTTGTCTGTGTCCGTAGTGTTGGTACACAAAGCAGATAGTCATAATCAACAAGTTTTGACCAATCATACGTAATCCCGGCTTTTATTCTGAGTACTTTTACGTTTGGCAATTCCTGTAATCCAATATGGTTTGTGGTTTTTGTATCCATTATCACAAAGGGAATTTCGTTATCATACATTTGCTCACAACTTGCCCCGACGAACCATGACTTCCCGGACTGTGTCGGAGCGGCAACCATCGTATGCGTAGCTCCTTCAAAATTCAGGTCAAAGTCCATTTACGCAATTTCTCCCGCCTGTGCCAGACGCTCACTAATTGACTGTGCCATTTCCGATATCGGAGCAGTTGAGGTGATTTTGGTGGGTTTTGGAGTCTCGTATTTCTCGACATATAGCCGCTCGTTTGATTCCGGGGCGGCTATAACTTCCTGATCCTTCCCGACTTCGAGAGCTGCCCGCTTGTCGGAGATCACTTTCAAGAGTACGGGATAGAAACACATCAGTAACGCCACAATACCGATCATGAGAGCCGTCAGGGGGGCGTTCATCGCCCCGCCAAGAGCTGACCCGGGGGGACAGTAGGCATTAAGTGCCTTCGACATTGCCTTCTTTCCGTGGCTCTCCCAGATCTCCCGCTTCAGCTCCGGCAAATGCTGCTCTTTGAGGATATCCTCTGCAAAGTCAAGACCAACATCAATTAAGGGTATCAGGGAGTTCTCTTCTTCTGAGATCTGCGGCTGCTCTCCTGCGATCAGTTCGGGAGCGGGTTCTCCATCCGGGGTTTCGTCGTCGAAATTATACCCGACGATGACTTCAGATGTAATGTCCTTTTTGTTGAGCTTCGACTCATCATTATCTTCAAATGACATTTTTACCACTCCGTTACATCGATATCGCGATTTTCCGATATTGCGCTAGTCAAAATCTGGAATTTTTTCTCACAGTAATCCTTTGTACCTCTCCCGATGATAAAACAGGATCCGTCTGTGGTGGTGATCTCCAAACACCACGTTTGATCTTCTGGATCCTGCCCCACCTCGTAGTATGCAATTCCGGATATTGGGATCCCGGACGGATCCCCGGAATACTTCAGCCGATATAGTATGACGCCGGTCATGTGTTGGTCACCTCTTTTGTCCGGGTCAAGTTATACCAAGGAGCTTTTTCTTTGTCGATGTAACTCTCCAAGATCTTCAATGCTTTTTCTTCAGCTTCAACTTCATTGTCGGCAAATACCCTTATGCGGATATCCCCGTCCACACAGATCCCGACAAGATACTCTGTCATCACGTTGTCCTCCCGCCAATGATTTGACCGTTTTGAATATAGTGGGTGTGTTTGGCACACCTCACCTCGTGGTGAGTTATCCCCCTTTCTTCTTCGTCAAATATCTGTTTCCGTATTTTGTGTTTCATTTCCGGCGTTTCTCCGGCATATAAAAAATGTAAGACATCGTCGGATACTGAGATTGTCATAATATCACCACCCGGCAATTAAGTCTGGAGTGCTCAACTGTGAGCATGTCCGAACAACCCGAGGCTCGAACCCATATCCCCATTTTAAGATCATCCTCAAGCTTGGGATTGCTCCGCATAACCATTTCATTGAGACAATCAATTAACACACAATCATAAACGCTGGATCCAGGAAGAGAATAATACATTCTGGATATTGCATCTGAAAGTTTCCATTGTTCCCTGAGATTCCGGAAATAATTGATGATCCTCTTCATGTTGTCTCCTTGATCTTGACCATTATCCAATCATTCGCGAGAAGATCGGTTTGTGACGCCACCCACGGGACAAATTTCCCCTCCACTGTAGATATGTAGATATAAGGGAGTCCCATCTTGCTGTGTTCGTCTGGAAGCTGCATTTTGAGATACATCCCTTTACCATTCCACCCACGACGGGCCGCGGCATGCCCGTCTTTTAATGCGATTAATGCGGCTGAGAAATCAGATGGTTTTGGGTGGCCACCGGGTTCAAGCAACGGGCAGGAAAAGAGGGCACTACATGGTGTGAGATCATACGCCTTTGGACAGATGAGTTCTCCGCGTAAGCTGACAGAGACGAAAGGACATTTTTTTAGGCAATTCTCGCACATGAACGGGTGATCCATTATTCCCCCTCCGCGAGTTTGGGCTGCCTGTGCAGATCTTCCACGATGACGGTTACCCGATAATCGTCGTTTATGCTCGAGGTGACCTTTACAATACCATCCCGGGCGAGTGTTGCCCGGACTCCCAGGTCGTCATATGCCCGGATCGCTATGTTACTGAGTTTCTTGATCTCCGGAGGGATGATCTTCTCGAAGATATCCATTATGCCACCTCTGCGAACCGCATGTTCATTTGGACCGGTGTATCCGCCCGTAAAGGAGCCTGACGCCGTTTAGGACGTCTCCCCAGAAACCAGCCAACACCCGCCAGAGTGCCCAGTAATACCAGGACGATGAGACCAAGCACGAGGGGAAAGCCGCCCTTTGTCGGGAGCTCCTCGGGATCCGTGTTTAGTTTTCCCGGGGTGGTATTTCCCGGTTCTTCAGGTAGGGGAATATCGGCTGTCTCGGGGGAAATTTCAGGATCTTCAGGGAGATCATACGTTTTCCCTTCGTTTTCCCCTTTTCCCTCATCGTTTCCCGGGGGAATTCCCCCCGTTTCCCCTTCGTTTTCTCCGGAGAAAACCAGTTTTCCCTCCTCACCGGTAGGTAATTCTTCAGCTTTTGGTGTGACCTCATCTTTCCACGCACACCGCTTAGACCCGCAAACCGGGCATTTTGCCGGCTTCTTTGCATTGCCTTTTCGGCTTATCCATTCGTTCGTGCAGTTCAGACAGACAGCTACTCTTTCTAGTTTAGGGTTTTTCCCCACATTTTCCCGGGGAATTCCCTCTGTTTTCTCCTCAGTCATATGGGGAAAATGTGGGGAAATTAGGAGAAAAAGGGAGAGTTCCCGCGCACGAGTTTTGTGTATTTCGTGCGTGTTTGCGACGTTTTATAGCCGCTCAGGGGGATGATAATATGTAAGATTCTCCCGGCGTTTATCGGCTTTTTCACCGGGGATTCTTCATGATGCGGTGTGGGGTAGCCAGATCATCCCGTTAGGTTCATACCCTAAAGATCGTCGGTTCAAATCCGACCGCTGCAATCGGGGGTTTCATCTCTTGACGCGGTCAGGTGATGAGTAAACTGCGTGCATTCCTCCATCCCCTTGCCAGTGTTCCGCGGCTGACTTGGGGGCATCTTGCCACATTAGTATAGTTGGTAAATGCTCCGGTCTTGTAATCCGGATATCTCCCGTTCAAATCGGGGATGTGGCTTTGTGGAGTTAACCACGTTAAAAAATCCACCACCTAAATTTGAGGTTCCCAAGGGTCGTTTACCTGGAGATATCATTGGTTTTGTCATAGTGGGGCGGAATCCCCGCCCCGACTCAGAAATTATACTATTTTACTATTTATACAAAAAAGAGAGTTATTTTTTTGGGAGTTGTAGTCTCGAATTCCGCGAAACAGCAAACGGACGGACCATATGATAATACGCCAAGACATGTTGGATCGTCCGAGGAGAGCAGCCGCACAAGTCCGCAATTTGTCTGTTTGTTTTGCCGGCAATCAATTGCTGCAATACCCATTCCCGATTCATCAGATTTGGGTTATCCTGCCATCGTTCTCTGGTCATGCTTTACCGGCTCCTGCTTTTTGGATGCTCTCTACAAACGCCTTGACTGCTTCCGGGTTCCCGGTCGGCTCCGGATCAGGACCCGGGGGAGTTGGGTTAGTCTTGGGTTTATCCTGGGTTGATTTTTGGGTTTGTGCGGGTTTATCGTGGATGTTGACCCGCCAATACTCAGTTACACATACTTTGCAGAGCCCGGGCGGCACTGTACCCCACTTATTGGCGTCCCATGCATCTTGCATCTTGTTAGCCTCGTATTGGTCCATAAGCGGAGCTCCGCACTGTGTACATTTTGGGGTGTTGTCCTCCGGTTTTGGCGCCGGCGGTGCACTGCCACTGGGGGCTGAATCTTTTTTCAGGGGTTCCACATTGACCGGTTCACCATCCACCATACCGGTATATCCGGACGCCGGGCGCTCTGAGATATCATCATATCCCATCTCTTCAGGGCTGTATATCCCCGTGATACTGAATGCCCGCTTCATCGCGTGAACCTCGTCAACTTTCTCCAGCATGAACGCCGGCGATGTATCCCATTTCGTCTTTTTGCCCTCTTTCCCGGGTCTCGCAAACTCCTCCCAATATACTGTTTTGGTGACAGGTTTATCGGATCCGATAATCCAAACCTTACACGTCGCATATGCCGGAGTACCCCCACCCCGGTAAAGTGTGCCATCTGCATTATACGAATGTGTTTCCATTCCCCCGAACTTCCCGGACCGGTGAGCAATCTGCAAGAACCCGGCGTGTCCTACCATCACCCCGACCTTCGGGATTAACCACACTTCACGGAGGAATGGATTGAGTTGATATGTTGAACTCATGAGCTCAAGCATTGACCATTCATCTGTAGAAGCGTCCTGACAATCTAGGACCCGCTTATACATTCGAATTTGTTCATCGGAGTATTCCGAGAGGGGTTTGTATGTCGTCAGTTCTTCAGTCAATCCAATCAACCCCATGTATGTTGGTGAGTTGGCTTTCGATCTGATCCATGATTCTATCTGCGAACACTTCAAGAGATTTAAAATCTTGACAATGTCCGTCTTCTTCGCGATAATTACAAACCGGAGAATATCGACATCCAGTTCTCATTAGAGCTCTTCTAAGTTGGATTAATTCCTGCGGGTTCAAGGTGATAGTAAAGTCCCGGGATCCCGGGACCTGTTCGGCGGTCATTTCCGATATCCTCCCGGGACTTTGAACCGCTTTTCTACCCAAACATTTGCCAGGGCATATCCTACGATCCCTGCAATTTCTTCCATGTTAATTCGCTCCTTCAGATATGGAAATGGATCTTCGACTTCAAGATAAGGGGTCTTTTTTGGACTTCCTTCTTCTCGCAGTTGGGGGAGAAGAAGATTTTTTGTCACACGAATGAGCGTGACAAGATCTCGCTCCGCGAAATAGCAATGCAGAACTTCACCACATGCTGAATCGTTTTTCTCTGTGTTTTCCAATTCCTGATAGAGATTTTCTTCCAGGATAGCGAGGGTGTTATACCACGCCTTCAGCCGTCGAATCCCTATGGGTTCTGTTGGAATGATCTGATAGACAGAGATGTCTTTAAACGGCACGTCAGGCATTATACGCCCCCCTGCCAGTCATCACAGAAACACATCGGCTGTACGTAGACCTCTTTAAGCCCACATCTGACAGTGTGGACTTTCCCCGATGGTACGCTCTCAAAGTTTGATGATGCGGTCTTGTATTCCCGGCACGACCAACACCGCTTAGGGGTTGCATCTTCGGTCATTCTTAATCACTTCCCGCGATATAATCGCCCCATACCTGATCACTCAACACCCAGTCAGGATCAGACACTCCTCTACTTTTTCGGGTCGATCTTCTCGGGGGGTTGTGTTGCCAGTTGCTGATATTCTCTGATAGATATTTCGGGCAGTATGTTGATCTGCCCTCAATCCTAGCTTCACATGATGTTTTTGCACATGTTTTACACGCGTCTTTGCATCTTTTGGGCTTACCCCCCATAATGTCAATATCGTTGTAATTTTTACACTGTATCTCTTGATCACATAGACCGCTCATTTTAGTCATGTGGGGGCATGAAGACAATACCCTAATAAATGGGCAGACGGTCATTCCTTTGCCTCCCAGCAAGGGCGCCCACACGCAGCCGCGGCCTCCTCTGTCATTGTCTGACCCGGCTTCCTGCACGTGCCCCACTGAAAGATAGACTCTTTATCAATCACTTTGAAGTGTTTGCAGGTTGAGCATTTTCGCGGAGTCATGTTTCCCCCTCCCAACAAACCGGATTATCCCTCGTTTCTTGCTCTTCGACCGATATCAACCGGTTAGGATTCGCACACTTTGCCCACCGAATTATGCCTTTGTCGTCAGTCCAAAAGTGAGTTTTCCAATGTTTACAGTTGAAACAGGATCTACTCCTCATTGTAACGCCTCCTTTGTTGCCTGTCGGGCCAACTCGGCCATGTTCTTAATTCTCTGGAAGCTCTTTCCCGGTTCGTCGGCGTTGACCTTCACCGAGAACCCCGCCCGCTTTGTTGATCCGGGAATCTCGATTCTGTCGGGGTATGGGTCGGCGTTCTCGTGATACACAATGATCTTACACGCGGTATCTTCGGGCATCATTCGATCTTCTCCGGGTCGGGGACGTAATACGGGCATTTTACCCGGATTGACATCTCAAATCTCATATTAGGATTCCGTTTACTTTTGTATCGTCTGCAGACAACGCGGTCAACAAAAACCGAACCGTCCACAAGATTCTCCTCCGTAATCGGCTCCCCATATTGACACGAAAAACAAAGAGCCTGCATCATTTTCCCTCCTTAAGTTTGGGGGTTTTCGGCATGATCCGGTAATCCGTGATCCGTGTCTCTGTTTTGATGTATTCCTCCTGCTGCTGTTTGGTAAGCATCTTCCGGGCCGTCGTGAGCGTCAGACTGGAGTTGAGGATATAATCATCCT
>Ga0265294_10010721_pt1 | contig 10386 bp, 19 predicted proteins | sample MunlanPumphouse3_FD_192504 | JGI IMG/M metagenome (GOLD analysis project Ga0265294, IMG submission 192504) | Groundwater microbial communities from a municipal landfill in Southern Ontario, Canada - Pumphouse #3 | ecosystem: Environmental > Aquatic > Deep subsurface > Groundwater | place...
TTAACAGCACCAGAAACAATTGCACCAATAATGACCGGCAGTGCTCCCATGTATTCAGGATATTTTTTAGTCAAATAAGCACATTCAGATTTAGATAAGTTTGATCTTATATAATCACAGTCATTATAATCTAATCCCAAATAATCACAAATTTCAATATCGCTTTCTCCGGCCATTGTAATCAATCTGGACATTTTAATACTTCCGTTTTTGTGGCTACTTTTTTCGCCAGCGGTTTATAATTGTTATATGTTGCATCTAAATTATACCATATTCCATCAATGTTAGCTTGCGGAAAAACATGGTGGATTCTTAGATCTGGCCGCCTGGATGATGCAATTAATCTGTATGGTATGTTTTTGCTTTTTAAAAAAGCACAAATAAGGATTGCTTTTTTTTTGCAATCCATACCTAAATGGCGATTAGTTATAATTTTTGAAGGTCTCGAAACAACTTCAATACCTTTTATATCCTGCCTATATGGTATATTTTTCACAAAATCGAAAAATTCAAAAAGGTGCATATCTGACAATTTTTTCCCATTACAAATTAAGTGATCAATATCGGTATAATATTGATCAATAATACTGTACATTTCTGCACCTGTTTGATCTTTTGAAAAAAGTTCTACATTTTTGAACATATATAAAATCTAACCGTTTTATTAATACAATGCAACTAAAAAAACAATCTTGCACTTATAACAAGTATTTAATATCGTTGGTTCTTTAAATTCTGTAAAAATAAATGCATCGTAATTTTCTTTTTTACATATATCTATTGATAGTTTTTTGATCGTTTCTATATTGCATCTAATAGTTAGCGCTTTCGTGTCGAAATTGCCAATTGCTGCAATTTTGTAACCCTGTGGTGGAGCCTTGAAATCCAATATCCCTAAAAATAATACTTTTTGATTTTTTATATTTTCTACTGTTATTATTTTTTCAGTAATGGTAATTTTTGCTTTTTGGCTTGCTTCGCTGCACACAAAAAAAGAAACTACAACAATTGAGGCGTATAAAATTACTTGTAATAAATGGCTTTTTTTCATTGTTTTTTTTCCTTTTTATTTGCTTTTAAAAGCGTTTCAATTGCTTTTATTTTTATTTTATTTATATCTATAAAAACATTTGAATTGAAAAGGTTTAAATATGTTGTTTTGTTATCCGTTTCCAATGTCTTTTTGTACGTTTTCAGCGTGTTTTTCAGTATGTAGGCAAGTAGTTGACTCTTTAACTCTTTCACATAAATTCTTCCCGATGATTGTTAAATTTCTTACCATTTGCGATAATGTTGTTAAATAATCCAGTTCTCTTTCATCTATCATAACTTTCAAGTTGAACATTACTATTTCTATCGGTATACCATTGTTTCCTATACAGATTAAAAAAGGTTGATCAACCATATCGTTTCTGCCATTTTTTGTAATTGTTCGTTTGTGGTGTGTGTATCCAATTACAGGTACATATTTTCTTAATGGCATTTGTTCAGGTCTGTATTCTTCTTTTCCGCAATACATGGCTCTTAATTTTCTTTGCAATATCACAATTATTTCCTTTTTTTAAAAGTTTTCTAAAAAGAATTTTTCAATTGCCTCATTTAATTTTTCAATATCAAAATCTCCACCTTCACACGAACCAACTCTTCTAATCCATACATGATCATCTTTTCCCATCCTTGAAGTAGAAAAAATAAAGTGCCCGATTTCTACAACTTTTATTCCATCTAAATCGATAAAGTTAAAAGTCATTCCCTACTCCTTTTTTTTAATAAAATAAGTTTAGTCCACGTTGTGATTTAGGTATGTATTTTTCTTTAGTGAGTAAATTTTTAGCTATTCGATTAATTTCCGGAATCAAAATCGATTTTGCACACGTTGTATGTTCGATTCCTTTTGATTCTGATATAATTGAAAGCAAATCGAATTCCTCTATTGTAAAAGTTAAATTTACCCTTTTCGTTTTTCTTTTCAAATCCTTTTCCGTTATCTTTGTTTCAGCTGCCATTATCTGTTTCCTCCATCACTCCTATTGATGAAAAAATTATTTTTGCACTATCAATAAAAAAATTGTTGTTGTGCTCTAAGTATTCATAATCGATTATAATCTTTTTAATTTCTTTTTCGTAAAAATATATCATTTCGTCACTACCTAAATTTGAAGGATCGATTACGCTAACTCTAATATTAAAAACATTAAAACATGTCGCTTCTTCACATCTAACAAAATAATAGTATTTGTCGAATTCAATGTAGTCTCTTAGTAAAAACTTCAATCTGTTTTCTAATATCTTTTGTGGAAAAACGTGTTTTTCGCCTAGTGCCAGCGTCACAAAACCACAAAGTACTTCTGATGAAGATTTGATGAATTCTTGAAAATCGTAACTTTTGATTACTGACATGCACAACGTTTTGCCCACATCGTTATGTACAATGATCATTTTAACTTTCCCTCCTTAACAAAACTTTTACGAGTTCCTCTATAAAATCAATTCGTTTGTTTATATAGTCTAATCGATTACTTAGATTTTCTTGTGTTGATCTAAGTTCAGCGCAAAACAAAATCAGTTCTGGTAAGTTGTCTGGTATATCTACAAATGAAACCAACTTGTTGCATTCTGATGCTTTTAAATAACTTTTTTCCGCCGTAACCATTTTTTTATCCTTTTTTTTTAAATGCCGTTCATCCATATATCACAGATGAAGTTTGAAAGATCTTCACCTATAACCGGATTATTAAAATTTTCATCAAACAATGGATTTTTTTTGTCTATAAAGTAATCTTTTTTTTTAACTTTTCTCCTCTTTGTTCATTTTTAACTAACGAATACAGGTAAATTTTAACTCTGATAAAATCTACCTGTTTTAAATAACACAGTTTTTCCAGCTGTGATATGACATTATCTGCACGATCCTTAGTAATTTGGTCGTGATCACTCATAAGCATTATAGCAGCGATTCTTTTAGCATCTTCAGTATTATCCATAAAACTCCCCTGTATTAATACATTAAATATATGTACCTATAAGTTACATCTAGTTACGATAAAAATCAATAGTTTTTTTCGATGTGTGAAAGATAATGACCTAAGTATCAAGATATAATAAGAAATTCCACCTCTGAGATTGACAAATGATTAAAAAGATATGTTTTACCAGGAGATTTTACCAGGAGATTTTACCAGGAGATTACTTCCTGCAGCAGTTTTCTCTGAGAGGATCGGTTCAGAAGAATACCAATTAATGGTTATGCAGAATAACTTTATTGTATACGGTGAACTTTGAATTTATGAAAAAGCAACTGAATAGAGGTCGTCTGATGAAGCTTCTACGAAATAATCGTTTAATGAAAGTAGCGGATTATATTTGTCACACTCGTTCAAATTTTTTTCTCTTTTTACTTTATTTCGATAAAATTCCCAAATTTTCGTAATATTTTCTCTAAAACTAAGCTTTAAATTATCTAATTCAGTATGTAAGGAATCGATACCTGATTCAAGTATTATTTTTCGTTGTCTTCGGTATTGACCTAAAATTTTTGCAACTCTTGAACGTGTTTCAGTTTCTTCTTCTTTTAATTCTTTATAGGATCCAGGTATCGGATTTCTATAATCGTTTTTTTGAGAATCCCACGAAACGGTATATAATTCTTTTGTACCTGTTGAATCAATCTCATAATCATTACCTGGTACACCTCTAAATTCTCCATAAGTGGCAACCATTCTCTTATTATAGGTATCAGATATTATTTCTACCAGGTCAGAGGGTGAGTTGTCTGATGCTTTTGATATGTACTTAATCACTTCCCTGGCCTGATATGCGATAGATTGTTCAAAGGTCATTGCCTGAAGTTTTCTTTTTTTCTTATAAGAAACGTTTTTAGGAACATGTTGCAATGGTTCAACAGAAATAGACAATGATTCTTCTCCTGTTGCCTGGAACCATTCTTTGCTAATTTTTGATACTGCAACATTTTCCCCATTAAAACAAATAGTATCTAATGCAGCCGTTTTATTTAAAATTTCTTTTGGAATTGTGTTCCCGTATTTTTTATGTAATTCTTTTTTTATTTCTGGATCATAAACTTGATAATCTAACTTTTCATTAGTAAAAAGCAATTCGTGAGCGTGTACATGCCATTTTTCGGAATCGTTTCCTCTTTTAATTTCTATTGTAGATAATCCTGCCACAATCTTTTTCGCTTCACCGTTACTATGTGTTTTTTTCCGTTTTTGTCCCATTTTCCGCCACTTTAAACGGGATTCTTTCAAATGAGCTAATCTTTCCGATAGAAAATCTCCATCTTTTACCGTATAAGTTACAATGTACGCATAATGATGACCATTTTTTACTTTTGAAGCCTGTTCTTTAATTGGTTCATTAAATCTTGCCCTACGTCTTGATTGCGATCGATCCGCACAAATTGAACATATTGCGTGTTGTTTACAGAAATTACCGTTTGAAACTGTTAGTTTTTGGTCAAATGTTCCATCATTATTTTTTTCATAATCAGCTTTAAGTTCTATTATACTGCAGCATGATTTTATTTTATCGATTTTTTCTGTAATATCTGATTTCGTTAAACCTGTCTTAGATACATAATCATTTACAACATTTTTTATTGGATCATTATCTTCTAATTTATTAATTAATAAATTACTTTGATTTTTTAATTGAATTAATCTTTTTATTGATAACATTTATAATTATATTTGAAAAAGTTTTTATCTCATGCTATATTTAGTGTAATGGTTATGCAGTAAAACGACATTTCCGCCGTAGACTGCAACTTGGAAGAAATCGGAAGGTTTCTTCCTTTTTTTATACTCTTTTTAGCTTTAAATTCGCAAGTATTTTATCAGTAGTAGCTTTTCCTTTTTCGTTATCTAAATAAGCAATTAATGTTTTTAGTTCGTTAACATTATTTATTACTTTTTTAAATTGTGGTGTGCTTTGTACTAAGTTTTGAACTACTTTCGCCTGTGCATTATCCCCTAAAAGTTTCGGTAGCCACTCGACAAGTAAAGGCTTTAATTGTTCCAGAATTCCAGTTTCTTCTTGAATTTCAGTATCACTCATATCTTCTTCCGTAATATTATTTTTCAATAATTTTCTCTGCAAATCGCTTTGTACTCTTACGTTTTCAAGTAAATTTTTTTTTAGTACTTCAGAAGTCACTTCGTAATTTTTGAACATCATTGAAGAAATATCAGCTGGAGCTGTGTTTCTTTGTATTAGAGGGGAAATTGTGGCTATAATTTGAGTAATTAAATTGAGTGTATCTTGAAAATTATTCTGAGGTTGAATTATTGTCGTTTGCGGTTGAATTGGAACATTTTGATGTACTGTATTTTCTGTTTTTAGTGTGTCATAGAATGGGTGTATTTTGATTTGATACGCTCTCATTGCTCCATTTGGAGCTTTTTCGCATGGAGATATTGCCATCACTACTAAATATCTTCCAGACCCGAATTTCCTTCCTATTGCATCTTCGTCAGGTGGTTCAATTTCAGTGAACTTTGAAATAAATGATTTTGATTGACCAGCAGCCGCATCATATTTATACAAATAATAAACAGTGACGGCTTCTAATAATTCGTTTCTCTTAATAAATTCCTGTACTCTATCTATATATGAAAGAGACAACTGGATTTTAGTTGTGTCAACAATCTCTTCAAAGTTTTGATCTAAGTTAATTTCAGGTGTAGATTCTTCCTCAACATTTCCGCCGTTTTTAACTGCTTTTCTACTCATTTTTAACCTTTCATCATAAGTAAGTATAAACCTATCGCTATAAGTGATATTATTTCAAATGGAATTTTTTTCTTAGTTTTATCGACCTTGTCAATGTAGGATTGAACAGTAGTAATCCCGGGATTAACCTTTTTTACTGATTCAGGAAAATGTTTTGTAGAAGGCCAGTATCTAGCAACAGGGTAAAAAACCGACATGTATAGACTCTGTTTAGTTGGAAATGGTTTGTATTTAGTTAGATATTGTAAAACAGGAAAATATAACTGTGATTCAATTGTTTTATTTTTTGTTACTAAATCTAAAGAATCTTTATATCCCAACCATTTAGCTGTCGAATTAGTAAATTGTAAAAGCCCTCTAGCAGAGGACAATGGATTTTTTGCTTGCGGATTCCATGATGATTCAAAATTAATTAAATTAAATAGATCTAAAACATCAACTTCTAAAGCTTTTGCAACTTCAGACAATGCTTTTTTTTGTAATTCGGTCATAATTTACCTATTATGTAACCGGTAAATAATAACCCCAAAGCGTAAGGTATAATTTTTTTAATCGCAACAGGTCCAACAATAGGAACGTAATCAATTTTTACATCAGAACCACTTGAAGTATTTGCAATTAAATCTGAAACTTTACGTTGAACTTCTGGCAAATTTTCTTTTTTGTAGGTTACCTGTACATAATCATCATAATATATATACTCTGGTTCAATCCCTGTAATTGCTTTTAATAATTTTCCAGCTGTTTGTGCTTTAGCAATTGATTGTATTGATGCCATTTTATTTTCTTTTGTTTTTAATCCAATTTCTTATACCGACAAATGCACCATAAATTACAGATACAACAATTGAAGCAGATTCGTCTTCAATTTCAACTCCTATCGCTTTTAAAATAATGGGAATTAATTTTGATCCAACAATTACAACCGCTGGAACTTCTAAGGTTTTTACAACCGTTTTACCTGCACTATAAGTTTGCATTTTATCCGCCTTTAATACGCTATTGGAAAATCTATCGTTGCACCTAGTAAGTATGCCTCATTCGTATATGTATCATCAACATGAGTACCATCACGTCCACACTTAAAATAAAACAGTCCATCATCGATAATCGTACTTCCGGATGGATTATAAATAGGAAAATCTGGTACTGTTGATACTTTTAGCTCATATTGTGTACCTGCAGGCCTTGACATATCTGATAGAAATGGAAGTGCAAAGTTAAGCGTTTCGTATTCTCTAATAAAAGATAATTCAGTGCGCCAGGCAATGTAATTCGCGCTAGTTACTTCATTATACCAGTACAATTTAATACTCACTGAAGTTGGTACTGTTAAATCATAAGTCCAATAAATTGATGGAACTGGTACCATGCAAACTAAAAGATCTAATTCTGAAGGAGAAAAAGCATAACATCTTGCCTGAAGTGTATTTGGTAAAACTCTAGTCATTGGTCCATTCGGTGGATTAGATGTATGCGGCGAAAAATCGTTAATACTAATCCACGTTCTTACAAAATCAATAGTTGGAATAACCGGTGGAGTTACTGCAGGACCAAAACCACCAGATTTTCCAACTCCACCGCCATGATATATCCTTGTCGTTTGCATTATTTACGTCCTGTTTCGCTGACCGATAGAAATGTTTTGTACATCTCGAAATGCAGTATTATAATATGCCGAATCAATAGCGTATATTGATAATCCAACTTGTAATTTTACCTCACCAATACCAACCATTGCCGGTAATTGTTTTAGTGATCCTGTAAGAGATAATGTTAAAAAGTCGTTAGATCCTAAATCTGAAAAAATCCACGCGGCCGATTCAATTCCATCAGCGTAATTAACTATTGGAATTGGTCTCTGATAAATAATTTGACCTGACAAACTTCTTTTAATCGTTAATTCTGGAAATATATCGATAGATTCAAGAAATGAATTTTCGCTCAAAGTTCCGCCAGAAGAATATCTCTCGAGTAAATAAACTACACCTGGCTGTAATTCAATCACTGCTAAATTTTGATTTGTAGGTACATCAAAATCATATCTTCCAGGTGTAGGTGCATTATATGATGCCGTAAAAATAGTACTGGTAGCTATATATCTCGATTGTTGAGGTATTTGAAAAAAGATACTCATTTTTTGTTTATCTCAGGTTAATGGAAAGTTATGTAATATTTTAATAAATGGTACTATATAAAAAGTTTTTCCATGTATTGCTGTTGGAGCATCAACCATTGATATTTGTAAAGAATCAATATTTACAGGAAAATATGCACTAAGTACAAAACCACCTGGATTTATTAATCCGCAATCTTCGCTATCAACATAAGATCCTACTGAAAATTCATAATTTGAAAAAACCAGTTTTAATTGACCGTTATTTCCAAAAGGAAGAATCGGCAAATTAGCTCCACCATTACTTCCATAAAGTTGAAATATCGGAGCTGAAAACTTTAAACCACCAGGATCATTTGAAGACCATATTGCAAAACGTTCTGGCAACATATAACCAATTGACAAAATTGTAAAACTATCGCCACGATTGAAAGTTTTTTCAGCCAAATTGCATGCTTTTAATTGAAAAGGTAATAAACTAACACTGACTTGTACAAAATCAACAGTATTATCACCTACAAATTTAGGGCATTGATCATAATCAGGCGTTAAAATATCTATAATTTCCATTATTTATTCCACATGGAAAAAGATGAAACTGGTAGATAATAACCAATAAGGCAAAAATCTAAAACCGGTGGTCCTATTAAATTTTGACCCGTAATTTGAAATTCCATAGTATCCCTGAATGGATAACTTACATTTTGTAATTTGGCACTGCTAGGATTTCCAGCAGTCATTTCGTTACCTGGAAATAATTAAATTCCTGAATTTGCAGGTGTACAAAAAAGATTAAACGGAATCGGTGTATTTTGCGGTTCTTTAGATGCAGCTTTTTGTACCGCGAAAACATTAATTTCTGGAAAAAAATTCACTTTATCACTAGATGCGTACTTTACGTGTATCTGTTTAAGGATATACCAAAAACCATAATCTAACGTAAAAAATAAATATGTAAGTGGTGACAACAAAGTCACCCTATTGTAAAAAAAATAGGGTTGAATATAACGAAATTTATCGAATTGTTCGGGAGTTATCATAATTTTAACTCCGTCTGTATCTATAAACTTTATTTCTGCCAGCCATTGAAGATGAATTCGTCTGTGTACTAATCTGCTGAGTAGCCGGTAAAGGCTGGTATTGAGGGATAACAGAATCTCGAGAGCTGCTGGTCATACCTGAAATTACCCTAATACCGTGAAAACAAATTTCGTACGAATTCGGTGTATTTGAAGTGTTCACAATATCCATTACGATATTACTATTTGCAGTAAAAAGATATTCAAGTGATATGGGATAAAATAAACTGTTGGAATTCGGATCGGTCAAAACATTTACAGAAGTTGGATCTTTTCGTCTTCCTGGAGAAAGCCACAAATCAAGCGGAATTCTTTCGTTCATTAATTTTCTTTGTCCTGCTCCATCGATGAGCTGTCCTGACAAATAAGATATACCAGTATCAACAATGTTTGGTGCGCTAAAAAACAGGGTTGAGAATGTACCTGTCACAAACATGCATAAGAAATGACCTAAGTTTGATACTGATACCTGGCCTATACCGGTTTGTGCTGCTGGAACTGTACCCCTCATAAGAAGGCGCTCCATATACTGAGCATTTTGAATTGAAAAAGCTTTTTCAGCATCAATATTTTCACTGAAGGGTTTAATATACATGTTATTTTCCTTTTTTTAAAAACCGTGCTATAAAGTTTTTTAAGAGAAGTCCGGATCATTCAATCCGGACCACTCACCCCGGACATACCTTATTCGGTATTTTTTAACTGATCCTAATCATTGTGCCGCACAATGCAATTTTTAAATGATCACCCGCCAAAGTTGCATCTACCGCACTATGATGCGATACAGTAACTTCAAACGGTGTTAATGCTGCCAGCGTTATCGGATTGTTCAACGGGAAAATCCCGTGAAATTTCGGCTGGATCATTGGTATGTTATCACCTGCAACTGTGGGAGTTACTGCAAACAATGATGCAGAACCAATTAACTCTTGTAGAGTCCAGATACCCATTGTCTCTTTGTTTTGGAGCTTAACTTGTACCGTAGTAGTTGCAAATAAATCGTAAAGTGCCTGAACAGCTGCAGTACCTTTTGCTGCTATTGACCGATAAAAAACCTTGATTGCTCTTGTAATAATTTGTTGTCCCTGTGGGATTTGACCGGCAATTGTTAAGTTTGTAAAATCCAGTGTTTTTCCACCTGCACCCAGGGGATTTGTAAAAAGTCTGTGAACTTGAGTAGCAACTGCTAAAACAGCAGTATCATAATACGACCAGTCGAGTTTTTCACCCTCGACGCCATAAGTTCCGGTTTGCAAATTTTCTAGAGCTTCTTTTCTTGATCCATTCATACTAAACCCCTTCATAAGACTTCTTTTTAAACATACAATTATACTTTTTTTTTCGCAAGTTTCAAACAGATTATTTACATTGATGCAGGGCTTAAATATTCTTCTTCCTGACCAAATCTGACGGTATCACCGCCTAATCTCATATAATCCC
>Ga0265294_10010722_pt1 | contig 10386 bp, 11 predicted proteins | sample MunlanPumphouse3_FD_192504 | JGI IMG/M metagenome (GOLD analysis project Ga0265294, IMG submission 192504) | Groundwater microbial communities from a municipal landfill in Southern Ontario, Canada - Pumphouse #3 | ecosystem: Environmental > Aquatic > Deep subsurface > Groundwater | place...
CCAATAAATTATTGGATTAATGAATAGTTTCCATTTGTGTTTTATGTGCTAATTTCTAACTTCTACACCATCAAACATGCCAGAGCAATACAATAATATTTTGATTTAGGTGATTCAGAGCGAGACATAACCACTACTGGTTTTATTGTCCCTTGAATCAAGCCAGCAAGCTCAGCTCCAGCCCACAACATCTGACCTTTGTAGAATGAGTTACAGGCTTCTAAAGAAGGAAAGAGAAGTACATCAGCATCGCCATTGATAGGAGTTGGAACTCCCTTTATTTTGACACTCTCTTGATCACAAGCAAGGAAAATATCCAAAGGTCCATCAACAATGCAATTCTTTATCTGCCCCCTTTTAGCCATCATACATAGTTGGGTATAATCACTATGTGATTCAAAATGCGGACTAACCTTCTCAGCTGCTGAAATAAGAGCAACTTTTGGGGTTTCTATCCCGAAACGACGAGCCATTGCCACTGAATAGTTAAGCATAGCTGTTTTCTGCTTTAAATCGGGGAAAGGTAATACTGCTGTATCTGTTACAAAAAGTAACTTATGATATTTTGGTATCTCTAAAGCACAAACATAGGTCATTGTAGCTTTAGGAGGCAATAATCCCTTCTCTTTATCAATAACACCACGTAAAAACTTATCAGTACCACAAAGTCCTTTCATAAGTACGTCTGCTTCATCATTTCTCACCATCTCCACTGCCTTAGCAATAGAAGCTATCTCATCCTTCACATCTACTATTTTAAATATATCATGGTCTATTCCAGCTTCTTTGGCTACTGCTTTTATTTTCTCAGCATGTCCTATCATTATAGCTTCTATGAAACCATCATTTATAGCCTTAGAGATTGCTCCGATGGTGTTTGAGTCTTGAGCATAAGCTACAGCAATTCTAAACTTCTTGTTTAAGTTTTTTACCTGATCTACCATCTGGTCTAATTTTGTTATCATCATCTTATCCTTAGTTATACTGATAATGCAGCCAAAGCAATAGAATATAATTTAGTTTGTTCGGTGTCTCCACGTGAAGATAAAATAGCTGGACAACTTGCTCCAACAACCATAGCAGCAAGTTCAGCTTTCACTAATTTAGTTACAGTCTTGTAAAAGACATTACCTGATTCAATATTTGGGAAGACGATTCCGTCAGCTTGACCTGCTACAGGTGATTTAAAGCCCTTAATAGCCACAGCCTCTTGATCAATAGATAAATCTAAGGATAGTGGACCATCAACTAAAGCACCCTTAATTTGCCCTCTTTCTGCCATCTTAGTAATGACTGCAGCATCAGCATTTGCAGAAATTTTGTCGGTAGCAGACTCAGATGAAGCAAGAATAGATATTTTTGGGTTTTCAATTTTTAAATCTCTACATGTCTTGATTACATTATTTGTAATTGCAATTTTCTGTTTTAGATCTGGAAGTGGAATAATTGCTACATCAGAGACCACTAAAAGCTTTTCATAGCTAGGTATTTCAATGACTGTCATGTGGGAAAGCATTGAACCTTTAGGTACTAATCCAGTCTCTTTATTCAATAAGGCACGCATATAAGTAGCTGTATCAAGCAGACCCTTCATAATTAAGTCGCCTTTCCCTTCACGAATAAAAAGACATGCCTTTTGGGCAGCTTTTTTAACGACCTTTTCATCAATTATTTCAAATTTATTTATATCAATCTTTTCTTCTTGGCAAGTTGCTTTGATTAAATCTATGTCACCTATTAAAGTTGCATCTACAATACCTAAGTCTATTGCTTTACTTATAGCTCCAATTGAATGACTATCGACAGTATAAGCACCAACTAATCTTTTCTTATCTTTGCTTCTTAAAGCATCAAACATTTGATCAAGTTTTGTTATTGACATTAATTTCCTCCACTTTTTAGTAGTTTTTATTACTTTTTTTTGTTTGAAGATATGTGTCAAGAAAAAGTATTGTAAAAATAGAAGAGACAAAGCTAGCTTTGTCTCTTCAAATATTGTTAATTTATTTATTAAAACATTAAGATTAAAAACACTAAAACTACGGCAAAGAAGACAAAATTCATTATCATACTCATAATCAAGAGCATTCTCAAGCCATCAATTTTATATTTGTTTTCTTTTACTCTTTTATCTAATTTAAGCTGAAGATTTTCAACAACGATTAGTTTTTCTTCAACCACATCATGTTTTTTGATATTCTTATTGTGTTGATAATCTCTAATCCAGTTCTGAAAACCATCAAAAATTAACTTTGAAAGTAATGATGGAATAAATGAACCATTATTCATCTTATCTTGCTTATTGTCGTTGTCTTTTTGTTTCATTATTAACCTCTTTTTAGAATCTATATCCAACTTGGAAATGGTGAGTAGGGTCTAAGTCAGAATGATAAGTAAATCCATAATCCACTAACATGCCTTTAAGATCAAAGCCAAAACCTGCTGAATAAACAGCTGGATTATTATGGACACCTGCTCTGAGTTTCATTACTTCGTAAAGAGTATATTCGATACCAGCGGCTACAGAAGTATCACCTTTCAATTCTTTGGTAAGTTCAAGTGAAGTCATTACCCCATAATAAGGTTGATATGCAATACCAGTAACCATTTTTCTTGGTAACTCAAACTGTTCATCATTTCCTACAGTAGGATTATTGATGTTATGAACGGTAAATGAAATTTTAGTTCTTTGGTGCATAGTGGCAATAACTCCAAGATTTAGCCCAAAAGCACTATCTTCGCCATTCTTTTCAGCAAATTCTATATTATACATGTTCATAGCATAACCGAAAGCAATAGAGCTGTGTAAGTCATTCATTAATTTGAAAGAATGCGAAAGAGAAAAAGTAGATTCTGTAGAAAGATTTGTATCCTCATAATCTACACCTAACTGTTTAGCTGCAATACCGATTGTTCCATAAACTGGAGAAAATCTGTAAGAAGCTGAAGCAACATAAACTCTTAAATATTGGTTTCCGTACATATCAACCATACCTAAGTTAAACTGATTATTAGCTTCATCTAAGCCAGCAGGATTATAGAAACTGGCATCAGAGTCATCGGATAGATTAAAGAAAGCATCACCCATTCCACGAGCTCTGGCTGATGATGGATAAGTTTCAAAAAGGGCATTCAAATTCAACGCAAGAAGACTGAATAGCACTGTTATAAATATTATTTTTTTCATTGATACTCCCTTATTTAAGCTGTCCAGCTACAACGATTGGTTGATCTGTTACATATTTATCACCAGTTTCCCTGATAACAACTTCTACTTGGCAAATATATGTTCCTATATCGACTAATTCCCTGTTCTTATCTCTTCCATCCCAAGTACACTCACCAAGGCCATTAACCACTTTATTAACTGGTGTATAAACTAAACGCCCCTTTAAGTCATAGATTCTGACAATTGTCTTAGTAGAAAATCCAGGTTTAAAACCATATTTGATAGTTATTCTTTCATTATGGTATGGATTAAAAATATTCTTCTCATTGTTGGAGTTAAATATTGCTAAATAAGCTTTTTTATCAGTAAAGACGTTGTTATAGAAAACAGTTTTATCAGTAAGCTTTTGATAAATTTCATCAGTTTTATTATCTTTAAAATATAAACTATTTACTTTAAAGCTGAAGTTACCATATTCTTTAAGATCAAAGATCAATGTTAGGGTTGGTCCAGCTTCTGTGGAACTAAAAACATCATCAGAGTAATAGTTCAATATGATATTATTATCATCGATTTCAGGATTGATACTATAAGAGGGGGTACTGTCTATTTCATCAACTCTGAATCCATTATAGCTAACATAAGTTTGATCAAAATCTAAGTTTAAGTCAAAACTATTTAAAGCAAAATCAGTTGTATTAGCATCAGTATATGAAGCTAAGATCTCTCTATCAGCATTAAAATGCATATAGAGTTTATTTCCAATTTTTTCAAATTGAGTTAGAATCTGGATATTGCGAGGATGGGGAGTAATTAAATCTTGTTCATTTCTGGGATTAATTACAAAGTTTGAACCATCATAGGTAAGTATTCCTCTTATTGAATCCCAAAACTCATTATTTTCAGGATTATAATTAAAGAATCCAGCACCAACTCTAATCATATTATTATCTACATCGGCAGCTAACCAGTAATCATCTTTATTATTTTCAGTATATTTTAAGTTTTTAATTTCGATAAAACAACTTTCATATTGTTCAGCTATTGCTTTGTCCTGCAACTGAGTAATAGTTACAATATTAGCATCTATAGTAAATGGTCCTGCGTTTACTTGAGTAGTAGTAACATCAATTAACTCAGTCATACCGTTATTTTCGTGAACAGTACCAGTAACAGTTACCCAAGAACCAAGATTAGCTGAACTTTCTACATTATTTAAATAAATACCACTCCATTCGCCAGGATTAAGATCAAAAGCAAACATATTGTTTTCTGAACCATTAAACCCTTTAGCGCCAATAGTTACAGGGCTGATTGTTACTTGTTGACCTACATAAGTAGAAGGGTATGTTTCATCCTCTCCGGGTTCATTAGTTTGTTGAACTACAGGTATCGTTTGTCCAAAAGCAGTTTGTAATAAAACTACTAAGAAAAATATTATGATTACTCTTTTTGGCATTATGCCTCCTCAAGGGATTTTTTTCGTTTATTATCAAGAATTATTGCATCAACAGCGAATAATATCATACCGATCACGATCATAGAATCAGCAACATTAAAAATAGGCCATCTATCGAAAGAGTAGAACCAGTTCCATTCTGAAGGAATTCTTGGGTACATACTATCCAAGAAATCAGTTACTTTCCCAAAGATAACTCTATCAATTAGATTACCAATGGCACCACCAAGAATCAAGCTATAATATAACTTTTGAAACTTAGGTTGTTTTATTATTAAGTAGATAAATACTACAATTAAAACTGAAGTAAAGGCGATAAATATCCAGCGAGAATAATCACCAAGTGAGAAACTAAAGGCAGCACCTTCATTTTCGACATGATAGATTATAAAGTATTTCCCAATCACTTCAATAGAGTGATTTAAGGGTACTTTTAATCTAACATAGTATTTAGAAAGTTGGTCAACTATAATTACTATAACTGATATTAGGAAATATTTCCAATTCTCTTTCATTATCTTTTACTTCTATTTTTCTTTTTGTCTTTAACATCTTCAGCAGAACGACATTCAATGCAATAAGTTGCATTAGGTACATACTCTAACCTCTTAGGTTGAATTCTCTTTCCACATATCTCACAGACTCCGTAAGTTCCTTCATAAACTCTTTTTAGGGCTGCGTTTATACTTCTTAGATATTTATGTTCTTTTTCGAGCATCAATACTTGATTTTCTCTATAGTAGGTATCAGAACCATGGTCAGCTTGATGAATTGCATAAGCTGAAGCATCACCGGAACTTTCTCTCACACTATCTTTTTGATTATCGTTAAGCTTGCTAATATAGTCAAGACTTTTCTGCCTTTCCCTTAACAATTTTTCTTCATAATCTTTTAATTCTTCTTTACTTAACAATTTAACTGACATATAATTCTCCGATTTTTTTCTTAAAAATAATATTTAAATAAGTATCAAGATTCTGTCAATGTTTTAAATATCTTTGACAAATTCAGAAACTAATTTTTCCAAATTAGACTTAGCAATATCAGCATTCATTCTAATCTCTTCTTGGCTATGTTTACTCTTCTGAATCAGATTAGAATAGTTTGTAACAATTGAAAAAGCTAGAACTTTCATTCCACAGTGAATAGCAGCTATAACTTCAGGAACTGTGGACATACCTACCACATCGGCACCTATATTTGCAAAGAATTGACACTCCGATTTTGTTTCAAAACTAGGGCCTGTTACGCCAATATAGACTCCTTCAGAAACCTTAATTTTATTATCTAAAGATATTAGCTTTAGTTTTGTACGATACTCTTCACAATAGGGGTCATGCATAGAAACGAACCTTTCTCCAAGAGAATCATCATTTTTTCCAATTAAAGGATTTGTGCCCATGAAATTTATATGATCTTTGAGCAAGATAATACTGCCTGGTTTAAACTCTTCCCGCAAGCTACCCGCAGCATTAGTAACAATTAAAGTGTGTACTCCCAGTGATTTCAATACTCTGGTAGGAAATACTACTTGTTCTTGGCTATATCCTTCATAATAGTGAAATCTTCCCTGTAAAACAATAACTTTTTTACCTTTCAGCCTTCCTGCGATTAAATTTCCTTTATGGCTTGGAGAAGTTGATTTTACAAATCCTGGAATCTGTTCATAAGGAATAATAATTTTATCAGAAACATATTCTGCAAAATTGCTCAATCCTGTTCCCAGAATTATACCAACTTCAAAACCTTCACCAATAAGATTAGAAATATATGTATTAGCCTTTTGGATTTGATTGTTCACCCTTCTCCTCCTGTTTTGGGTTATTTTCTGTTTTTATCTTTTTCATTTCAGTTTGAACACTCGTTTCATTTAATCTCACAATAGCTGGGTCTTTTTCTATTCTTTCTAAATAAGTCTTAAATTGAGCAGCAGTTTGAAGCAAAAACATTCTTTTTTCTTCTTTAAGCTTCAGATATTGATAATCGAGTTGATTGAGAAAGTGTCGTGCTTCATTAATAGTCTTTTTAGCTTTCATTTCAGCTTCTCTGATAATATTTTCTGCCTCTTTACGGGCATTGCTTATCATTTCAGCCTTAGCATTTTCAGCAAAGATAAGAGTTTTATGAATCAATTCTTCTCTGCGTTTTAGTTCATCGACACCTTTCTCTGCTTCGTTTGCTTTATGGGAGATGAACTCTTTTTCTTTGTTTTCTTTCTCTTTAGTCTCATTTTGGATCATCCGCTCTTGATATATCTCATTGGCAATAAACTCAAGAAACTCTCTTACTTCTCTTTTACTGTAACCAAAGGTCTTGGTAGAAAATTCTTTGTCTCTTATTTGGGGAATAGATATAGACATTTTAATTCCTTATAAATATATTAAATAATTAATTTTGTGAAGACTAATTTTTCGATCAATTGGAGAATTACCAGTCCAATCATCGGTGAAAAATCTAAGCCATAAGCAGGAGGAATCAGTTTTCTAAAAATATTTAGATAAGGGTCTGTTAGTGCGTCAACAAGGCTTAACTTTGTAATGATATAATCATACTTCCTGCCTCTGGAAAAATAGATGGCAAAACTCTTAAACACTGACAATATTATTAGGAATTCATAAACAACTAAAGCCCAATATATTATTTTTCCTATCAATCTAACACCTCATGACAATTGCGACATCTTGCTTCGTAGATCTCTTTTGAGCCTACCAATATTGTTTCAGTATCTTTTACTAATCTCTGAGTTCTGGTAGCAGGATTTCCACATTTAACACAGATGGCTGAGTTTTTTGTAATATATTCTGCGACAGCTAATAACTTAGGCATAGGGCCAAAGGGCTGAGCTTTATAATCTTGATCTAACCCAGCAACAATAACTCTTTTACCTGCATCAGCAAGCTTATTACAAACGTCTATTACATCATCAGAAAAAAACTGTACTTCATCAATAGCTACTACTTGAGTATCTTCTTCCACTAAGTCTAAAACTTCATTTATATCTTCAATTTTTGTAGAAGGAGCTTTCATCATCGAATGAGAAACAACATAATCATCTTCATATCTGTTGTCAATTTTGGGTTTAAAGACCTGTACTTTCTGTTTAGCATATTCAGAACGCCTGATTCTTCTAATCAGTTCCTCTGTCTTCCCACTGAACATGCTACCAGTAATAGCTTCAATCCAACCAGTCTTACTATGAATTACATTCATTATCCTCTCCTATTTCATTGGCCTATTGTGCTTCCTTAGCACTATGGAAACACTCCCCAGACATCCCCCTCACAAAGGGGAATAACATTACTTCACTACAATACTAACTAATTTTTTCTTAATAACAATTATCTTCTTGATTTCTTTATTTTCAGTAAATTTTATTACATTTTCCAATCCAAGCGCTAATTTCTTTATTTCATCTTCAGTAGTAGAAAGAGAAACTTCAAGCTTACCTCTAAGTTTTCCATTGACCTGTACCACATAAGTTACTTCATCCTTAACAAGATAAGCAGGATTATATTCTGGTAAACCACTCTCATGAACTAATCCTGTTTGGCCAATCATAGACCAGACTTCCTCACTTACATGGGGAGCAAATGGGTAGATTAGTCTAAACATTACTGCATTAGCTTCAGCAAAGATAATTTTATCATTAGCACTTAGTTTCTCAGGATCTTTAATACTTGAGACATGGTTCAAGTGTTCCATAATCCCAGCTATAGCAGTATTAAATTGTAGTTTTTCTTCTATATCATCATGCCATTTCTTAATCATTGAGTGAGTAGAAAAACGGAGTTCTTTCATCTCTTTAGAAATCTCCATATCGGCAGAATAAGATTTGTAGTTTTCTTGAATTAATTTACCATAATTATCAGCCTGGCGGTAGATTCTGTTCAAGAATCTAAAGGAACCAACCACGCCATCATCACTCCAATCAACATCTTTTTCAGGAGGTGAAGCAAAGAGCATAAAGACCCTAATAGCATCTGAACCATATCTATCAATATATTGCTGTGGATCTACTCCATTACCTTTAGATTTTGACATCTTAGCCCCTAAATTACAAACCATTCCCTGAGTAAGAAGTCTAGCAAATGGTTCATCGCCTTTTACTAAGCCAATATCTCTCATAAATTTATGAAAGAATCTAGCATAAATAAGATGCATACATGCATGTTCAACCCCACCAATGTATTGGTCAACTGGCAACCACTTAGCAGCAATTTCAGGTGAGAAGGGCATTTCGGTGTTTTGGGAATCTGTATAACGAGCATAATACCAAGAACTGTCAACAAAGGTATCCATAGTATCAGTCTCTCTCCGAGCAGGACCACCACATTTAGGACATTTAGTGTTTACCCATTCAGTTACAGAGAGAAGCGGATTTTGAGTTGTCTTCCCAACTTGCACATTCTCAGGAAGCTTCACAGGTAGGTCTTCGTCAGGAACTAAGACAACCCCGCACTTTTCGCAATGAACAACCGGGATTGGGTTTCCCCAATATCTTTGACGTGATACTCCCCAATCTCTCAAACGATAAGTAGTGGTCATTTTACCCATTTTATTCTCATCGATCCAATTTGAAATCTCTTCAATTGCACTTTGACTATTTTTATCATTAAATTTATCAGAATTAACTAAGATACCTGGCTTCACATAAGCCTCTTTCATCTCTGCTAAAACTAAAGATTTATCTTCATTTTGAATAACAAGTTTAAGAGGAATATTATATTTCTTGGCAAATTCAAAATCTCTTTGATCATGGGCAGGAACAGCCATTACAGCTCCAGTTCCATAATCCATAAGGACATAGTTAGTTACCCAAATTTGCACTCTATCACCATTCACAGGATTGATACAATATTTCCCAGTAAAGAATCCCTCTTTTTTCTGTTCAGTTGAGCCTCTCTCTTTTTTATCTTCGTTAATCACTCTGTCACAGAATTTGGCTAATTCACTATTACTATCTTCATGTTTAAGCAAATCACGAATGTAATCATGTTCAGGAGGAAGAGCCATAAAGGTAACACCAAAAATGGTATCAGGCCGAGTAGTAAAAACTTTTATCTTGGCTTTACTTGTCTCTTCAATAAAATCAATCTCTGTTCCAACACTTCTTCCTATCCAGTTCTTCTGCATAGCAATAACTCTTTCAGGCCAATTTATCATTTTAGAAAAGTCTAACAACTCTTCCGCATAATCAGTAATTTTAAAATACCACTGCTCCATCTCTTTCTGCCTGACTACTGAACCATCACGCCAACACTTTCCATCTTCAACTTGTTCATTAGCTAAGACAGTTTGGCATTCATCACACCAATTGACAAAGGAGGTCTTCTTATAAACCAACCCCTTTTCATATAATCTTTTAAACAGCCACTGCCCCCATTTATAATATTCTGGAGTTGAAGTTGCTACAGTTCTCTCCCAATCAAAGCCAAATCCCATGGCTTTCAATTGACTTTGCATAATCGCCATATTGCCCTCTGTAGCTAAGCGGGGATGGGTGTTGTTCTTGATAGCGAAATTCTCTGCAGGCATCCCAAAAGAGTCATAACCCATTGGCTGAAGCACATTGTAGCCTTGCATCAACTTATAGCGTGATATTGCATCACCAATTGAGTAATTGGAGACATGACCCATATGTAATACACCCGAAGGATAAGGAAACATAGATAAGACAAAATAATTCTCTTTGCCCTCTACCTCATTGTCTGCATTAAAAACTCTTTCCTTACTCCATACATCTTGCCATTTCTTCTCA
>Ga0265294_10010723_pt1 | contig 10385 bp, 9 predicted proteins | sample MunlanPumphouse3_FD_192504 | JGI IMG/M metagenome (GOLD analysis project Ga0265294, IMG submission 192504) | Groundwater microbial communities from a municipal landfill in Southern Ontario, Canada - Pumphouse #3 | ecosystem: Environmental > Aquatic > Deep subsurface > Groundwater | place...
AGTACCACAGCATGTTCCATGGCATTGCGCAATTCCCTGATGTTGCCGCTCCAGCGATGTCTAAACAGCATTGATAACACTCCCGGCGAGATTTTCAGCTCAGTTTTGCCGTATTTGGTGCAAAACTCCTTCACAAAAGCATTGGCGAGAATCTTGATGTCATCCCGCCGCTCCCGCAAAGGCGGGATATTCAATGTGATCACGTTCAGACGATAGAATAGATCTTCCCGGAAGCTGCCTTCGGCAACCATCTTTTGAAGATCTTTATTCGTTGCAGCAATAATGCGGGTATCTGTCTGAAGATCACCATCCGAACCCACGGCACGGAATTTGCCACTTTCCAGAACCTTAAGCAGCTTCACTTGAAAAGCCAGCGATGTCTCGGTTATTTCGTCCAGAAACAGAGTGCCACCGCTGGCTTCCTGAAAATAGCCTATCTTGTCCCGATTAGCATCGGTGAAGGCACCACGTTTGTGACCAAACAGCAAGCTCTCCAAAAGGGTCTCGGTGAGACTGCCACAGTTCACTGCCACAAACTTTTGCGCCCTGCGCTTACTATTCTGATGGATCAGTTCTGCAAACACGCTTTTCCCCACCCCGGTTTCTCCGGTGATCAAAGCCGTGGTATCCAATACTGCGATCTTCTTCACTTTTTGAATCAGGGCTTGAATTGAGCTGCTATTACCTATCACCAGGTTTGTTTCCAGCTCTTTGTGGATCATGGCATTCAAGCGGCGGTTTTCTGCCATCAGCCATTGAGTTTGCAGTATCTTCTCCACCAATATGTTGATCAAATCCAGATTACGAACTGGTTTGACCAGGAATTCGCTGGCACCCAGCTTCATAGCTTGAACCGCAGTCTCAATCGAGGCCTGTCCGCTGATGGCAATCACAGCAGTAAAGGGATACTGCTCTGAAATCTCACGAATCAGATCCAGACCGTTTTCACCAGGCAAAACCAAATCTACAAAAGCTATGTGATAGCGTCCTTGATTTAGCTTTTCCCGAGCTTCCTTAAGGCTGGTGACTGCGGAAACCTGGTACTTATCCTCCAGTTGAGAGGCAATCAGTTCCAGGCTCTCCCGTGAATCATCAACCAACAGGATACTGTGGGTCATTGGCATACTCCATAAAGCGTGTTAGCATCCCACACACTCTGCGGTATAGTGGGTTGAATAAAGTCTCCGCTACACTCATCATCAGGAAAATAGTCCCCTTCCCCGCAAGGTCGCAGATAGATTGCCAATTTACCATCATAACTGCAGATTCCGGTTTCCAGAGTCAAAGCTTCCTTATGCTTGAGCAGATCCAATACAATTTGTTCATACCATAAAGAAAGCTGCAGCTTTGAGCCAGCTATTTCGGCGTCTTCCACCTTGTCCTGACGGTTGATGCGGACATGATGCTTGATGGGCAAATAGTTGTTCAGATACAGCAGTTCTGCATCCAACCACTTGCGCAAACAGAGTTCCTGTATGGTATCAAAGGAGTTATCCCAAAGCTTCTGAGTGATATCCTTCAGCATGTCATCAATCTGAATCCCCGCCTTGTATATCCTCTGGGCATCTGCACAATCAGGATACTGCTGTTGCATCCGTTGCGCATAGCCCAATACCAGATTCAGGGGGTTGTTCAAATTGTGAATCAAACCTTCCAGGATCAACCTCAGAGCAATGGTATCCTTCATCAAAAACCTTTCAGCCTGCGATATGTTGCCAGTCCTTCACCAAAGATGTGCATTGCCCTGGCCAGGTCATCTTTGTTCAGAATATAGGCCAGACGTAATTCATTTCTCCCCAAACCGGGAGTAGCGTAAAATCCTTCTGCAGGGGCTGCCATCACGGTTTCATTGTTGATGTTAAACTCTGTCAGGAGCCAAATCACAAAATCTTCAGCATCCTCAATCGGTAATTTTGCCACTATATAGAACGCACCCTCTGGCTTTTTACAGATGATGCCCTCAATTTTACTGAGTGCATCAAAAACCAGATCGCGACGGGATTGGTATTCGCTAACGATTCCAGTGAAATATGTCTCTGGAAGACGCACGCAGGCATTTGCCGCCAATTGATCCACCGTGGGTGGACAGAGCCGGGCTTGAGCAAATTTCAACGTGGCTTCCATCAAACCTTGATTGCGGGAAACTATGCAGCCAATTCTGGCTCCACAGGCAGAATAACGCTTGGAAACGCTATCCACCATAACCGCATGATCCGCAAAATCCGGCACTTCCAATACTGATGTATGCTTCAGTCCATCGTAGATAAACTCCCGATACACCTCGTCCGAGATCAAATACAATCCGTGTTTTTTGCAGATGTTTGCCACTCTGAATAGCTCTTCCTTGCTATAGACAGTGCCTGTGGGATTCCCGGGATTGCAAAGCATGATTGCTTTGGTTTTGGGTCCAATCAGTTGTTCGATCTCAGAGCTGGGAGGCAAGGCAAAACCGTTTTCCGCGTGAGTTGTAACAGCTTTCAAATGGATTGAAGCCATGGTTGCAAAGCCATTGTAATTGGTGTAAAAAGGTTCCGGCACGATGATCTCATCACCCTCATTGGCTACTACCATCATAGCAAAAGTTACGGCTTCGCTTCCGGCAGTTGTAACAATAATATCCTTGGTACTGAGCGCGATTCCCAGGTTGGCATAGTAATGAACCAGACCTTGTTGATAGACTTCCAGCCCCTGTGAGGGGCCATAAGCCAGAACTTTATCCGAAAACTCGTGATATACTTTGATCATTTCAGGGGGAGTTTGGATATCGGGCTGGCCGATGTTTAGATGATACACTTTGATTCCCTTTGCCTTGGCACTAATCGCATAAGGCATCAGCTTCCTGATTGGGGAAGCCTGAATCTCTACGGCACGTTTTGAAAGCTGCATTTCACATTCTTCCTTGGTGTGTTTTTTTCTTTGTGCCCTTTATTTAGGACAGTGGAAAAAAGACAAGGAAAATCTTTGTCTCACCCCAAAACACCAATCTACTGATCACTCTCCATTAGGGATTCTGTGTCATTCAATCCCATTACGAAATTTGTTGGAGCTTCGGAAAGATCAATTGAGAAATTGGTTGGAGCTTCGGAAAGCTCCACTACGGAATTGGTTGGAGCTTCGGAAAGATCCATTGCGAAATTTGTTGGAGCTTCGGAAAGCTCCATTACGAAATTTGTTGGAGCTTCGGAAAGCTCCATTACGAAATTTGCTGGAGCTTCGGAAAGCTCCTTTACGAAATGGTTGGAGCTTCGGAAAGCTCCATTACGAAAACCTGTTTAGGACGGGACACAACCCCATTAGTTATCGTCACGATGCGGTTACCTTGTGGTCACAAAAGTAACGGCAAGGTAACCGCATCGTGAGGACAATTAATGAGCTGGATGCAATATTGAACTGACAAACTTCATATTTGGCAACGGCATCCTTACTCTTTAGGTTTTATTTGAAACCAGCAAGGGCTTAAGCTTGAATCATGAGACTTGGTAGCACAGATCAAGCTTTGTATTCAGTTTGAGATTCTGCTCTTGTGATCACACATTTTCCCGATAGTGGAATGGATATTGCACATAGTTTTCGCAAGCAGAATTGCGTCTTGAATAAGTGGCAGTTAGGCTTGAATAGCGCATTTAATAAGCATGAGGAATAGATGACAGTATTGATCATTGCGACACTGCTTCTGATCCTGCATTGGATTCTGGAGTATCGCAGACACAGCCGGAATGTGGCCGCAATTCCCATCCGCATTCACGTAAACGGCACGAGGGGAAAATCAAGTGTGACCCGGTTAATAGCCGCTGGCCTTCGGGCTGGGGGCAAAAGAACTATTGCCAAAATCACAGGCACATTGCCGAGAGTTGTGTTGCCCGATGGTCGTGAATCCGCAATTATCCGGCTGCAAGGAGCAAACATCATTGAGCAGAAATATATCTTCCGCTATGCCGCGGGGGAAAAACCCGATGCAATGGTGGTTGAGTGCATGGCAGTGAACCCCGTATTTCAATGGATCACGGAACGGAAGTTTGTGAAAAGCACCATATCCGTGATCACAAATTGCCGTCCTGATCATCTGGATCTGATGGGCAGCACAGTGCAAAGCGTAACCATGAGCCTGGCAAATACGATCCCGGTTGGTGGAGTATGCTATACTGCAGAAACGCACATGTTTGGCATTTTGAAAAAGGTTGCTGACCATCGTAAGTGCAAGATTCACAAGATTGTACCTACGGATGTGACAGATGAGGAAATGGGGAAGTTTCATCACATTGAACACAAGGACAACGTTCAACTGGCGCTTGCGGTATGTGCAGAAGTAGGTATTCCCCGGGAAATTGCCTTGAAAGGAATGCAGGAAGCTCATCCGGATCCTGGGGCATTGAAGAAATATCACGTGGAAGACCGTGGCAAAGTAATTCAGTTTTACAACGTGTTTGCTGCCAATGATCCCGAATCCACAGTGTATATCATCAATATGGTTACAGGACACTTGAAGGGAGTGGAAAAGATCATCATTTTGAACTCCAGGGCAGACCGCCTGTTTCGCTCCCAACAATTAATAGATTCCCTCAAGGATGTACACTATAGTTATCTGCTACTCACGGGTGAGATTCCTGACAAGGTGGAAGCCTATGCTCTTGCCAATGGAGTTCCCCGTGACCGCCTGTTTGCCTTGGGGCAACCCCTCACTGAAAAGATCTATCAGAAGGTATGGGATCTTACCAAGCAGGAATCTCATGTCTTAGGCATCGGGAATATTGCTGGTCAGGTTAAGTACGGTGCCCAGATTGTAGCCCATTTTAAACATAAAATACCTAAAGCGAATAAAGGAGCTGGTCGTGGTTGATGCAGTAGTTCAAGCCGCAGTAGGAATCGGCGTAATAATTAGTTTGGTATTCTCCGAATTGCTTGGTGCGTCCGCGGGGGGAATTGTAGTTCCCGGATACATCGCGCTATATTTGGATAGGCCAATGCAGATATTGGGCACACTGATCATCAGTTTGCTCACATGGGGTTTCATTCGCCTCATCAGTCAGTTTACCCTCTTGTTTGGTAAACGCCGTATGGTGCTTTCCATCCTGATCGGATTCATCCTGGGCTGGGCTTCTCGCCTGCTAGTGTTTCATGAGATCACCATTCACCAGTTACAAATGCAATCCATTGGATACATTGTACCCGGCTTGATCGCAAACTGGTTTGAGCGCCAGGGATTTTGGAAAACCGTATCCACAATCACGATTGCAGCAGTACTGGTGCGACTGGTGTTAATGGTTTTATTCGGCGGGGAGGTTTAAGATGATGTATCGTCCAAACCTGAAATCGGGACTCAGCTTGATTCTGCTAAGCATACTGGCGGTTATATTATACTTGATCGCCTCCAACAGCTATGTGGAAATAAAGGGCAGCAATCATGACGAGAAATTAGCTGCAGCACAACTGATGCAGAGTTACCTGGATGCCATCAAGGAAGAAATCGTTGAGCGTGGCATCGAGATTGACCCCATCAATGACCCCTATCAATCCGGACTGATCGGGCATCGTCTTTCCTCGATTACGACAGATCGCGGTCTGCTCTCTGAAAAACAGGCGGCAATAAATCCCAATATTGCAGCAATATTTGTGGATGAGCTTAGCCGGGCCAAAAAGGGTGATAAGATTGCCATAGGCATCACAGGTAGCAACCCAGCGGTGAATCTTGCCCTATATGCGGCACTAAGCGTTCTGGAGCTTGATCCTCAGATCATTGTGTCGCTTTCCTCAGCTTCTTATGGTGCAAACCGTGAAGAACTAACCTGGTTGGATATGGAGAGCATTCTCAAAGAAAAGGGTCTGCTGAAGTTTGGCAGCCGATATTCTTCCATCGGAGGAAGTGAAGATCTTGGAGTGGGTTTATCGGACAATGGTATCGCCATGCTACGCAGTGCCATAGAACGTAATGGAGTTGCCCTGCTATCCGGTAAGGATCTGGAAGATAATGTAAACTTACGGATGGCTGCATATTCTGAGCTCCTGGAGGGGAAAGACCGATATCGGATGTTTGTAAACATCGGTGGAGGCCTGGCAAACGTAGGCAGTGGTCCAAACGCCCGTCTGATTCCAGAAGGACTAAACACGAAGCTGGCCGAGCGTAACTTTGAAAAAGAAGGCGTGATGATGAAGATGGCCAAAAACAACGTGCCAGTGCTTCATGTACTTCGAATCCTGCGTTGGGCCCGGGACTACAATCTGAATCTGTCGCTGGATCACAAGCCCATTCCCGGAGAAGGCACTGTGTTCAGCTCCACCATCCACAACGTGACAATAGCCATAATCTGCCTGGTTATCTTGCTGATGGCCATCATTGCAGTGGTTATCTTTGACCGGCATGATCGCAGATTTATGGCAAACATCGTTGATCCTGATGAAGAGCTGTGATAGGGAGGTAAACCACATAATGAAGAAACAGATAGTAATCATATTCGCCATCCTTTTGATGGCAGGCAACGTAATTGCTCAAACGGTGCGTACCCGGATTATGAGCTTCGAGAATCCCGGCAATCGCCGCATCCTTAAAACCGAAGACTACAGTCACTGGTATTACCGCAGCCTTCCTGAGAGAACCATGCGTCTGAACGTTGAAGGAGTGGAAAGAATTCAGATGCGCAGCTTTGGCATCGAAGCCTTGCGTAACCCCCAGTTTCATGTGTTGATTGGCCAGGATAAGTATAGTTATGATCTGAAACTGAATCATCGTTTGGAAGGCTATTACATGTATGAGACAGTGGAGTTTGACATACCGGAAAACACAAGGAGCATAGAGATTCTGTGTTACCCCCGCAGCATCTATATGCGTGCATTCCAGATGATAACCATTCAACCCAAACCCAAAAAGGTGGTTATCCCAAACATGGAATTGAAAGCTCATGCTGGGATGATCGATGTCGCCCACAACTCAACAAGTAGTGAATACTATACTTTCAACTCCACTCAATCGTTGAAGTTCAAATTGAACAATGGACGGGATGGTATTGTGGATGTCAGAGCAAGGCTTACAGACCGCAGTCTGCCAAAATTTGCCCTCTACAAGGATGGCGAAAAAGTGGAAAGCTTCGAGTTCAGTCTCTCCCGCAGTGCAAAGTTCAAAGCAACTGGTGTGCGTTATCTGACCATTGGGAAAAAGCTGGATTTACCACTTAATGACAGTAGTTCTGAATATGAACTGAAAGCCGAGAGTGATCACTTGTTCATGGCTCGTCCCTTAATACTCAAGAAATAGGTGCCCCTTATGCTAAATACTGAAAACCTGGATATGGATAAGAACCGGGAGATCTATCCAGATCCCATGCAAGAACCCAAACAAACGGATGAAAAACGCGTTCGTACCCCGCGCGGACTTACCCGGCGCAAGAACTTCCGCCCGATAATTTTGTGCTTTGCCTTCTGCCTGTTTGCCCTTACTAATCTGAGTGCCAATCTGGAAGGTGAAATAAGTTTGGGCTTGGGCTATAGCGACAATGTATTCCAGCTTTCGGACTATGATTTTCAACGCTTTGATGATGAACATCCAAATCTGGATTACGTGGATACGACAGATGATTTGACCATGTCCATGCGTATAGATCTGGCTTATCCGTTGCATTACCGCTGGTGGAAGTTTACTCCCTCAGTGACTGGCACAATCAGTCAGAATATCAGTAACACAGATAAACAGCGTCAGGACGCCATCCTGCGCTTCAGGATTGATAGACACTACTGGAGCTTCACAAGTCTTTATGGGTATTATCCTTATATCTACTATCGACATTTTAACGATAGTGATGGCAGCGATGAATTGGAAAAATATGCCTATGAACGTAATCTTTACCGCACAGAACTAGTGCTTCGTCCCCATAAAAATGTGACTGCATTTGGCAATATCCGGTATGAAGAGCTGTATTACAACAAGTATTTCACCGAAGCCGATGGTGATATTCTGACTACAGAGCTTGGTGCCCGTTATAGCTTCCCCAGCTTTTCCCTGCAGGGTTCATATAGCTATAAGGATTATCAAGCCGAGGGCTGGAAAGATCTTCAGGCCAATGATGGCAGCTATCAAAGCAACGTCTTTCGAGGCGTTTTGCGCCTTAAAGCGATGCCCATCAATGGTGAAAGCACCAGAAAAAACAGTTGGCAGCCATATCTGGAACTCAGCCGGGAGGATCGATTCTATCAGGCAAATGACTCCTGGTATGGAGGCAGAGAATACAATAGCACAAACACTAAAGCAGGTGTGAATGTGAAACTGAGTCCCAAATGGAATTTATCCCTTGACTACTTACATATCTTCAGGAATGTAGATTCACCTAATGGGAGTGTGTTGCGTTTGAAGGAATTCAGCGAGAACAGGCTCTCAGCAACTGTGAAATACAAATTTTGAGATATGAGAGGTCGCCATGCAGTTTCGCAAAGAAGACAGCAAGAAGAAGATAAAAGAGTTTCTTGACCTGGTGGAAAACCACAAGGTAGAGATCCGACATTACAAGAATCCCGTCTTGGTTTGGGCAGTCCAGGAAGGAGTATGCCACTATTCGTTTTGGGAAGAAGAGACTCTCGATCGCTTTGGCTTACAAAACGTGGATGGCTGGGATTTTGAGGAAGACCTGCTGTTTTGCCCGGATTGGATCGCAGAAGACGATGATGAAGATGATTTTGATGATGATGAGGATGACGAGGATCTCTGTTCTTTTTGCGAAAAGATAGTTAAGTGAAGATTTCCATCTTGGGCGGTGGAGGCTGGGGCCTTGCATTATCAAAGCTTCTTGCCGAAAATGGGCATGAACTAAAGGTGTGGGAATTCAATCCCATAAATTATGCCCTGTTAAAACAGGAGCATGGCAATCCCTTGCTATTGAAGGGGATTCAACTGCCAGATACGGTGAGTTTTACCAATACATTCGAGGAACTGGCAGACAGCCCCAGCCAGATCATTCTGCTTGCTACACCCTCTCAGTTTATCCGCAAAACTCTGCAAAGTATTCCCAGTGAATTGTTCAGACGCATCTTTCACTATCCTGAGTTGAAGGCAATCGTGAACGTAGCCAAAGGGATTGAAGAAAACAGCCTCAAAACCATTGATCAAATCCTGATTGAAGAGTTGCCATTGGAAGTGCAAGGAAAGATTTGCGCACTCTCAGGACCCAGTCACGCTGAAGAAGTGGCTCGAGGCCTTCCAACTACTGTGGTGATCGCAGGATCAGATGAAGAACTTTTGATATGGCTTCAGGATGTCTTTTCCAACGAATATTTCAGGGTATATCGTAGCCCTGATCTGATTGGAGTGGAGATCGGCGGAGCAATCAAGAATATCATCGCAATAGCTGCCGGAATCGTGGCTGGATTAGGTTATGGCGACAATACTATGGGCGCTCTGTTAACCAGGGGGATTGTGGAGATTGGTAGGTTTGGTGCAGCCATGGGAGCTTTACCGGAGACATTTATGGGACTTTCAGGAATGGGGGATTTGATCACCACTGCCACAAGCCCCCACAGCCGGAATCGCTATGTGGGCTATGAGATTGGCTCGGGAAAGAAGCTGAATGAGATCATCAAGGGCATGAATATGGTTGCAGAAGGCGTAGCTACTACTCGCAGCGTGCATTTCCTGGCAAAAGAGATTGGAGTCGAGATGCCCATTGTAGATCAGGTATATCAAGTTCTCTTCGAGGATAAAAATCCCAGGGAAGCTATGCGGGATCTTATGTTAAGAGATTTGAAAGCAGAGTAAACTTCGATCTTTCTTCATTCCCGATTGCATAAATATCATTTCCGTACATTGGACTGATCTCCTTCCAGATAAACCCTGATAAGGCCGTGGAGTTTGCATAAAAGCCCATCGATAGTCGACACGTCTCGTATCGAACAAGGCAGTAAGCCCAGAAAAGTAAGCAGCTGCACTGCTTCTGCAAACGAGACGTGTGCAATCCTTACGGCACCGGTTTTCATTGTCGGTGGCGAAGACTGCTTTTTGTAAAGTTCATTTATGTAGTCAACATGTCATCCAATAATTACCGGTCTTTAGGTAATCATGGAATATTCTTTCTCTGCTTGACGAAAACACAGCCCTTTGGAGGAGATAGATCATCCGGAACAAACGATAAAGCAGGTTCTGCCCTGAATCTGCAACGCTGGATATCTGCACGCTCAATCAAGGAAAACTTTTTCCCTGCCATTAGCTTCGAGTACCCATTTATGATGCCGGAATAGTATCAAAGCACATTGAACGACGATGTTCGCAGAATCTTTGGGCGGAAGGCATTCCGACCCAACTTTTTTGTAGTTCCAGTGATTATGTATACCTACAGCATTGGATCAGGATAACTCCGCGATTGGCATCTCTTCTTTATCTTGACAAATTCCAAGCTTTGAAATATCAAGAT
>Ga0265294_10010724_pt1 | contig 10385 bp, 9 predicted proteins | sample MunlanPumphouse3_FD_192504 | JGI IMG/M metagenome (GOLD analysis project Ga0265294, IMG submission 192504) | Groundwater microbial communities from a municipal landfill in Southern Ontario, Canada - Pumphouse #3 | ecosystem: Environmental > Aquatic > Deep subsurface > Groundwater | place...
TGTGGTTGTGTTAGTTATAACTGCAGGATTAGAACCAGAGGATATTGAGAATGTTATTTTTTCAGATCCTACAGTCATATCAGGTACAACACGTTTTTCAACCTTATAAAAATAAATTAGTTGGTAGTAATAATAAGGTGTTCCAGACTCATCAAAAGTTGCTATAGCTCCATAGCCTATGTCTCCACTAAGACACTCATAGTATCTTTGACAGAGTTGAAGCTCAGTCCATGGAGATCGAAGTTCAAAATCAGATGATTGTGGACCTACTTCAAGTTGTATAAGAGCGAAGTCCATAGTGAAGGTACTAAAATTTGATTCTTCTAAAAACTCAACTATAACAGCGTTATCTGCTCCAATAGTCTTGCTAGAAATATCCGGCATTGTGAAGGTATGAACAAACTTAGTCCAGGTAGTTGTAATAGTGTGATTTACTTCAGAAATTGTATCTCTTCCAGAACCACCTGACCCATACCATAGAGCAATTTCAGCAGAGATTACTTTAGTTCCGCTAGAGACTTTAGCATAGTAACTTAATGTAACCTTTCCTTTTGGAAGTATTTTTACATCCTCTATAGCCTGCGCTATTATGGTTTTAGATGCACTTCCAGCAGATGTACGAGATACTCTTAGAAAGTAATTAGTTAGGATATTACCTAAGTATACTGTCTGAGATTCTCTTGTTATAGTCGTAGTACCACTAGAGTGGGAATACCATCTATCAGCCACATATTTATTAGTGGTCATTGAGAAAGATGTTCCCCTTTGCCAGATATTAAAATTCCCATTTATTATTAGGTTTTTAATACCTAGACCAGAATCATATATTCCTGGTCTCCATTGTGGTAGTTGTCTAGAATTCATTAAGATGTTATCCTATTAACATATCCAAAGATTGTTATATAGTTAGCTGTATCAGCTAAAGCTCTTATCTCAACTGCTTTGTTTACTACAAGCCCAGGCATTATGGTATATAGGCCCATACGAGAGGGGACGTTAGTTGTAATCAGCTGAGCTTCAGTTATAGACCCACCAGAGGGTTGGAGGCCTATGAAGAGAAGTGTGTCAGAGTCAGGGTTGTAGTTTGAAGCAAATAACCATACTTCATCATAATCAACTTCACCAGCTACTGCTGTGTGTATTAGGTTAGTATTGGCAGTAGTTGTATATGTTACTATAATCCCACCACCGTTTACAGACTCACTTAAAAATCTTTTTGTATATAAAGGCATTATTTACCTCAAGAGAATACTTGAATCTTTATCATATTAAAAGTTTCTAGTTCTTCTACTCTATCTGTTAATGATAGTAGCCCACTTAAAAATCTGCTAGAGCTTAACATTAGAGCACTAGTCCTATTATCACCAGCCATGTTTAGTAGGCTAGATAAATCAGAAAGTCTAACAAGGTCATTAAGTGATGTTGGATTTCCACTAGCATAAACTTTACCATTTGTAGTTATAGCATTAGCAGAATCTCCATCCATGTCAATGCTAGTAAACTCAGATTCAGGATCAACTAATGTATCATCATCATCGTATAAGTAAGGGCCATGAGATCCTATGTAGATTTTCTTAACTGTCATAAAATTCCTCTTTGGTAAAAATTTTACCCAAGCATTTAACGAGATACTAGTAAAAATATAATTCCGAGTAAGCTTAAGCAGGTAGATGTTAGTGTACCTATGAGTAACTTATGTGTGCTTTCTATCTTATGAGACATACATAACATATCATTCTCCAGGTTATGGAGTCTTGCAATTATTCCAGTATGTTCTAGACATTGAGGTTCCAACTATGCAACCCTCCAATTTGACAAAGGCTCTTCATAATCCATATCATCAAAGTTATATTCATCTGGGTCATCCATAGGTGCAAAATACCTCTCACCAATTTCAAGCATTGGGACTAGATAAGCTAACATATCCATAATATCCCATTTTTTAGATCTTGGAAATGATAGGAGTTGTGCCTCTAACCCACCACAGCATGACATATTGTGGTAGATTTGACCCTGCCTATAGAGTGGGACTAGGTGTTTTATTCTCCCAGCCTTCCTCTCTCCACCTCTAGGAGTTAGCCAGATTAGTTGATAAAAAGATCCTGAGGAGTGCATATAGTTTTTAATAGGCTGCTTTATAAATTCATTGAGAGAAGTTTCCTCAACTCCAATTACTTTAGCATTTAACCTAGCAGCCATCCCAAACATTTCACTGTATAGTTCATCAGGATAGAATTTTCCAGAAACTATATCTCTTACATAGTATCTTGAGTTTTTAAGATCTATACCCACTCCACCTATAGCACTCTCATCTGAGTGCATCTTTACAGTTTTAGCTGGATCTACGAGGATTATAGTTTCAATATTCTTATCATTCATGAGATCATGTTCAGTTACATCTACATACTTCTCATTATCAGTTTTGCTTGTTACATTATAGTATTTGAAATAATCCTGCTTAAAAATACTATCCTCTGTAGATATTGGAAGATTACGATATTCACGATAGAAAACATCAAGAATGCCCTTTTCCCTATGAGAATTAACTTCAGCAATTATATCTTCCTTACTCATGAAAGATGGAGCAGTTGGATTGTAGTTATCATCACATGCTTCAAGTCTAACACTCTCCCAGTCGTTTGATTCTATAAGTTCCTGAAGGAGTGAATCTTCATGTTTCAATGTGTCGATGTAGACTATCTTCCAATTCTTGTTCATTCTACTAACAGACTTTAAAAGATCAGCAAAGAACCATTCTTTTCTCTTTCTCCTAATCTCTTCATTTTCAATAGTTTCAGAATCTTCTAAGTCATCAATCACTATACAATCAGGTCTAGAGTTTCTATAAAGAATTCCTCGTATCTGTTGGCCACTCCCACGAGGATATACAAGAGTTCCACCATTAGTTACCCAAGCTTTCTTGCTGAAAGAAGGATCAACACCATCTGGGTTTTTACTCTTAAGCTCTCCAAAGAGTGCTCTTATTATAGGATTACTTACTAATTCAATTTTAAGATTTTCAGTTTGTAAAACTGCTGAGTCAAAACTTGTGCTTACATAGGGGATGAACTTAGCCTGTTGGAAGAGTATTTTTCTCCCAGTGTATGCTAGACCTACTACTGAAGTCTTTCCAAAACCACGAGGAGCTGCAATAGCTACACGCGGAGCATCGCTGTCTATTAATTCAAAGATAGGATCATGTATAGCTTTTGAAAACTGAGCGTAGAATCTCTCTGGAAACATGGTCATGGCAGTCATTTTAGTACTGACAGAACATGCTGCGAGGATATCTTGGGTTTCGGAATCTAGTTTCATTATGCTTGAGATCTCCCTATCTCATACCACTGATCTCCTGCATGAGCAAGAGTTAATGTATCACCAGAAGCAAATGTATTATTAGCTGTTACATTAGTAGGTAACCACATATCTGAATATGTGCTAGTTCCATGATAGACTATAGAAGTTCCAGTAAATATTATAGTTAAAACCCTTCCCTTATGCCCACCTCTAAGAGTTCCAAAATTACCAGATCCACATTTTACTATATTAACTCCATGGGGTGGCTGCAGCACAGTCCCTGATGGTGTAACTGTAGGAGATACTATAACACTCGGACTTATGACATAACTAGCAGCACTCAAGCTATTAAAGTAACAATTATTGTATATATGAATGTAAGGATTAGCAGTTGAACAATATATAGCTGGATTAGATGATACATTAAAATTACATCCATCAACAGTGAGTTTACTACTTGAGCTTGTAGTATAGATAGCGTAAACAATTCCAGTAAAATAACAATCATGAAGTGATAAATTACCAGCTGAGATACTAATACCATAGGTAGTTGATGAATATAGATGACAGCCACGCATTTCTATATTACTTGGAGTATAGCCTCCGTTAGCTGAAAGCAGTAAACCATAAGCATTAGTTGAAGATTGGCAATTTACAAACCTACAGTCCCTTACACTACCCTTTACTTCAAATCCAGCTGATCCAGAATAAGCATTAGAACCATTATCTGATTGACAGTTATTTATAGTCATACTCATAATACCAAATGGGTCAGTTGATTCTAAGAGTACGGTTCTATACCACCCATAAGAGAAACAATTTTCTACAATTCCCCAATCGACTCTACCCTTAAAGTGAAAAGCATTTCCAGATCTAGCATATTTATCCTGCTCAATCCCACCAGTAGCCCCAATAGATCCAAACTGCCATGCGTGGCAATTAGTTACGCGAACTACATCATTATTATTTTCAATATATACTCCATTTATACAATCAAACCAGAGATAGTTTATTCTAATCCTCTGTACCTTTACTGAAGTATTATCACCCTGAGCATAAAACGCATAGTCAAATCCAATTATAAGGGAATTTATAAGGAAATTATCTTCACCAACTGCGGTTACAGCTGTTCCGGAGTAGTTAGAATCAGGAGAGTTAGTAGGAAGTGTAAGACCATACTTGATTATTAATGCTCCATCTATTCCACTTGCACCATTAAGAGTTATAGTATAAGATGAAGATAATAATATTGCAGGTAGATGATTCCAGTAATGACTTGTTTGTGAATTAGTTGGATGACCTACTAATGACATATTACCTTTAAGAGTTACTCCATAAGGTAATTCTAATGAGCCATTAATATAGTGTCTTTTTCTATATACTACAGTCCCACCTTTTGTTGTTATAGTAGCTGCATAAGTAGTTGCAGCTCTAAAAGCATATACATCATTAGTTGTACCATCACCTTTAGAACCAAACCAATCTACTTCAACTATAGATGTTGTATATCTAATCCAACAACCATATCCAGTAGCTCCAGTATTAGTATACCATGTAGATTGTCCAGGAGTACTTGAGTGGTTTGGATCTATGATAGTTCCACCATTATGAGAGGTTTTAGCAGTAGTCGAACTCCAGTAGAATAGACCTCCACCACCATCTACTCCAACATAGTAGTTCTTTACAAATAAGGCCCCAACATCAGTTGAAGCTGACATTAGGCTATCTGAAACTCCACCAATGGAGCTTACTATTGTGATAGATTCATCATTCGGTGCGACGTTTAGAGTATTTCCATCCCAGTCTATACCAGTTCCTGCAGTTATTACTGTTGATGGAGTTGCTGTGAAGGCACTATTAGCAACAACATCTGAGTTGAGAGAGACTGCGGTATTAAAATCACTTATAGTTGCAGCTAACTGTGTTCCAGTATGGTTAGTTCTACTTAAGACATCTGCTATTGTTTTTCCACCATCTTGTATTAGTTTTCCAGTTTCACCATCAAAGGTAGATATTCTATCATCAACTGAGCTAGAAGGGCCACTAACATCACCACCACCGGCATCGCTAATTGCAGCCCTAACTGCTTTTTCAGAAGGTATAAGGGTGTCTACTCCAGGACTTCCTAATGTAGTTGTTAAGCTTAGACCACCATCTTTGAGAAGTTTTCCAGTTACTCCATCAAACTGTGCAAAATCATCTCCAGTGGCACTAGCTGGACCTACTACATCACCACTTCCAGATCCTATACCTACCCACTCCATGTAAGATCCAGTAGAGTTCCAAGCTATAACCTCTCCATCTGAAGGAGCATCATTCATTGCTAGTTTAGGTTCTGTGATAGATTCATCTGCAATAGACTGTAAAGCACTATCAGCAAGATTAAGTGAGTCATTTACTGAAGTGTCTAGCTTAGTTTCATCAATAGACCCAGTTATCAATGAAGCAGTTATATTTTGTCCGGTAAGGGTGAAGTTAATTTCAGAAGAGTTTGTTACAGTTACAGCATCATGACGAGAGCTAGTGTTAGATGAAACATCAGTGTTGTTAGATACTTCTGTGTCGAAATCACTAATAGTTGAAGCAGCTTGAGTACCAGTGTGGTTAGCTCTATCAAACGCACCAGAGTAGCCTAGGCCTGTTACATAGTCGATTATAGCAGCTCCAGATGGAATCTCAGCAATTTCATCTGCCACGGTCTGAACTAATTGTGAAGCCTTGAGCTGTGCATCGTTTGTTAGTTGATCTAATCCAACTGTAGCTGCTGTAATACTATGAGGATTTGTTAGAGTATCTATAATATGTGATGCAGAGTCTGTTATAGCAATTCTCTCAGCCCCAGTTAGGATCTTAGTATCAGTCCCTTCTACCATACTATCCATGTCAAAAGCGTCTGATTCTATAAGATTAGGATCGTAGACAGACTTAGCCATATCACCAGTAGATGGCTCTATCAAAGCTAAAACAGCTTCTTCAAAATCCCCAGATTCGATGACTAGGGAGATTACAGTAGAGGAGTTAGCGATTATTGAATTTAGTACTTCAGTAGATAGATTTTCCGATATCCAATCATCAAGGAGATCTTCTAGACTTACTTCAAGATTTCCTAAATATTGTGAGATATAGTTTATCCATTCTCTATCTTCTCTTAGATATTCTCCAAGATCTGATACAAAATCTTCTTGATCATCAGGTAGAGTTTGATCTAATTCATCTCCAGGTTCCCAGGTCATAATTTTATTCCTTCGGTAAAATTTTTACGCAAGCATTAATTAAATACTATTAGGCGCATATAGTAATCTATTCCCAGCCCCAGCACTATTATTAGCTCCAAAGTTAACAAAGTCATTACTGGTAGGGGATGAGTTAGAGGAGAATATATCTAAGTTAACTCCGTGGTTGAAACCAACTAGACAATAATCAACGCTGGCTTCAAAAGATAATCCAACATGATATCCAATTCCACCTATTATAATATTCCCAGTTATCATCACATACGAGACGTTTGTTAGGTAGACTCCAATATGTGGAGCTATGGAAGTTCCACCAGTTTTGAGTGTTATAGTATTGTTAGTTATTACTAAGTAATTTAACCAGTCAGTTGAACCACCTTGTGTAACTCCACTTATGGCATTAGCTATCTGATTCCCATTTATTATTACCTGTGACCAAGCTACTCCAGGGGTTGCATTATAGTCTGTTAAAACTATAGCATTTCCACCCTGGTTTTCAATACTATTACTTTCAATGAGGAGGATAGATGATAAACCATTAGGTGCTAACATTATACCATTAATATGTCTCATTATCTTATTACCAATTATCTTCAAACCACCAGAGGATACTTGATATATTCCAACTCCAAATTCATCAGAAGCAGAATCAATAACACAGTTTACTATTGAAGAATCACCATCATCAGGATCGTTGGTGTTACTAACAAATATTCCAGTACTGGAGGAGTTTACTATGTAGCAATTATCTATCTTAAATACCTGCCCCTTATCTATATGAATCCCAATATACTGACTCATTACATACAAGCGTTCAAAGGTAGAAAATTGATTACAAGTGCCACCTGTTAAATATATTCCAGCTCCAGCTGATTTAGTTATTCCACTACATGTCAGTATAGTAAAGTCTCTAAGAGTAACTGGATCGTTTGTGTCTATGTATATTCCATTCTGGGTATTTGTATATAGATGTATATTAGACTTCCCTCTTCCAGCTCCAAAGAGAATTCTTCCGCCAGTTATTTCAATCTGAGAAGATATTAGATAATCTCCAGCAGGTAGATATACTGGATTACCAAAAATGCAGTCTACTGCAGCTTGTATTGCATTAGTTGAATCATGTGTAGTATTTCTTACAGCCCCATAGGTACACACATTAATTATGTCGTAGTTACTTACTACCCAACATCCGCTATCAGTGTTTTCATTTATATACCAACCAGCAGTTCCAGGTATGCTAGAGTGATTAGGATCTATACACCAACCTCCATCGTGATAGGATTGGTTAATATATGAGTTATAATAATAGTCTGCCCCTCCACCATCTCCCTTAGAATAAAATCCTAAAGTTCTAACATAATGAGTTGAAGCTGTAACAACATCGAGATTGAGTAGGTCAGCTACTGTATCCACTGTTATTACAGTTCTACCATAAGAAATATCTTCAAGTTTATCATCTATAAGAGAATTACATAGAGTTTCCAGATTAGCATCTAAATAATCCTCCACAGGATCAACCACCTGTGTTGGGAGTTTAGTGTTTAGTAAATCATCGACTAGATCACTCAGGTTATCACCGAGATAGGAGACTACTAGAAGTGGAACTTGAACTTCTAAGAGAGCTGGAACTTGTGTTGATAGGAGTGAGGGTACTAGTACTCCAACCTGTGATGCTACTTCATCTGAAATTTCAGTAGAGGCTGCTACTAGTGATGCAATAGTTGGAACATATGATATGAAGGTATTCTGAACGTATGGAGGGACGTAGTCATCTAGGTAGGCTTGAACTAGTGAATCTACCTCTGGATCAAAACTATTGAGAAATGTAGATATTAGATTTATAGCTACTCTATCCTCTCTTATATATTGACCTAAATCAGACACAAAATGTGTCTTATCATTAGGTACTGTCTCATCTAAAACTTCTCCAGGTATCCACTCAGTCATTTTTTTGGCTCCGTAAAAACTCTTTTCAATAAGAGAATAAAGTAGTAATATAGATACATTAAAGGTGAGTAAGAAAAGAGAATTAAGTGTTTTGTAATTAGCTTAGTTAATCCATTTCTATTATCTATTATACCTAGAAAGTATTTAATTGATAAAAATCTCTTTAATGCATCAGGAGTTTCTTTTTTAAGTATTATGATATAAGGAGAATCTTTGTCCTTTTTATCAACCATATATGAAACTTTCGTAGATGATATAGATAAGATGTATAGTTTAATTCTTTCCATTAGATATTTTCTTATCCCAAGCACTTCTAGCTACTGTGTATCCAGTGTAGCCTATTCCAAATACAGTCCATAGTTCTGTTGGAATAGATGATAGCCACGCCTCCATACCATTACTGATAGTTTGAGCTGCTAAAGGGTTGAAGATAGATAAAATACCAATAGGTATAGAGCCTAAGATTAAAGCATACATTACATACAAGAAGGATGGTCTGGCCCTAGAAGTCCAAGGATCAGGTGATTTAGCCTCAGCTATAATTGCTGACATCTGAACTTCAATCTCCTTAAACTGCCCCTCTTGTTGAAGTTTATATAGTTCCATCTTAGCCTTTTCCTTTTCAACTGGATCAGGAAAAAACTTATCTAGAACCTTCCCACTTACATCAAGTATTGCAGTTAATGGATCGAATGACATTAGTATAACCAGATCACCTCAGGTTCGTTTGTATAATTATTATCTACATGAATGAAATCTTTGTGTACTCCTATTCTAGTAAACCCAGCTGAGAGTAGAGATTTTATAATCTTAAATCTCTTATAAGAGTTTATACAACGTATATCAACTGCCACACCTTTAACATGGTTTAAGGAGTTAGAACCTACATCCTCATTATGGCTGTTACATCTATATCCGGAATTTATTACAAAAGGAATATCAGCTTTTTCCCTGGCTAAATCTAAAGTCCTTATAAAATCTTCATTCATCCTATTCTCGCCACAGCCACACTTGCATTCAAACTCAGACATTTTAAAATACTTTGGATTATACATCTTTGGTCTCCTCTATTTCTTTAACCTCTTCATTATCATCTCGACCATCATATAGCATGCCACACTGCCTGGCTGCCTCTCTACCTCTTTGCTTAAGTTCATCCAGGTAAGGTGTTATGTTAGCACTAACGAATCTCCCATCTATTTTCTTAGGTGCTTCGTAGCCACAGATGTCTTTAACAATAGTGTCTGCTGTAGATTTTTTTATAGAAAGAGACGCACTAGCACTTTCCATAATTTCTTTATAAATATTTATTGCAGTAGGTAACAACTTCTTAACCTCTGCAAGTGGATCATATTTTATAACAACTTCATCCCTCTTATCTCTCATCTCAGCTAGCTTTTGTTGCCCAAGGGAAGAGTTTACAGTATTGCTTACAGTCTGAGGAGTTATGTTTAGGATTGTAGCTATCTCTGTCTCTTTCATCCCTATAAGGGAGTAATTTAGGATTTCATGTGATAGTTGCCACAACTGTTTAATATCATAAGTTTTCCTCTCTCCTGGAAAGGATCTTCTTCTATCTCTAGCCGATATCTCTATATCTCCCAATATGTAAGGATCTACATACTCATTATCATCGAGATATTCTTCATCTAATTTCATTTCCATTGTTAACCTCTATCATTTTTAATTATATATTACATTTTAAAAGTTTTAGAAATCAACCCATTAATTGTCACATAAGTTAACTTATTGCCAAGATTTCAACAATCGTAGAAATTTACTGGAAAATTTCTGGAAAATTTCTGGAAAATTTTTTCTAAGAGGATTCTTTTCTTTGGTAAAATTTTGACCCAAGGAAAACCAAACCCTTTTCAAACCAAACCCTTTTCAAACCCTTGGCTTTTGCTT
>Ga0265294_10010725_pt1 | contig 10384 bp, 9 predicted proteins | sample MunlanPumphouse3_FD_192504 | JGI IMG/M metagenome (GOLD analysis project Ga0265294, IMG submission 192504) | Groundwater microbial communities from a municipal landfill in Southern Ontario, Canada - Pumphouse #3 | ecosystem: Environmental > Aquatic > Deep subsurface > Groundwater | place...
CAGTAGTAGCTCTGCCTAATGATGAAATGAAGGGGCGCATTATAGGGCGTGAGGGGCGCAATATTCGCACCTTTGAAACTCTGTCAGGAGTAGATCTGATTATTGATGATACACCTGAAGCAGTTATACTCTCTTCATTTGATCCAGTTCGCCGGGAAATAGCCCGGGTGGCACTTGAGAGTTTGGTATCTGATGGCAGAATACATCCCGCCCGGATTGAGGAAATGATTGAAAAGGCAAAAACTCAGATTGATCAACAGCTTAGAGAAATAGGGGAACAAGCTGCCTTTGAAGTAGGAGTACATGGATTGCATCCAGAACTAATTAGACTTCTAGGCCGTCTCAAATATAGAACCAGCTACGGACAGAATGTACTGAAGCACTCAATTGAGGTTTCATATCTGGCCGGAGTAATGGCAGCGGAATTAGATGTTGATATTATGCTGGCCAAGAGAGCAGGATTGCTGCATGATATTGGCAAGGCAGTGGATCATGAGGTAGTGGGACCACATGTCGAGATCGGTGTTGATCTGGCCAAGAAATACCGAGAGACCAAGGAAGTTATTCATGGAATTGAAGCGCATCACGGTGATGTTGAACCCCAGACTATCGAGGCCGTTTTGGTGCAGGCAGCAGATGCGATTTCCGCCTCACGTCCAGGAGCCAGGAGAGAAACGTTGGAAACCTACATAAAACGCCTGGAGAAACTTGAGAATTTAGCCAATGGCTTTGAAGGGGTAGATAAATCATTCGCTATTCAGGCTGGCCGAGAGATCCGGATCATTGTCAAACCCGAAGACGTTGATGATTTAGGAACCATCACCCTGGTTAAGGATATCGCCCGCAAAATTGAACAGGAACTTGATTATCCAGGGCAGATCAAGGTAATGGTGATTAGGGAGACCCGATCTATAGAATTAGCAAAATAATTGCGTCAGGCAGACTGATGCATAAAGTATGGGGACGGACCGTCTGCAGCGCAGTCAGGTCACGTCCCCCGTATGATTTATGGGATGGGCTGGGCCGTCGAATGTCTGAAGCTATCTCGGATGGTTTATTTTACATGTGAAATTAAGCAGGAAATATCTTTTCCTATAAGGAAACTATAATGATATTTATAAAAGGGGAAGATGTAATGGACATGGGGACAGGTTTGGATGCAATAATGTCGGTATTTATTCGTTATTCTGAATTAAGCGCTGTCAAATATGATGCTAAACGAGATATTATCAAGATAGAAATTGCTCTCAATGATGGCATAAAAACAGAACAGGGCAGCCGGTTTATTAACCGCTATCATCAAAGTATGGCACTTTATTATAATATGACCGATATGGAACCAATACATATTAATCTGCAATTTATTGAGAATTCAGGGATAACTATTTTAAGATTATATAGAGACAGCCAAACATTGAGAGAAGAAGAAATGGAACTTTATGTGCGATTAGTCAGGCAGGAATTTGCTTCTTTGCTAATAAGGGATGATAATGCTATAGTGGCGGTGGCACCTCTATCAGGCGATGAAAAGAGAAATCTATTGCACAAGATAAGGCAATCACATGATTCCTATCATAATATCTTTGCCTATCGGGATGAGGGCCGGGTATTTGTCTTTAATAAATAACTGGAGGAAATATAATTGAATATACTGGTAATAGGGGATATAGTGGGCAGGCCGGGTCGGGCTATAGTTAAATCCCTCTTGCCCAAACTACAAAAGGAAAATGATATCAGTTTTACCATCGCTAATGCGGAGAATGCCGCCGGTGGCCGCGGTCTCACCAGGGATGTCAAGGATGAATTATTGGGGGCTGGAATTGATGTTTTGACGATGGGAAACCATGTTTGGGACAATAAGAATATATTTAGTTTTATTGACGATGAACCCAGGCTGATTCGGCCGGCTAACTATCCCGGCGATTGTCCCGGTCAGGGCTGCCATATATATACGGTTGGTTTTAACAAGAAGATAGCAGTCATTAATGCTTCTGGAAGGATTTATCTGCCTCCCCTCGATTGCCCGTTTAAAACGGTTAGGGATATTTTGGATGATGTCTGTAACGTTGCAGATTACTCTATTATTGACTTTCATGCCGAGGCTACTTCCGAGAAGCTGGCTATGGGATATTATTTTGATGGTCAGGTAACCGCGGTTCTGGGTACCCATACCCATATACAGACAGCAGATGAGAGAATTATGCCCGGGGGAACAGCTTATATTACTGATTTGGGAATGACTGGACCGATTGACTCCATATTGGGTATGGAGAAGGAACCAATTATTCAGAAGTTCTTGAATGGGCGTCCGGCACGTTTTGATGTTGCGGCAGGCCCGGCCCAGATGCAGGGTGTTATTTTAAAATTGGATGAGGATAATAATAAGGTGCTGGGCATAGAAAGATATTCCTATAATCAGAAAATGTAAAATTAGATATTAAAAAGAAAATATAACCATTATTAATATAACAAAAGAAGGAATTACTGAAATCATTTAGAATATACTTCTTAAGAGCAACCTATTGATTCAATATTTGTAAAATGGGATTTATTATTGAAGGAGGCTATTTGATGGAAGTATTAAAGGTTTCAGCGAAATCTAGTCCAAACTCGGTTGCCGGAGCACTGGCAGGTGTTCTCAGGGAAAAAGGGGCGGCAGAAATTCAGGCAATTGGGGCAGGCGCCATTAACCAATCCATTAAAGCAATTGCGATTGCACGGGGATTTGTTGCTCCCAGTGGTATGGATTTAATTTGCATACCGGCTTTTACTGATATTATGATTGATAATGAGGAAAGAACAGCTATCAAGTTAATTATTGAACCACGATAATAGCCGCCTGATGATAGTAAATACTATTTAAATAGTCTTATAACCTGCTATATAAGCAGGTTTTTTGTTAATAGGAGTTAGGCCGCAATTCAGTTGCGCAAAGATTAATAAGGTGAGTTGCGGCCCGTATTTTAAACGGGGGTCACGCATTATTTGGTTATAAGATAATAACGTTTTTTATGCGGGAAGTCCTTCTTCATTACTATTTGTGACGCTAGCGGCAAAATGGAGGTTAATATGAAAATAGTTGATTTACATTGTGACACTATCTCCCACCTGTACAAGACAGGTGGTTCTCTGCTGCAAAACCAGGCTCAGTATGATATTGAGAGAGCCAGGTCTGCCAAGGTTTGCCTGCAGTTTTTCGCCCTATTTACAATGCCTGCGGATAGCAATACGTGTTTAAGACAGATTCTAAAGCAGATGGAGAAGTTTTTGGGGGAGATGGGACGTAATCCGGAGCATGTTTATCATATAACCAATCGTAATGACTGGTTAGAAGAAGATAAGTTGGATAAATTAGGCTGTATTTTACACCTCGAAGGTGCGGAATGCCTGGGCACGGATATAGAAATATTAAGATTGCTGTACCATGGGGGGCTGCGCAGTATGGGCTTAACCTGGAATCACCGTAATCTTCTGGCTGATGGAGGGGGAGAAGGAGACAATGCGGGAGGTTTGAGCCGTAAGGGCCGGGAAGTATTGCGGGAAATGGAGCGCCTGGGTATAATGCTTGATTTATCCCACATTGCACCTAAATCCTATTTTGAGGCGCTGGACTTGTATTCAAAACCGGTGTTGGTTACCCATGCCAATACCCAGGCCCTTTGTCTGCATTGGCGGAATCTGGATGATACCCAGCTGCGTGTTTTGGCGGAACATGGAGGAGTGCTAGGAATTACTCAGGTGGCCGACTTTATTCGAGAAGGGCAGGCCAGTATCGATGATATGCTTAATCACATTGTGTATGCCGCTGATTTAATAGGCGTGGAACATGTTGCCTTGGGTTCGGATTTTGATGGTGCTGATAATATGGTTATCGGCAATGTAAAAGGGTATGCGGAGCTGCCGGAACTACTGGCCGGAAAAGGATTTACACCCACTGAAACAGAAATGATATTGAGCGGTAATGCCCTGAGGGTAATAATGGAGATAATATAAGCAGCTGGTTTGAAATGAGGAATAGGCTATGTTTTATGATTTGCACGTCCATACCACCGCTTCCGATGGGATAAAGACTCCTGAAGAAGTGATCCTGAGTGCCATTGAGGCGGGATTAGCGGGATTGGCTATTACTGACCATGATACCGTAAATGGTTTGGAAACAGCCCGGCAATTCATCCAGATAAATGGGCTTGAGATTGATTTAATACCGGGAATCGAATTGAATACCGATTATGGAGATGACGAGGTACATATACTCGGATATTTCATTGACGACGGAAATGAGCAGCTGAGAAACAGATTGTCAGAAATACGTCAGCAGAGACGTTTAAGGGCCGAGAAGATGATCGCCAAACTAAAAGGCATGGGTATACAGATAGAGTTTGAGCAGGTAAAAGCACTGGCCCGGGGTGACCTGATTGGCAGACCCCATATCGCCAGAGCTCTGCAGGCCAAGGGGTATGTGGCCTCTGAGCAAGAAGCCTTCGCAAGATATATTGACCGTGGAAAACCAGCCTATATCCCGCGGTACAAATTTTCACCCGCCGAAGCCATCAGCCTCATTAACCTGGCGGGGGGAATAGCTGTTTTAGCCCATCCCGGTTTAATAAAAGAACACAGTAAAATATATGAAATAATTAAACTGGGGATAGATGGCTTGGAAGTATGTTATCCGGAGCACAGTCAGGAGCAGATACTTGAGTTCAGTCGGCTGGCCCAAGATAATAATTTATTAGTTACGGGCGGCTCCGATTTCCATGGGGAAGGTAGCACTGAAAGTCGGAGCCATCTTGGTTGTTCCGGTGTTAATGAAGAAACTATGAATCAAATTTTAGAATATTATAAAAATAAAAAAATAAAAATATACCATCTTGGCAGGATTTTTAACCCTTACCATAGAACATAGATTAGTGTCATTTTATGAGTTTTTTTGAAGGGTAGGGGTAGGATGAGAAAAGTTTGGTTAATTGGTGTATTAGCTATTTTTATAAGTCTTGGGGCAGGGGGTAATGTGGTTATGGCCACTCCCGTTGCGTATACTGTTAAAACAGGAGATTGTCTGTGGAATATAGCGAGTACCACCGGAGTAAGTGTTGATTCTATAAAACAGTTAAATGGCCTGAGTTCTGATCTGTTGCATATAGGTCAGGTGCTTACTTTAAGCAATTCTGCGGCAACAGTTGTACAAGCTGCACCGTCAGTCCCCGCAGGGGATTCTTCCTCCGTATATGTTATTCAGTTAGGGGATAACCTGTGGACCATAGCCCAGAAATTTGGTACTACAGTTGATAATATCAAGGCACTTAATGGATTAACCAGTGATGCGCTTTATGCAGGAGAAACTCTGCAAGTTAGCGGTGCGGTAGCCAGTATGGCTGTTTCAAGATCTGGGGACAATGTTACGGGAGCCAGAGTTGTGGCCAAAGCGGCTCAATACCTGGGCACACCTTATAAATACGGAGGGTCCAGCCCGGGTGGGTTTGATTGTTCCGGGTTCTCTTCCTATATATTCCGCCAATTTAATATATCGTTATATAGATCTGCTGCCGCTCAGTATGGAAATGGAGTTGCAGTCAGCAAAGCTAATCTTATTCCCGGCGATCTGGTGTTTTTCAATTGTGCCGGCAGTGGGATCAGCCATGTAGGGATTTACAGTGGAAATGGCCAATTTATTCATTCCAGTTCACCGAACAGCGGAGGAGTTATCTATTCTCCTCTGAATACAGGTTATTATGGCAACACTTATGTAGGGGCCAGAAGGGTTATTAAATAGAACATCGCAGGAGGATTATAAATGGAAAACGATATATTCGGTATTTCATGTTCAATAACGGAAACTAATGAATTCAAGGATCTCGAAACACGGGAATATGATATTGGTCCGGATAGACTCTTGGCCGAGATTATGGAGAAAAAAGTATTTAGCAATGCTGAGATAATGTGGGTATTGAGAAGGATGGTATTCTTCTATGGTAAAAAGGACAGTTTACTCAAGTTAGCCCCACCGGAGAGACTAATGACGAATATGAACGATATTTTGAGGGCTTTCTATATCCTCTTTGATTTGCTGAGTCCGGAAATGGATGATAATATCCGTAGTTATATTTCGACCCGGTTAACGAACGCTACCTGGGGAGTGAGCGCTCGAACCCGGGAGTATTTATATAAAATTAATTAAACCTTGACTTAAGCGAGGTTAACAATTGAATGTCTACAGGTTTTTGATTTGGTTCCGTAGTCTGCATGTAATACCGCCCAGAGGCGGTATTGTTTTTGGGTGCGCTGGTGAAATCTCAATGAATGAGAAAATGAAGTGCAGAGGGGTATTGCATGGATATTAACTGCCGAGCACAGAATATTAAAGCGATAATAAAATTGGAAGGTAGAATTGGACTCTGCAACAGATGTCCTGCACTGCTTAAATGTACCAGTAAACCTTCCTTTGGTAAGGGCGATTTAGAGCCGGAGGCTATGGTGATATTTGAATGTGAGAGTACTCATACTCAAGATATTAATTGGGTTGTTGAACTGAGAGAATCCATCCAGAAATATTTTAATATAAATAGTGTTTATCACACCTTCTTGGTTCGTTGTCAGCCTAAAGCCTGTACTCGGGGTCAGGATATTTCCTGCACTCTAAACGGCAAGGTGCTGGATCGCAATAATATTTGTCTATTCACCAACCAGCCTTGTGATGGAATTCCTGTTAAACCTTCCAATGAAGAAGTAATCAATTGTCTATATTTTCTATTAGAAGAAATAGAGGTTCTTAAACCGAAATATGTATTTTTATTTGGTAGCAGGGTAAGTGATTTTGTCTTAAAAACATATGGGGTTTTTGAGTCGCGTCCGGGACAACAGTTATTTGAACATGAAACAGCTACTTTTATAAGTATGGTGGAGGAAGAGGCATATAGTAATAAGGATTTTAAAAAAGTAGCGACCTTAATCAATAAGCACTAAAAAACTGCCAATACAAACATGAATAGTCAAATGATTACATGAGGATGGACTTTACAGTCTGTCCTCTGGTCTTTTGTGCGCTCTTTATGAATAAAATTGTCTGAGACAGATTCATGGGGGCGTGAGAATGAGCGAAATTTCATGGTGGAATAAAAGCGCAGCAGATGTGATGAAAAGCATTAATAGCGATTTGGATTTGGGATTGAACCAACGTGAAGTTGCTAGTCGTCAGTTGCATTTCAGCAACGTAATGGAAGCAGGCGCTGCAATTCATCCTTACCGTATTCTCTTGAATCAATTTACTGATACCATGGTTTTAGTGCTGTTAGGCGCTACGGTCGTGTCCGGCATAATTGGAGCTATGGCAGATGCTATTACAATTATGACTATCGTGGTAATCAATGCCATCCTCGGTTTTATACAGGAATACAAGGCAGAGCGGTCTTTGGAAGAAATAAAAAAGATGGCTTCGCCTTTTGCAACCGTCATTAGAAACGGACAAAGGCTTATGATTGCGGCGTCAGAGTTGGTGCCAGGTGATATAGTATTAGTGGAGGCTGGCGATAAAGTGCCTGCTGATATTAGAATGTTGCAATCATTTGGCCTGGAGATAGATGAATCTGCCCTCACCGGGGAATCTGTACCTGTGGAGAAGAATGCTGGTATTATCTGTCCACCGGATTGTGCTCTAGCGGAAAGAAGCAACATGGCGTTTATGGGTACAGCTGTCACCAGAGGAAGGGGTAAAGGTGTAGTAGTAGGCACCGGGATGAATACGGTTATGGGTGAAATTGCGGGAATGATGAGGGAAGCAGAACCGGACCTGACCCCATTACAGGTAAAGTTGGATGGGCTGGGTAAAGTATTAATCGTTGTCTGTTTAGTTGTTTGTGCAGTAGTTACCATGCTTGGCATTGCGCGAGGGGAAAACGTGATGACCATGTTTATGGCAGGAATCAGTCTGGCGGTGGCGGCCATACCGGAAGGACTTCCTGCCATAGTAACTGTAGTGCTTGCGCTGGGCGTACAAAGAATGGCTAAAAGAAACGCCATAGTGAGGAAACTGCCTGCGGTTGAAACCCTGGGTTGTACTACGGTAATTTGCTCTGACAAGACTGGCACTCTGACCCGTAACCAGATGACAGTCAAGAAGATTGCCACCTTTGATAAACTAATTGATATTGAAGGGGATGGGTATCAACCGATAGGCCGACTGATTAATCAGGACAAAAATAATGCGGTGGTAGATAAAACAATGGGGATACTTATGGATGTGGCTGTTAACTGCAACAATTCTGATCTAAAAAAGGTTAGTGGCAGCTATGAAATCCAGGGTGATCCGACGGAAGCCGCTTTATTGGTCATGGCAGCTAAAGCGGGAAAACCACCCAAGAAAACGGTATTGAAAGAAATTCCCTTTGATTCGGAACGTAAAAAGATGAGCGTGGTAGTTGATGATAAGGGACCATGCCTGCTGATCAAAGGGGCTCTTGATGTGATCATCAATTCTTGTTCACATATAATGAAGGATGACAAAGTTAGCCGGATAACTGATGTTGATAAACTTCACTTTTTGCAATTGCAGGAGATATGGGCGGCGGATGCGTTGCGCATCCTTGGTTTTGCATATAAAAACCTCACCCATCAGGATTGGGAGCACCAACCTGAAAACAGTCTGGAATCTGAGCTGATACTGGTGGGTATGTGCGGTATGATGGACCCTCCTCGGCCTGGAGCCGCTAAATCAGTCAACCTCTGTCTTACGGCGGGAATTGTTCCGATTATGATAACCGGCGATCATCCTCAAACTGCCGCCGCTATTGCCAAAGAAATCGGGATAAGTAAAAGTTTAAAAGTGGTGCCAGGCACCGAAATTGACAACTTATCGGATGATTTGTTGTATAAAAGAGCCATGCAGGATCGAGTCTTTGCCAGGGTATCGCCGCAGCACAAAAATCGAATTGTAACCGTGCTTAAAAAAAGGAATCAGGTTGTTGCTATGACTGGAGATGGAGTGAATGATGCCCCGGCTATCAAGACCGCAGATATTGGCATAGCGATGGGAATTAGCGGCACTCAAGTAAGCAAAGAAGCGTCCGCCATGATATTGACCGACGATGATTTTTCAACTATTGTGCAGGCTGTCTATGAGGGTAGAGCAATATATGACAACATCAGGAAGTTTATCCGTTATTTGCTGGGCTGCAATATTGGGGAGGTTCTGGTAATGTTTGTGTCTTCCCTGATGGGTCTGCCCCTGCCTTTGATACCCATTCAACTGCTCTGGGTGAACCTGGTAACGGATGGACTGCCGGCTATGGCCCTGGGAATCGAACCGCCTGAACCGGGCATTATGAATCGGGGGCCACGGCCCAAAAACGAAAGTATATTTGCTCATGGACTGGGTTGGATAATATTCAGCCGGGGGACCTATATTGCGGCCATTACGATAACTGCTTTTCTGGTTGGTTTTATAGGGGCGCGGATAAACGGAGTCGACGGTTTGCCCCTGGCTCGAACCATGGCGTTCACCACCCTGGTTTTCGCTCAATTATTTTATGTTTTCGAATGTCGTTCAGAAAGGTATTCACCCTTTGAACTGGGTTTCTTTACCAACAAATTTCTGGTTGGGGCGGTATCATGTTCAGTCTTTATGCAGCTTTCGGTCCTGTACATTCCCTTTATGCAAGGGGTATTTAAAACCGTCCCCTTATGCGGTTGGGAATGGCTGGTCATCTTATTTCTTTCGGGGGCTAAATTGATCTGGCGTTTCATATTGTATACCTGCCAGGCGTTTTTGGCATCCCGCCGCGCATACACGGTTTGATTGGGAACATTAGCTCAGGGAGAAATGACTTGCTTCGGATGAAGCCAATATTTTAGTTTTAAATTTGTTTTATCCATAGCTAATGCTTCGCATGCAGCAACTTCCCGACATCTCACTGGAAGGGCCTCAATATGACGTTAGCCTAAAATGGGGCATGTTATACAGGAATTTGTACCGACAATCAGCAGTCTCAATTGACATAAAGATTTATAACTGCTATATTCATTTCAAGTGGGCAGATGCCCGCAAAGACATGTTCGTCTTCCGTTGGGGCGGAAAAGGAAATGGCCAATTAAGCTGAAGTTTTTTGTATGAGGGCTGCAATTTAATTGCAGCCCTTCGTCTGTTGCCTATGAAATTCTGTCGAGTGTTGGTAGTAAGGTTTATTTTATCATTGGAAAAGAATCCTGAATCGAACAATTATTGGAGGTTTATATGAAGTTAAGCATAGAATGTCTGCCCTGTTTAATCAATCAGGCAGTTAGAATGGCCAAGGTACACCTGGATACTGAAGCAGAACAGCGTAGTCTGGTAAAAAAAATTATGCTGGAGATTGCCGCTATCGAAGACCAGGCTAGCGCACCGTATGCAGCTCAG
>Ga0265294_10010726_pt1 | contig 10380 bp, 10 predicted proteins | sample MunlanPumphouse3_FD_192504 | JGI IMG/M metagenome (GOLD analysis project Ga0265294, IMG submission 192504) | Groundwater microbial communities from a municipal landfill in Southern Ontario, Canada - Pumphouse #3 | ecosystem: Environmental > Aquatic > Deep subsurface > Groundwater | place...
CAATAAATTGAATTTGAAAACCATATCTTCCGATATTATTTAAAAAATCATTAATAACTGCACCACCCTTAGAAGTAATTATGCCAATTTTTTTAGGCAATATTGGTATTTCTTTTTTTCTTTGCTCGTCAAACAATCCCTCGTCTTCTAGCTTTTTCTTTAACTTTTCATACTCTTTTTTAATCTCTCCTTCACCTGCTAATTGAATTGTTTTTGCCTTAAAACTTAATCTTCCCGTAGGAGGATAAACATCTGGAAAGCCATTTGCCCTTATCTCCATTCCAACCTCTAGATTGATGCCACACATCTTATAATCATAATTCCATATAACACAAGACAAAACACTTCCATCTTTTTTGTCTTTCAAAGAAAAATATACATGCCCAGGAGCACTAATTTTCACTTCACTAACCTCGCCAATTATTCTTGCTTGAAAAGAATTAAGGATTCCATTTAAAAGCTTTAGATACGCCGAAATAGAAAATATATTATTCTCTAATAAATCTTTAACCGCTGATTTACCTTTTTGTTCCATTATTTTTTCTCGTGCTTAATTTTTGCAACCACAGCATTTTTTCTATAATTACAATAATCACACTCGGGATTAGGTTCAGGAATCTTTTCAGACATTAAACACTCCTTAATCTCAATTAATTTATTATCCACCCATGAAGAATCTCCCTTGTATGGAATAACTTTAATATCAAACTCTAATTTTTTATCAAACTCTGGCTTGCCTGTGTCCCCATTACAATAAACAAAATATCCAGTTTTAGAAACATCAAAACCATTTTTAATAAACAACCACTGATATATTTCCATTTGTCTTTTGTATCCATCTTGCCATTCGGCATCAAGATTAACTTCGCTTGTTTTTGAAGTTGCCTTGTAATCAACAATAATTACCTCGCCTTGAGGGTTGACCCATATGTCATCAATTGCACCTGTTATTAATAAATTAGTTGGCTCATGAAGATACTGCATTCCCGTAAAATTATGTCTCCAAGTATCAATATCTTTATGCTCATATGGGATAGCATCTATTCCAAATTCTTCAATTAATGGATGGGGTGCTTTTTGTTTTCTGTATAAATCAAATTCTTTTTTAAGCAAAGCATCAACTGCGCTATTCAATGAAAATGGAAATCCTGGAGGCCTGCCTACTCCTAGGCGCCTATCAAGATAGAAACATTGAGGACAGTCAACAAATAAATCAATTTTTGATCTACTTAATTTAAAAGGTGTTTTACTTTCGGGATTAAAAAGATTGTTTGATTTTTTGTAATAATTAGACATATAAAATTGTTAATAATTCTTCTTTTCCTATCTTCTTTTTAGCAGAAAAAGGGATAACTTTAAATGGACTCGCTATTTCTTCTATTCTCCTTATCTTCTCTTCATATTCTGATTTTTTAATCTTATCAACTTTGTTTGCTAAAATAATTACATCCTTTTGGTGGTCATTTAGATTATGAAGGATATCAATATCATCTTTAGTCATGCCCACATTTGCATCAACAATTAAAATAACTTTGTGTTGGTCAATTTCTGATTCAAAGAAATACCAATTAACAAGAGAGTGTATCTTCTTCCTTACTTTTGGTGGCGCCTTAGCGTATCCATATCCCGGAAGATCTATAAAATAAAAAGAATCATTAATCAAAAATATATTAATCTGTTGAGTTCTTCCTGGAGTTGAGCTAGCTATTGCTAGGTTTTTAACCCCAGTTAAATAGTTTATAGTAGATGATTTTCCTGAATTTGAACGACCAATAAAGGCAATTTGAGAAACACCATCATATAATGATTCATCAGTCCCTTTCACTCCTTTAAAAAAAATTGCTTTATTTATTTCCACGATTAATTAATTAAAGTTCCAACACTATCTCCTTTTAATAATTTAGAAAGATCTTTTATATTAAAAACAATGATTGGTTTATTATTTTCAAAACAAAGCGTAAATGCAGTAATGTCCATAACATTTAATTGCTTTTCTATCACCTCTCTATATGAAACCTCTTTATACATCTCAGCATCATCATTTTTTCTTGGATCTTTATCATACACACCATCAACATTAGTTGCCTTTAGCACTAAATCACAATTTAATTCACACGCTCTTAGCGCTGCTGCTGAATCAGTTGTAAAAAATGGATTGCCTGTTCCTCCAGCAAGAATAACAACCTTGCCTTCTTCTAATGATTTAATGGCTTTTTCTTTTGAATAAGAATTGACAACTTCTCCAACACTAATTGCTGAAAAAACCTCTGCATCAATATTTGCCTCTTTCAATGCCTCCTTTAGTCCGATACCATTAATTATTGTCCCTACCATACCCATAAAATCAGCTGCAACCCTGTCAAAGTTTTCTTCACCCACCATTCTACCTCTAAATATATTACCAGCACCAATAACAATAGCCAATTCTTTTTTATTTTTTTTAATCTGAGCTATTTCTTTTGCCATTTTAATGTAACTTGGAATAGAAACACTTTCCCCAGATTCGCTTTTGAAAACTTCTCCGCTCATTTTTAATAAAATTCTTTTGTATTTTTTCATCTTGGTTATTATATTCTATTTGCTAATTGTCCGCAAGCTGCATCAATTTTGTGACCAAACTCGTATCTTTGAGTAGTAAATATACCCTGCTTTTCTAAATAATCTTTAAATTCTTTTGTGTTTAATGATCTCTTAAATTTACCAGTTGAGTTATATGGTATTAAATTAACCATATATAGTGGTCTTTTCATTAATTGTGATAATTGTTTAGCGTGCTCTATTGAATCATTAACATCTTTCATTAATAAGTATTCAAACATTACTCTTCTTTTTGTTTTTAAAATGTAATCATCGACTACTTCTAATAGATCTTTAATCGTATAGCCCTTACTAACGGGCATTAATTTTCTTCTTAATTCATCGTTTGGAGCGTGTAAAGAAATAGAAAGATTAACTTGATTATCTTCATTAGTAAATTTCTTAATACCATCTATTACTCCCGCAGTTGAAATTGATATTTTCCTTGCTCCAATATTAAAGCAATTTGGATCATTTAATATTTTAATTGCTTGCATTACATTTTCATAGTTTAAAAACGGCTCTCCCATTCCCATAAAAACAATGTTTGTTGGTTTTCTATAATACCTTGAAAAAAGTAAAACTTGTTGAAGTATTTCATCAACCTCTAAATTTCTTTTAAATGATGTGCCAGTTGCACAAAATAGACATCCTAAAGGACAGCCGACTTGGCAAGAAACACAAACAGTAGCTCGCTTATTATCATGCTCCATTAAAACTGTTTCTATCTTAGAATTATCTTTTAAATTAATGACAGCTTTCTTAGTATTTTTATCTTCAAAAATTTTGTAATCAATTTTTAATGGCAAACTTTCTTTTAGTTCTTCTCTCATTTCTAAAGGCAAAACAGTTGCCTTGTCCCAATTATCAATTAAATCCTTATACAATAACCTCTGAACTTGTTTTAATCTATAGCCCTCAATCTTCATTTTTTTGTGGCAAAACATTTTCACTCTTAATCTTCTCCACTATTCCAGTAAGCTTCCTATCCCTTGTTGTTGAGACCTTATCAAATTGATTAGAAACATCTCTAATCTTCTTGCCCAAAGAATCAACCTCTTCATTATACTTATCATACTCAATCTCAAACTTTTTAACTAATTTAATTACTTCAAATATATTTTCTTGATACTTAAAATTCTTATATGATTGATATATCATTCTTAGAATCGCGGTAAAACTAAATGGACCAGCGAGAATAACTTTTTTTGCCATTGCATCAGACCAAACCTCACTCATCTGATCGTATATGAAACTAAAAATCATCTCATTAGGAACAAACAATATCACAAAATCAACGGTATCTTCCTCTGGATTAATATAGTCCCTCGTTGATATTTCTTTTATTCTATTAACTACATCTCTTTCAAATTGCTTCTTGTAGTCCTTCTTTCTTTCTTTATTTTCCTCTTCGGTAAATTTTATAAAATTATCTAGAGGAAACTTTACATCAATATTTACTTTTGTTCTGTCAGGCAAGTAAATTGTAAAATCAGGTCTATTTGAAGAAGATCTGTCTCTATTAACATTTGCTTCATAATTTTGACCCTTAACAAATCCAATTGTTTTTAATAAATTCTCTGCAATCTCTTCTCCATACTTACCCCTTAATTGACTATTAGATAAAATGTTTTTCAATCCCTCTGTTGATTCTCTAAGATTTTCTGTCGTAATCTTGTATTCTCCTAGTATTGCCTTAAGCGAACTATACTCACCAACTCTTTCTTTTTCCGCAACACTTAATTCGTTGTGCATTCTGTCTAAAAGATCTTTAATGACTTCTCTATTGTTTTTAATTGATTCATTAATTAACTCTTTTTTAGAATCAACTTGCTCTAGCATTTTCTTTCTTTCTTCCTCATTAATCTTAGCATTCTCTTTTATCAATCTATTAAAAAGAAAATACGAAAAGACAGCAATAAACGCTACTGAAGATATTAAAATGATAATTGATTCTGTTGTCATTTTCTTTTCTTAATTAAAAAAACTTTATCACCTTTTTTAACTGGAGATTTAAATATGATGGCAACCTCTCCTCCCTTTTTTCCAATTTTGGCACTTTTGTTTTCTACTTCAATTGATTCAATTGTTTGTTCAATAAAAGTGTGCTTACCTTCAACAATAATTTTGTCTCCCACTTTAACATCTTTATGGTCTAATCTTACAGAACCAGCTTTTGCTTTTGGGTAATAATGCGTAACATATCCTGCTAAAACTTTTTCAGTGCTAGAAATATTGTCTGCCTTATTATAGCTTATCCCTTCTTTACCCGGAGTTCCAAAATAAAATCCAGTTGAAAATCCTCGGTTATAAACTGATGATAATTCTTTTTTCCATTTTTTAACTTTTTCATCACTAAAAGTTTTGTCATAATATGAGTCAATCGCTTCTCTATAGCACCTGCTTGTTACTTCAATATATTTAGCATCTCTTCTTCTTCCTTCAATTTTAAAAGAATCAATTCCTGATTTAATTAATTGAGGAATAAATTCAATCATACAAATATCTTTTGCACTCATAAAATACTTTTTATCAACTGATATTTTATTACCCTCCTCGTCTGATAAAAACCACTCTTTCCTACATGGTTGAGCACATTGCCCACAATTGGCTGACTTACCAAATAAATATGCTGATAAAATACACCTTCCTGAAATAGCCATACACATTGCACCATGAATAAATGTTTCTATTTCAACTTTAGTTTTCTTCCTTAATTCCTTAATTTGTTTTAATGTCATTTCTCGTGCTAAAACAATTCTCTTGGCACCCTGCTTTTTATAAAAATCAGCACTTTTATAATTTGATATATTCGCTTGAGTTGAAATAACAAAAGGAATTCTCTCTTTTTTAGCTATTTCAATCACTGCTGGATCCCAAACAATTAAAGCATCGACTTTGGCTTCTTTTGCCTCTCTAACAATCTTTTCTGCTTTTGCTATGTCTTGGTTATAAACTACGGAATTAAGCGTTAAATAGGCCTTTATGCCGTATAAATGGGCTTTAGAAACAAACTTAGGTAGCTCTTTAATAGTTATTCCGCTTGAGGCCCTCATTGTTAAACTATCAACTCCAAAATAAACTGCATCGGCATAATCTTTGCATGCCTCTAAGCTTGACCAATCACGAATTGGAGACATTAATTCTGGTTTTTTCATTTCTCTTCCATTATCTTATTTAATATCTTCTTTACCTCCTCAATGCTCTCGTAATTATATATTGATATATGAGTTGCTTTCTTTCTCCACTTTTTCTTCTTCTCTTTTAGCTCTTCTTCAGAAATTGCATCTGTTTTTGAAATAAAGATGTGTTCCTCCTTGTCTAGTAATTCTGTATTGTAATCACCCAATTCTTTTCTTATAGTTTCATAATCTCTTTTGAAATCATCTGATTCTGCAGAAATGAAATGGAATAGTATTTTTGTTCTCTCAATATGCCTTAAAAACTTATCGCCTAATCCCTTGCCTTCTGAAGCACCCTCAATCAACCCAGGAATATCAGCTAAAATTAAATCATAGTAAACTCCTAGATGTGGCTCTAGTGTTGTAAAAGGATAATTAGCAACTTTTGGTGTTGCGCTAGTTAGTTCTTTTAACAAGCTTGATTTGCCAACATTAGGCAATCCAATAAATCCAATATCAGCTATCATTTTCAATTCTAACCGTAAATCAAATTGCTCTCCAGGAATACCAGGTTGACTTTGCATTGGAGTAGTGTTTCTTGAAGATCTAAAAAGGAAGTTTCCTTTTCCACCTAACCCACCCTTAGCAATTAAAACTGGCTCTCCAATCTTAACTATTTCTAACTTTTTATTCCCACAACTAACAACCGTTCCAACCGGAACTTTAATAAATAAATCTTCTCCGCTTGGTCCATCACAAAAGCTACCCTTCCCGTTCTTACCATCTGGGGCATTGACTTCTTTTTTGAACCTAAATTGCTTCAAAGCGCTTAAATCAGAAACGCCTACAAAGTAAAGGTCTCCCCCTCTTCCACCTGAACCACCAGAGGGGCCTTGAGCAAACTTATTCTTATCAAAAGCAACAGCTCCCTTACCGCCGTCTCCTGCTTTCGCTTTAATTTTTACTTCGTCTATTAACATTTTTTAATATCTTAATTAAATCTTTTGCTTTTATGCCCTTTCCATTATTATCTCTCAAACTATCAAAAACTATATATTCTTTTTTTGTTTTTATTTTATCTTTCATTCTTTTCTTAATTTAACGCTAACTTAAACCAAAACCATTGTCAATCTTTTAGATACTTTTTATTCTTAAGCTTTTCGGGCATATATTCCTGATTTTCTTTTCCATATCCTTTACCATATCCAATTTCTTCCATTAGTTTAGTGGTAGCATTCCTTAAATGCAATGGCACGCCAAGGTTTCCCGTCCTTTCAATATCCTCTCTTACCTTATTATATGCAACATAAAGCTCATTTGATTTTTTTGATTTTGCCATATAAACTGCTGCTTCAGCTAGTATAACATTACATTCAGGATAACCAATATAGTGACAGGCGTTATATGTATTAACTGCCAAATCAAGCGCTCTTGAATTAGCCAGTCCAATGTCTTCGGCAGCAAACCTTATAATCCTTCTTGCAATGTATAATGGATCTTCACCTCCTTCGACTAATCTTGCTAGCCAATAAAGAGAAGCATTAGCATCTGAACCCCTCATTGATTTGTGAAGTGCGGAAATAATATTATAATGCTCCTCTCCATTCTTATCATATATCAAAGCTGTTTTCTGTGCTGCTTCTTTAATCAAATCAACATTAATTTCTTTTGATTGTGTTGAAGCATATTCTAGGATATTTAATGCAACCCTTGCGTCACCGTTGCTAATACCTGATAAGAAATCAATACTCTTTTTATTCATCTTAACAGAGATGCTTTTCATTCCCTTCTTAATGATCTTGCCCATACTCTTATCATCTAATTGCTTAAAGATAAAAACTCTAGCACGAGACAGTAGCGCTCCTCGCACTTCAAAGCTAGGATTTTCTGTTGTTGCACCAATTAATATGATTAGACCATTTTCAATGTGAGGCAATAATGCATCTTGCTGTGTTTTATTCCATCTGTGTATCTCGTCAATAAAAAGAATTGTTTTTTTACCCAACCTGTGATTAATTCCGGCCTTCTCAATTATTTCTCTTAGGTCCTTTAATCCACTTGATACTGCACTAATTTTAATAAACTCTGAGTTTGTTTTTTGAGCAATAATTAAAGCTAGAGTAGTTTTACCAGTCCCTGGAGGACCCCAAAAAATCATTGACGGAATATTGTCATTTTTAATTGCCTCTCTTAGAAGTTTGCTTTCGCCAACAATTTCTTCTTGGCCTAGAAAATCTTCTAACTTATTGGGGCGTAATTTATCTGCTAATGGTTTGTTTAATATAGACATATTTAGTTTTTTTCATTATAATCAAAAAATATGGATAAAACAAACTATGAATTCAAATCCATTGAAGAAAAATGGAGAAAAAAATGGGAAAAAGATAAGCTTTTTGAGTTTTCTTTTAATGAAAATGATAAGCTTTTTGTTGTAGACACTCCCCCTCCCTATGTTTCAGCTGACCATCTTCACGCTGGACACATTATGTCATACGCTCAAGCCGAATTTATTGTCCGATACAAAAGAATGCAAGGATACAAGGTTTTTTATCCCATGGGTTTTGACGACAACGGCTTACCAACAGAAAGATTTGTAGAAAAGAAATACAAAATTGATAAAAATAAAACTACTAAAAAAGAGTTTATTGATTTATGTTTAAAAGAAACTGAAAAAGGAATTGAAACATATAAGAGTCTTTGGAATAGTTTAGGAATATCGGTTGATTGGTCAAAAACATATAGTACTATTTCCCCACTACCAACAAAGGTGTCTCAACGGTCCTTGATTGATTTATACAAAAAAGATTTATTATATAGGCAAGAGCTACCAATTCTATGGTGTCCTAATTGTCAAACAGCAATATCTCAGTCCGATATGGAAGACAAAGAAAGTAATTCTAAAATGAACTATATTAACTTTCCTCTTGCTTCTGGTGAAAGTGTTTTAATTGCTACTACTCGTCCAGAATTACTTGGTGCTTGTGTTGCCCTTTATTTCAATCCCGAAGATGAAAGATACAAGGAATTAGTTGGAAAGAAAGCAATCGTTCCGTTGTTTGATTATGAGGTTAACTTCAAAACAAGCAAAGAAGTCAATATGGAAAAAGGAACCGGACTAATGATGGTTTGTACTTGGGGAGATCAAGAGGATCTAGAAAAATGGAGGATGGATAACTTAGAAACAAGAAACATATTAAATCCTGATGGAAGGATAAATGAAATGGGAGGAAAATATTGTGGACTTAAAATTGAAAAAGCAAGAGAAGAAATAATTAACGACTTAAAAGAAAAAGATTACTTAGTAAGGCAAGAAGATATTACTCACAGCGTTAATGTTCACGAAAGATGTGATACTCCTGTTGAATTAATACTAAGTAAACAGTGGTTTATTAAAATAGCTGATAATAAAGAGAAGTGGCTAGAAATGGGAAAGAAAATTAACTGGTTCCCTGAACACATGTTTTCAAACTATGAGCTTTGGGTTAAATCACTAAAATGGGACTGGTGTGTTTCAAGACAAAGATATTACGGAGTTCCCTTTCCTTTTTGGTATTGTTCTAATTGTGAAAAAGTAATTCTTCCTGAGGAAAAAGATCTTCCAGTCATTCCAACAGAGCAAAATCCCCCATTAGACAAGTGCCCTAATTGTGGATGTACTAAATTTATTCCTGAGACAGATGTTATGGATACATGGGCAACGTCATCTTGTACTCCATTTTTATTAAAGGAAATGATTAATGATGACAAACTCTTCCCAGTTGATTTGAGACCCAATGCTCATGAGATTATTAGAACATGGGACTTCTATTCTATTGTTAAAAGTTTCTATCACTTCAATGATGTTCCTTTTAAAAATGTAATGATATCAGGCCATGGGCTAGACGAGCAAGGCAAAAAGATAAGTAAACGATTGGGAAACTATACTCCATCAGATAGGCTTGTTGAAGAATATGGCGCTGATGCTATCAGATACTGGGCAACTGGTGCTTCATTAGGACAAAACTTAAGATTTAATCCTAAAGAAATTAAAAAAGGTAAACAAATAGCAAATAAGCTATGGAATGTTTCTCGTTTCATATCGCTTAATGAAGTAGAAACAATTGATTATGAGCTAGACTATGCTGACTACTGGATACTAAGTGAATTGAATAATACGATTGAAAAAACAACAAAGCATTTTGATGAATATCAATATGCAAAAGCAAAAAGTGAAATAGAAGATTTCTTTATGAGTAAATTTGCTGATTATTATGTTGAGTTTGTTAAGTATAGGTTATATGGAGATAATGAATTATCAAAAGCAGGAGCAGTCCATACCCTAAAGATTGTTTTTAAAGACATTTTAAAAATGTTTGCTCCAATTATTCCTTTCGTCACTGAAGAATTATTTGACGAAGAAAAAAGTATTCACATATCTACTTGGCCAAGGGCAAAAGAAATTGATTCTAAATTAGATATGTTAGGCTTTGATAAAGCAATTGAAGCAATTAATGAAGTTAGGAAGTATAAATCGGAAAATAAAATATCTCTTGGAGCAGAGATTGAAGAATATAAATTAATAACTGAATTAGATAAAGAAAAATACGGCGAATTTATTAAAAAAGCAATTAAAGTTAAGAAATTAATATAATAGAATATTAATCTATAATTATAAGAAATAGACACTAGCGCAAGTGTCTAT
>Ga0265294_10010727_pt1 | contig 10380 bp, 5 predicted proteins | sample MunlanPumphouse3_FD_192504 | JGI IMG/M metagenome (GOLD analysis project Ga0265294, IMG submission 192504) | Groundwater microbial communities from a municipal landfill in Southern Ontario, Canada - Pumphouse #3 | ecosystem: Environmental > Aquatic > Deep subsurface > Groundwater | place...
AGCGTTTTTGTTATGGAATGATTTTGTTCTTAATGATAGGTTTTTCCCTTCCGGGAAGAGCACAGCAAGGGGATTATTTTTCTAACGAAATTACGGAGGGTAATTTTCGGATTACTTTTCTTACACCGGATATTTTTCGGATCCAGGTTATTGCCTGGGGCGATTTTGCAGAAATGGAAATCCCGGACAGTCTAAAACCGGAATGCAGATTCAGGGTTCTTCAGGTCGAGGACAGATTACGGGTATCCGGGTATTGTTTTACACTTGACTATATTCCACAACCGGGAATACCAGCTGCTTCTAATCCGGTATTAATATGCTGTTATGATACGCTGGCCATTTATCCGCTGGCCGATGCTACAGTAACCGGGAAACCCGTAGCCCGGGGTGTTTGGATTGTTGAAAACCGACACGGTGACTACTTTCCGGTGGCAGAAAATATTTTACACGACAGGCTGGTAGTAATGACACCGAACTCCTACGATGCTGCCGACCGGAACCTGGAGCAGCTCTCTGGTCGCTCGCTGCCGGATGTAAAACAAAGTAACACCCCGCAAATCTATTTCCGCCCTGAAAAAGGGAAAGCCATCGTATTCATTGAAGCAAAAAAATCCAGTACAATCTATTATACAATCGACGGAACAGAACCGTCGTATCAATCATCGGTTTGGTCTGCATCGGATACTTTGTCACGGAGTGCGATGGTAAAGGCTTTTTCAATGTATAAGAATTACCTTCCTTCCGGGGTGGCCACAGCGAAAATCGTGATGAGTAAAGCCCGCGCTATTCAATGGAAAGCGCCATATAGCAGCCCTTATTGTGGTCTGGGTGAGTTTGCCCTGATGGATGGTATTACCGGCGATCCGGATGATTATTCCCAGGGATGGATTGGTGTGCCGGAACAGGATGTGGATGTAAAAATTGAATTAAATAAGGCTACATTGCTGTCGATGGTTGGGGTACGGTTTTTTCATCAACCGGAGAAAGGAATTTATTTACCCGAAAAAGTGACTATTGATATCTCTGAAAATGGCCGTAAGTACCAAACAGTATATGAACAGCAGATTATGTTGCCCGATGCGCCTTACAGCCATTGGACCTATGCTGTAACTGCTCATTTTGACAGCCGGAAGGTTAAGGCAATCCGCGTCAGGGCCTCTCAGCGCCAGGGTGTGAAAAAGGAACGGGAATTTCTTGCACATAAGCAATGGATTTTTTTGGATGAGGTGACCCGGGAAGAAGGGCATAATACTTCGTCGGTGAAAGGCCGGTAAGATAAAAAGTGACTTTCTGTTAAAAAAAACCGGGTTGCTGTTTGCAGGTTAAAAAAAAGTATTAATTTTGCGCACGCCAAAGGGTTTGTTCCTTACCATTATTCCTCCTTAGCTCAGTTGGTTAGAGCATCTGACTGTTAATCAGAGGGTCGCTGGTTCAAGTCCAGCAGGAGGAGCTAAAAATCAGGCAGTTACATCGTTAAAAATGCAGCTGCCTTTTTTGTTGCCTCTAAAATGCCTTTTTTGCTGCGTTTTTCCCATGATTTTGCTGTGAAAAAAAGGTTGCCCTTTTATGAAGCAACCTTTACGTTTTTGATGTGGCTTTTCCTTATTGTTTCCCGGATAATTTCGGGGTTTGCTATGCTTTCTGCAGGCTGTATTTCCTCCATTAATTGTGAACAGACGATAATAGGTTTTCATAACGGGGTTCTGCTCAATGTGAAACACGACGAGGCAACAGCAGTAAAGGTCGCTTGATTATCGCGGTATGAGCGTAAAAAGGTTATCGCCGTTGTACATCACCGATTCCTCGTTGTTTGTGAGCGTAAATCCGATTAGTTTATTGTATCCACGATCTTCGTCCCAAATGCCGGTATTGGAACATCGGATGGAATAGAAGGGATTTCCTCTAAGAAGTGGCTCCGGGTCGGGGAGATGCAGATAGACTGTGTAATCGCCTAAAGGCGCATCAATAGGAAGTCCGGCCTCTATGGAGAGGTTTATTTCACCAGGCAACCAAAACCGTGGGTCATGCTGGATGGGCAGCACATACGTATTACCATCTGCATGTTCGAGGATAAGTTCAGCTTCCCGGGGATTAAAAGGTGCCGCGTAGCCATCGTTCTTCATTGCAATGCGAAGGGTTATGGCGCTTCCCGGTGAGAGGTTTTTGTTTACGGTGGTGGAGTCAAGAAGAAAACGATATCCCAGACGCATAATAATATCCTGATAACAATTTCCGTCTTCCCAAATATTTAACACTCCGGTATGGTAATCTTTGTTCAGATATGACCAGTGAAAACGAGCCGTTTCAGTAAGCGCATTGTCGCATTCACAGTAAACAGAAGGATTACAGGTTTCACCTCCCATGCACACGAATCGTGTGTCCATCTCCAGATAATCTTTTTCAGCATAAATATTAGAATACGTACCATAATCGTTATGGCTTGCTAGGAAACAATCGTTGTGATGTCCGATACGTGCTTTAGGAATGCCCGAATAGGCCTCAGTTTCGTTGAGATAATCCGCCAGGGTAATGTTGAATAAATTGGTTTTGTATTTTGGCGTTCGCACCATGATCATCCGGTTTTGCGGCAATGCTTCCATCCAGGCATCAATTACCTGTTTACGTAACGGCCAGTCCGCTTCCGGATATCCAAAACTGGAGGTATAATACCATTCCCCCCAGACACCGATAAAACCGGCTTCTGCGAGCGCAATTACATCGCTGTTCTGCTGTAGAACAGGGGTTAGCTGTTCGATATGCTGAAGCACAATGTCGGGAGAAGGATCCCAGGGTTCATCATTTACGTTGCTTTTGTAGGCAAACCTTACGATGCATTTTAGTCCTGTTTCGCGCAGGTTTGTCATATTTTGTTCAATAATCCCCATCATCTGGTCGCTAATGGCTCCCTCCATAAACTCGCCGAGGTAATATATGGTGAGAACCAGCGAGACTTTATGAAAATTTCTTACAGTTTCCAGGGCGCTGACGGAAATTGGAGCGGCATTCTGGTTGGCTGTTCCCCGGTGGGTATAGTGGCCGCGTTCGGGATTAAAGATAATTTCATCCAGCGGTTCATAATGCTGCACATAATAATCCAGCTCCACAGGCTCCGGTTTGGGATCCTTGCACGAATGAAGTAATACCGGCAAGATGAGAAAAGGGATAAAAAAGAGTGCTGTTTTTTTCAGGTTGTCGATTTTCATACTGTTTTATTTAAAATGTTAATGGATCTATGATGCTGAATAGGTGTAATGGCTCCGAATGTTGTGAGCCAACCTGTTCGTTTTATGGTCAAAATACAGGAGTAAAAGGACAGGGGTTTTTCCCCCTGTCCAAAAAACTAACTAAAACTAACTACATTCCGGTGCAAACGATTATTGAACCGTTATTGAACCATCAGTAAAATTATATTTTGCCATGGGATATAAACCGGCAGTCGGCAGACAGCCTGCATCAGCCCAGGTTTCTGTTTGATGGAAAACTCCAATGTTCAGTACGGTTTCAGAAAGGTTAGGAATCATCTCGCGAACGAGTGAAAATTCAAAACCAACGTTGCTGCCTACCGTTACTCCGTCGGAGACTGCAATGAGGCCTGACCCCAGCGGAGCAGTTTCTTCCCATGACCATTCGTCTGAGCCGTCAGGTCCGGTGTAATGATACATTCCGGCATCTTTTGATGTCAACAGGTCGCCCTGAATCATATAGTCGTGGGGCGTTGTCCACATCCAACCAATACGACCGGTGGCATTATTGTCATCGGCATCGATAAAAATACTGAACCAGGAGGCTTCCTGCCCTGGTTCTACCTCTACGTAAACATAAATGTGTACATCGTCGTGAGTTACTTTGAAGTTTTTCAATGAGGCAAATTCAGCCCCTGCATCGAGTGTGCAGATTGCATTCACGTCAGCCCAGTCACTCAGATCACCGTCGATGGTGACAGGAGACGCTGCGGCCACTTCAATGGTGACTACTTTTGTTACTTCATCGTCACCGCCTTCACCGGTAGCTGTGAGTTTTACGTTGTACACGCCATTTTCAGCATAGGTGTGTGTCGGATTGGCTTCGGCCGATGAATTGCCGTCACCAAAGTTCCATGCATAGGTTTCGGCATCTGTACTGGAATTGGTGAATGTTACTGTCATTTCATCTACAGTAAAAGAAAAATCAGCAACAGGTACCGGTTTGGTACATGACGAAAATGCGCTGGTGATAAAAATTCCTGCAGCCAGCAATGCAAAGGTGTAAAATAGTTTCTTGTTTTTCATAACATTTTGTTTTTGATGGTTAATAAATCATATTATTATGGATTTTGTTGTATTCCGCTAGTAAGGATTTCATCCTGAGGAATAGGAAATACAATTCTGTTGTCGTTGGGTTGAATGATTTCCGCCGGCTGGATACCGGGGTAAATGCGGTTCATAGGTAAATGGTTTCTGTAGATGTCGTGGGTTCTGTGGCCTTCAAAAGCCAGTTCAAGGCGCCGTTCATCCAGTACAATATCCAGTATGGAAGTATAGCCCATCATATGATCGGTACGGAAAAGAGCCTCTCCCGTCAGGCCGGCACGCTGGCGGATAAGATTAACGTCATCGAGGGCTTGCTGGTCACGGCCTAGTTTGGCATTGGCCTCTGCGCGGTTGAGAATAACCTCCGCCAGGCGTAACATTACCGGGCTCGAAAGCATCGGGTCACCGTTCTGATAGGAGAACTTTTTGATATAGACTCTTGGGTAACTGTTGCGCTCCGACATACGGTACCCGAGTTCCACATCCTGTCGTTGTGCATTAACCATTATGTAATACGTGGTGTCTGTCCCGTTGATCTCTTCGTTTACAAAGTGATCTGTCCCGGCAAGTGTATACACCCACTTTCCCTGTTCTTCATCGCGGGTTACATTGTAATGGATGTACGAAAGGTTATTGTTGTCATCACTAAGCTCGGTGTAACTGATCCAATAGGTTGGATTTCCTTCATTATCATAAATATACTGAGGCCAGATGAAAGCGTGGCGCTGATCTTCCGGATGTTTTTCCAACAGGTCAATGTAAGTTTTTGACGGATATACTTCTCCCCAGCCAATTCCATCTTTCAGGTACATTGATGCGATGGAAGCCTGTGCTTTATTGTCAACATCGGTGTGTTCAACGCAAAAAATTGTTTCTGTTGAACTGATGGCATTGGCAAAATAGCTGCTAAATGTGGAAGTGGGTTCAAGCGCGGATGCGGGTTTCAGCTCAAGAACCTGGTTGGCGTAATCGACGGCCAGTTGATTTTCACCCCTGTACAGATAAATTCGTGATAAGAGGGCATAAGCAGCGATTTTGTTGGCGAACGAAGGGCCCCGGTCTTCATTCATCAGTTCTGCCGCTTTCTCCAGGTCAGTGAGGATTTGATCGTAGACTGCTCCGACAGTAGCTCTGACCGTTTCGGTTGGCGCTGAAGAAGTGCGGATAATTATCCCGGGGTTTGCGGGTCCATGTGAATAGGGCCGGGCAAAGATTTTCACCAGTTCAGCATGCATTAAAGCCCGTAGAAAGTAATTTTCTCCCAGAATCTGATCACTGGAGCTACCCTGACCTTCCTCCACACTTTCAATTACAATGTTGCAGCCATTAATAATTTTATATCCGGCCCACCACAGGTAAGCGACATTCGAAAGGGTAGGGTCATGAAAGTATGTATTGGCTTCATACAGTGGGTCGGTGGTACGTCCGCTAAGCGAGATGTTATCACTGGGGTATTCTGTCAGATGATTATGATGACGAATGAACGTATTGGCGGTATATTCCACCCCCTTGAAGTTCATAATGTCTTTTAACATCGAATAGTTGCCACTGGTAGCATAAACTGCTCCCTGCGGGTCCTGCTTCAGCTGCTCGGAAGTTAAACTGTCGGTTGGAGCAAGGTCCAGTTCGCAGGAAGAAAAACTGCCTGCAAGTACCATCCCTGAAATTGCGAGTATAAAATATTTTTTGAGTTTCATAAGCATATCTTTTAGAATGAAATATCAATACCAAACATTAATTGCCTGCTGATAGGATAATGAAAAGAATCCAGTCCGGCCAGCGACCATGCCCCCCGGGCCAGGCTAACCTCCGGATCCATGCCGGAATAGCCCGTAAATGTGAAAAGATTGTCGCCGGAAACATAAAGCCGCATAGTGTTGAGATTCATTTTTTCCGATATCCGCTTCGGCATATTATAGCTCAATGTTACATTTCGAACCCGGAGAAAACTTCCATCTTCAAGGTAACGGGAGGAGGTTTTATTCGACGATTGGTTACCGTTCATAACCGGTTTAGGATGGGTGGCCTCATCGCCGGGGAATTCCCATCGCGACCAGTCATCCTGTAGTTTCATCATATTGTACCCCAGGTAAGCGCCATCGGCATCAAAAAACATACGCGACTGGTTATAGATTTCATTTCCATATACAAAATTAAGATGGAAACTTAGCATCAGGTTTTTCCAGGAGAGATCATTTCGCATACCCCCGGTAAAATCAGGTGAGGCTTGTCCTGCCTTTTGATACGTGGCATCAGAGTATATATTGGTGGTTTCGGTGGAAATTACGTTACCCTGATCATCGCGAATAATTTTTTCCCATAGTGGATCTCCATTCGCTGGATCAACACCAGCCCAAACCGGCATATACCAGGTAAACATATCTTCCCCTGGTTCAATAATTTGATAAATCGACCCCACAGTCTGAAGCATGTACCCGTCTTCAATAGCAGGAATTTCAACTACTTCATTGTGATTAAAGGCAATATTGAATGCCGTCCTCCATGCGAATTCTCCTTCGAAATTTGTTGTTGTTAACTGAAATTCTAATCCTCTGTTTCTTACGGCCCCGGCGTTGCGGGTTTGGTATTCGAACCCGGTGGAAGGTGCTACCGGCACATTCAGCAAGAGGTCTTTGTTTTCGATGGTATAAAAATCAACCGAGAGATCAATTCGGTTAAAAAAGCCAATATCAAACCCGGCATTGAACATGGCCGCCGATTCCCAACCCAGATCTGGATTAGCCATGTTTACCGGCACTGCGCCGTTGGTGTTTGCATACTGCGGGTGGAAGCTATAGTTCGCCAGATACTGGAAGGATCCGATGTTGGCATTACCTGTAATACCATAACTGGTACGGGCTTTTAAGAAGTGGATTAATGACGAGTTTTTTAGGAATTCTTCATTGGAAACCAGCCACGAAACTGCGGCGGAAGGGAAGCTTCCCCAGCGGTTATTGGGCCCAAAATTCGACGACCCATCGATTCGATAGGACAGGGTGGCAAAATACCTGTTGGAGTAACTGTATTGTGCCTGCGAGAAAACCGACGAGGTCGCACTGGGTGTGATAACTCCGCCAACCTCAAAGGGTAATCCGGCGTTGAGTACGGTAAGTCCGGCCGCAATATCAACCACACTGGCCGACATGAAATTATAGTTTCCTTCGGAATACTCTGTACCCAGAATCGCATTAATGCTATGTTTTCCGAACTCCTTATCTGCTTTTAGCATATTCGAAGTCAGCCAGTATTGACCTAAGCCGGCCGAATTGTATAAGTAGCCGTTATCATATTCTGTACTGTATGTGCGTGGGTCTACATACGAGGCGTAGGTATCAAACCCCATATTTGCACGGTTGGAAGAAGTGAACGACAGCCAGTCGGTGAAGTTATAATTCAGGATAAAGTCACCCATAATTGTTGATCCGGTGCCATATAAAAAATTATACGCTTCGCTTTGCAGGTAATTTCTTTGGTCTTGTGAATACCATTTGCTTCCGTCGGGTCTCCGGTCGCTATCGATATACACCGGGTTCCCTTCTGCATCATACGGATTATCCCAGGGCGTATTTTTGTAAGGATCTTCCAACGTAGTGTAATGATGGTAGTTGGACCCGGAAGTCGAAAAAGCAACGCGTGTTTTAACATTCAGGCGTTTTGTAATGTCGAAATCCAGGTTCATACGGGTGTTAAAACGACGATAATCGGTATTGATCAGGGTTCCGTCTTCATTATAATAATCAGCACTGATAAAATACCGCATTCTGTCGGTACTGTTACTCATCGAAAAGTAATAATCCTGAAGCACTCCTGTATTGAAGGCTGCGTCAAGCCAGTCATAATCTTGTTGTAACAGGGATTCGGGGCGTTGAAGCGCAAAGAGAGCAGGGCTGAACATCAGTCGCTGGGTTTCATAAAGTTCTTCGCTGTTCATCAGTTCGAACCGGCCCTGGGATACTTTTTTCAGGCCTGAAGAAGCTTTAAACTGGTATTGTGGACCCTGGTTGTGTTTCCCGTGCTTTGTGGTAACAACAATAACCCCTCCTGCGGCTCTGGAACCATAAAGACCCGTTGCTCCGGCATCCTTCAGAATCGTCAGTGATTCCACATCGTTGGGGTTAAATTCACCGCCAATAATACCATCAACTACATACAAGGGGTCGGAGGCCGCTGTAATGGAACCCGTACCGCGAATACGAATTTCAGCTCCTTCGCCGGGTTGTCCGCTGGCTGCTGAAACCATAACGCCGGCTGCTTTTCCCTGAAGCATAGTTCCTACATCCGCAGTAGCAATATCAGTAAGTTCAATCGCTTCGATGGTAATTACTGAACTGCTGAGCTCCGATTTTTTGCGACTGGAGTACCCTACTGCCACAACCGCATCCAGGCCTACGGCATCTTCCTCCAGCGCAATGGAAAGCGTGGTTTTATCTCCAACAGGAATCTCCTGCGTCTTCATCCCGACAAAAGTAACGACTAACACAATCGATGGTTTGTCGACAGTGATTGAAAACTGTCCATTCATGTCGGTAGCGGCACCCATGGTAGTTCCTTTCACCAACACATTCACCCCGGGAACAGGTTCGCCCCCGAAGGCTGTAATGGTACCGGTTATCGTACGCGACTGCCCGAAGGTTATCAACGACAGGCCCAGAAATGCAATGAGCATCCCCGCCATCCTGAAACACTTTTTCGTACTAAATTCTGACATATCCTGTATTTTATGTTAATGATTAATGTGTGATTGTTATTTCGGCATTTTCACCCTGAAAATCATGGGCCGATAATGCGATTATTACTTTTCCGTTTTCATATTTCCATTCGGTAATTTCAAGGTTTTCGTTTGAACTGGTTACTTGAATGGGCGCATGGTCAAGCCGAATTTCCATTTGCTGGCTACCATACACCCTTACATGATAACGGGTGTCCTTTTTATTCTTTTTTTCTATCCGGTACAGGTTAAACGTGGCTTTGTTGAGGTCGGCAGAATAATTTTGCTCTCGGTTACCAAAGCGGTAAATGAAAGTATATTCCTTGTTTTCCAACGGGGGCAGATAAAAATAGGTGTATCCCTGATCGTTAAAAAATGCAGGAATCACTACTCCGTCGACCGTTGCTTCCTGAACGAGGGCGTTTTGTGGATTTTTAATCTTCAGTACCATATTTTTTACAAAATCGTGCAAATAGGCCCATTGAGGCATTGCACGGTTATCGATATACACAGAACCCGGGTTTTCTTCTTGAATTATCGTGTATTTTTTATAAAGCCACTGGGCATTAAATTGTTCTGTGTTTTTTGCCAGATACCAGTTGGGTTGCGCTTGGATATTTTTAAAATATTCTATCCAACGGGCGTTGAGATCATCCTGAAAACTATCGTCGGTGGCAATCAGATTGGCCCAATGGGCTTCAATGAAATTTGTTTTTATTGCAGAGAGGTCTTTTTTTGGCAATGATGCCGGTTCAAACCAATAATTATCATAATTATGCCGGTCGATAACTAAAACACCGTTATCAACGCCACCCCCTTCTTCGATGGGCGGATTTAGTTCCGATACCTCCTGCAGCAGCGTGTTGGCATATTTTACACCGTTTTGACGCAGAATTTTTCCTAAACTGTAAGGGTTGCCCGACGGATTCCAGTAATAGGAATACGCACAGGGTACAAAACTTTCAGGAAAGGAGTGGCCATTTTTTTCATCGATTCCGTACTGGGCAAGGATTTCTTTATAGCATTGGATATGCCCGTGAATTTCTTCTTCCGGCCAGGGGTGGTCATCCTGAATATTATACCATTCGGCACGTTTACGGATACCATCTTCAGGCCAGTATTCATGGCCTACACCATGGAGCGCAAATTCAAGATAGGCTGAATTTTTCACGATATAGTCCATACTACGGATTTGATGAATGCTGATTTTATCCGAGTTATCCCAGTTTTCTTTTTCGCGTGTGGTTGTCGGGTATTGGGCACAGACGTTCAGGCGATCCATTTCGGCTAAAATAAATGCCCCCTGAAGGCGAATACCCAGCGCTTCACCGATTACCACAAACGGGGTATAATCCTGTTCGTCCATACGGTGACGAAACCCGA
>Ga0265294_10010729_pt1 | contig 10380 bp, 11 predicted proteins | sample MunlanPumphouse3_FD_192504 | JGI IMG/M metagenome (GOLD analysis project Ga0265294, IMG submission 192504) | Groundwater microbial communities from a municipal landfill in Southern Ontario, Canada - Pumphouse #3 | ecosystem: Environmental > Aquatic > Deep subsurface > Groundwater | place...
TTCGCCATATAATGGCGTTCTGCAAGCTAGAACTTTATTAATATTTTCAAGCTCAACTGGTCTGAGAATATTTTCTTGTTTATATGCATCAATGTTTTGGATTAGTAATCCTTTTACTTTTCCTATACTTTTTTTCACATGTTTTATATCGTCAGTTTTTGTGGTTTTTTTGCAGGGGGATAGCTTGCAAGGGGGAGTTCCTCCCCCTTTATTCGCATTCAGTTATGAATGCAAGCTCGATTATTCCCTAATGCTGGGTTATAAAACATTGATATTTCTTGATTTATTAAAGTTAAAGACAAGCTAACCGCATAAATTTTATTACCTCATCAAAATCTTTTTAAAAGCTTTCTCGCAAACCTCAAAATATAGCCTTAATAACTTTGAATTTGAATTGTCCTTCCTTGCAATACTGCATAAATAATGATATTTTTACGATGATACTTTTTTCTATTTGTAAACAAGAGGATGTTCTTTAATATGTATTTAATCTCAGCCTTAGTGCTTTTAGCCATAATCATGGCAGCTAAAATCTCCAACAAATGGAGTGTTCCTTTAGTTGTAATCTCTCTGCTAGCAGGTATCTTATTTGGAAGTGATATCTTAGGAGTGGTCTATTTAGACAACTTCATACTCTCGCGACAAATGGCTGACTTTGCTCTGGTCTTTGTTTTATTCATTGGAGGTTTTGAAACCAAAAAAGAAAGATTACAATCTGTTTTTGTACCATCAATGATTCTAGCAACGGTAGGAGTAGCCTTAACAGCAGCACTCACAGGCATATCGCTTCACTATTTACTAAAACTTGACTGGTTAACTTCCATCCTAATCGGGTGTGTAATCTCCTCAACTGACGCATCAACAGTTTTTTCCATTCTGAGGTCCCGTTCCCTAAACCCAAAGCTAGCCTCTGTTGTGGAAATAGAATCAGCCACCAACGACCCAATGGCCATTGTCCTAACGTCAATCGCCATACAAATAACCATCAGCCAAATGCAACATCCTGCTAATTTAGCTCTTACGCTACTGTGGCAAATTACAGGGGGAATATTGATTGGTCTGCTAATTGGCAAAATTGCCGTTTTTTTGTTCAACTACCTGAAAACTTTAGATAAAGGGTATTTTTACCTATATATGATCTCCATCATCCTCTTATCTTACGGTGTGGCAGATTTTTTTCTTGCCAGTGGTATAATTTCTGCCTTTTTTGCAGGATACTTTATAGGAAATTCCAATATACCTTATAAGCCAACAATATCCACATTACTTGAAGCATTATCCACAATATCAAACGTTATAATCTTTGTTCTTCTTGGCTTACTGGTTTTCCCTAATGAATTTTATAATGTCTACAAAACTGGTATTATTTTATTCTTAATAATTACTTTCTTCGCACGTCCAGTAGCTGTTTTTTCTTGTTTGTTTTTTACAAAATATAATGTTAAAGAAAAGATTTTCTTAAGCTGGAGTGGTTTAAGAGGAGCAGTCCCTATCGTGTTAGCCACATATCTCGCAGCGGCTAATGTCCCTGGCTCTCGAGGAATATTTAACATTGTCTTTTTTGCTGTTTTACTCTCTATGATTATTCAAGGAACCACTCTTGTGAAATTAGCTGACTTTCTCAAGTTGTCAGTAAAGGCTAAACCAAAGCCTAGACAAGTAATGGAACTCATCACACTCCAAAACTCGGAACTCGAATTAATTGAAATAACCATTGATGAGAATACTTACACCGGCTCAGCTCTTGTCTCTTCTCTGTTGTTGCCTCCAGGAAGCACAATAACAATGCTTAACCGCAATGAAAACATTATTGCCCCAAGAGGAAACACCAAAATAATTGCAGGTGATATACTTTATGTTCTAGTGAAAACAAGCGATATAGAAGCAATTACAAATGAACTGTTAACTCATTTTGAGTTAATTGAAAAAGCTCATCACCAAGCTAAATAATTATATTTTATTGTCTTACTGGAATATTTTTTTCTTCTAAAAAAGTTTTTATCTGAGGAATTGTAAGTTTTCTGTAATGCAACAAAGATGCAAGCAATGCCGCGTCGCAAACCTCTAAGGCTTCAGCGATATGTTCAAGCGTACCTGCTCCACCTGAAGCAATCACTGGAATATTAACCGCGTCAGCAACAGCTTTCGTCATTTCCAAGTCATAACCTTTTTGCGTTCCATCTCCGTCCATACTTGTCAAAAGTATTTCTCCAGAGCCAAGCTGCTCAACTTTCTTAGCCCATTTGATTGCATCGATGCCAGTTCTTGTTCTACCTCCATGAATTACAACTTCAAACTGACTATCAGTATCACACTCACAATCCATATTAATTAAATCTGGCTTAATCTCTGGCTTTTGCAAATTGTTTCTTCTTCTAGCATCAATAGCCATAACCATACATTGGGCACCAAATTTCTGCGAGATTTGAGTAATCAAATTTGGATTATTTACGGCAGCAGTATTTACAGAAACTTTATCTGCTCCAGCAGCTAAAACTTCTCTCACGTCAGCAACTGTTCTAATCCCACCACCAACAGTAAAAGGAATAAATACTTGCTCGGCTACTCGCCTGACTAAGTCCACCACTGTGTTTCGTTTCTCTGAGGAAGCTGTAATGTCTAAAAAAACTAGCTCGTCAGCACCCTGCTCATCGTAATTTTTAGCTAATTCAACAGGATCTCCTGCATCAATAATGTCGACGAAGTTAACGCCTTTTACCACGCGCCCATTCTTTATATCTAAACATGGAATAATTCTCTTTGCTAACATAAATATATTATAGTTCACTGGTTCATTGGTGTCACTAGTTCATTCTAGAGAAGAAAAGTGAAAGCTGACGTCTATCTTATCTCGCAATGTTTGACAAACTTTGAAAAATACTCTTGAAGTTCCTTTAATTTACTAGTTGGTAAAATTTCTTTGCTAGCATCTTCGGTTAAAGTGTTTCTTGGATTATATTGTTGTAAATAATAGGCCTCTGCTCCGTTGATTAACTCCGCAATTCCGCCTAAATCACTCTCTTCAAATAAGGGAGGATAAACTGTAGACCTAAATTCATACTGTATCTTTTTTTGATTTTTTAATATTTCAATTGACTGCTTTATTTTATCAACCAAAGCCTCATCCTTTGTGGCAAACAACCCTGGGTACTTCATTAGAGAAGTTTTGATATCCATGGCGACATAATCTATCAAGCCTTCCGAAATTAGAGCTTCTAGCTTATCAGGCGCTGTTCCATTAGTATCTAGTTTTACTGGGAGTCCTGTTTGACTTTTTATTTCCCTAATGATGGCTGCAATGTTCGGAACCATTGTTGGTTCTCCGCCAGTTAAAACGATTCCTTCATAAAGATGTTTCTTCTTTTTAATTTTAGAAATTGCCTCATCTTCGGATATTTCTTCTGCTGTTTTCTGTAAAACCAAGTCTCCATTATGGCAAAAAGGACATCTAAAATTACAGCCTCCGTAAAAAAATACAGAGGCTATTTTACCAGGATAATCAATAAAGCTAGTCTTTAACCAACCCTGCATTAAACAAAAAGCAGTTGTTCAACTTGAGCTGACGTGTGTGCCTTTTGTACAACGTTTCCTTGTTCATCATAGAAAATAACTGTTGGTGTACCAGTAATGTTATTTCTAATAGCTTCTTCTAAACCTTCTTTAGTACTAGCATTAATATCCGTACCTTTAATTGCAATCTGTGAAGACAAGATGCTTTTAACTGGCTTACAACCTGGGCAATGCTCAGAATAAAACATTTTGTACTGTTTAATTTTACCTTTTTCATTCACTAAAATTTGCAATTCTTCCTTTGTATTCTCAACAATGTTGGAAGATTCCAAAACAATACTTTCTACTTTCTTTGCCGACGCATCATCATTACAAATAAAGTGTAATCTTTCATGATACTCTTCCTTTTTACCTTTATTCCAATTGTTAACTGGTCTGTAATAGCCTACAATCCTAGCATATACTTCTGCCTCGGAACCTTTTACATGCTCCAATTCAGACTTTAACTCCTCAATTTGTCTTTCTATTTCTTGTTTTATTTCCATTTTCTTTTTCCCCTTCCGTGATCAAGCTGTTTTTTTTTCTGGCTCGTCAAAATACTTTTCTAATTCTTTTATCTTTGATTTCAATTCCTGTTCTCGCTCCTCCTTGCAAACTGGACAATTGAAATGCTCCCCATCCAAATAACCATGTATCGCACAAACAGAGAATACTGGAGAAATTGTAAAATAAGGAATCTTGTAATTATAAGCTATCTTTTTAACTAAACGCTTACAAACTGCTGGATCCTTAATCCTTTCTCCTAACATACTGTGAAAAACAGTACCTCCAGTATATTTACTCTGGATTTTTTCCTGATGATCTAATGCCTCAAAAACATCCGCTGTATAGTCTACAGGCAATTGAGTAGAGTTTGTATAGTATGGGTCTTTTTCGCCAGCAGTTATAATATCAGGATATCTTTCCTTATCCATTTTAGCAAAACGGTAAGATGTTGACTCCGCTGGAGTAGCTTCCAAATTATATAAATCTCCTGTGCCTACCTGGTATTCTTTTAGCTTTTCTCTCATAAAATCAACTATCTCACAGGATAACTCAAGTCCTTCTTCGGAAGTAATATCCTTACCAATAAAATTCAGCAAACATTCATTCATACCATTTAGTCCTATTGTAGAAAAATGATTATGAAAATGTTTTAAATATCTCTTAGTATATGGATACAACCCTATCTCCAGTAATCTATTAACTACTTTTCTTTTAACAACCAAAGAATCACTGGCAATTTCCATTAAATCTTCCAGTCTTCTAAAAAACTCTTCCTTTGTTTTTGAAAGATAACCTATTCTTGGAAGATTAATTGTGACAACTCCAATTGAACCAGTAAATTCATCAGCCCCAAAAAGTCCGCCGCCTCTGTTTCTTAGCTCTCTCTTATCTAACTGCAAACGACAACACATGGAACGCACATCAGTTGGATCAAGATCGCTATTGATAAAGTTTTGGAAATAAGGAGTTCCATATCTTGCTGTCATTTCAAAAAGAAGACTTGCGTTTGGACTATCCCAGTCAAATTCTTTAGTAATATTATACGTTGGAATAGGATAACCAAACCCTCTACCGTCGGAGTCGCCTTCCATCATTACTTCAAGAAATGCTCTATTAATAACATCCATTTCTTTCTGATAATCAGCATAAGTTGTTTCCAATTCTTTGCCACCAATAAGGGCTTTCCTGTCCTTTAAATCTGAAGGCACAGTCCAATCTAAAGTAATGTTAGTAAATGGCGCCTGACTACCCCATCTTGAGGGAGTGTTGATGCTAAAAACATAACTCTGTATCTGTTGTTTAACTTGTTCATAGCTAAGATTATCAACTCTTACAAACGGAGCTAAATAAGTATCAAAGCTCGAAAAGGCCTGCGCTCCTGCCCATTCGTTCTGCATAGTTCCTAAAAAATTCACCATCTGAGAAATCAAAGTACTAAGATGTTTGGCTGGTTTAGAATTAATCTTATTTGTAACTCCACCAAAACCCTCTTCTATCAGCTGCCTTAACGACCAACCAGCACAATATCCTGAAAACATAGAAAGATCATGAATGTGAAAGTCACCATTTTGGTGAGCATCAGCAACTTCTTTGGTGTAAATATTCTTCAACCAATAATTAGCAGTAATTGCACCTGCATTATGTAAAATAAGCCCACCCAAAGAATAATTAATATTACTATTTTCATTAACACGCCAGTCTGACTGAGCCAAATAACCATCCATAACCTTATTAATATCCAAAATAAGGCTTTCTTTGTCTCTTATCTTACTTCTTTGCTCTCTATATAAGATATAAGCCTTAGCTGTCTTAGCGTGACCTTCTTCTATAAGAACTTTTTCAATTAAATCCTGAATTTCTTCAATTGCAGGTATTGTTTTTTTGTTATAAGTTTCTGTAAGTTTAAGGATAACTTTATCCGTTAAAGCTCTAGCCAAGTCAATGTCAGTACCGCCTAAAGACTCCGCAGCTTTATAAATTGCATCTATTATTTTTTGCTTATCAAAATCTACGATTTCTCCATTTCTTTTAATAAGCTTTTTAATAAGCCCTCGTGACTTCCCTGTTTCTAATATTTCTTTTAATTCTGCTATTACCATCTCTACATACTCTCCTTACATGTTCTTTATTTCTTTTATAAATTCGCTAACATCCTTGAACTGTTTATAAACAGATGCGAATCTAACATAAGCTACCTGATCCAAACCCTGCAATTTATCCATCACCATCTGCCCAATCTCTTTTGAATGGACTTCTCTCTCCGTACGACGGTGTAATTCTTCTGTAATTTCTTCAACAACAGATTGAATTTGCATAACAGTTACTGGCCTCTTTTCTGTAGCTGTTATCATTCCATTAAGAATTTTCTCTTTCTTAAAAAACTCTTTATTGCCCGTACTCTTAATAACCACCACTGGTCTTTCTTCTAATCTTTCATAAGAAGTAAACCTTTGGCTACAAGATAAACACTCACGACGCCTTCTGATCGCTTCACCCTCAGATAATGTTCTTGATTCTAATACTTTATCTTCATCACTTCCGCAAAATGGACATTTCATTATCTTTGCTTATCCCCCATATATGGTGTTTTCTGTCGACAGTTAATAAGTTAACACACTAAATATACTAAAGTCAATTCGACCATATTTTGCATATTTATCGTTATTTTGGCGATTATCAACAAGTTATTAACAACATGTTCACAAGTTTATACATTGATATATTTTAATGGGTATATTTTTAGTCAGTTTCTAAATATTGCTCTAACATTAAGTGACTGTTATAATGTTCTAGCTTTATCATGCGGATGTGGTGAAATTGGCATACACGCTAGACTTAGGATCTAGTGCTTCGGCGTGGAGGTTCAAGTCCTCTCATCCGCACCAAATTTTAAATTTCTATACCTTCTTTTAATATTAATATTGTTTTTTTCCAACAACTTTCTAAGAAAAATAATCTATTTGTTTTTGAATATCCATCTTACATATTAATTATAACATCGCTAAAGCATATTGCTAAATAACGATTAGCTTTTAGCCAAAAGAATAACAACCCATAAAAAATATAACCCAATCAAACAAGGAAATCAGACATAAGCTGGTATTTTGTTTTTTAGAAGTTCTTTTAGTTTAGCCTTTGCTCTATATACTCTAGATTTCACTGTCCCAATATCTAAACCAGTAACCTCTGCAATTTCATCATAAGGCAACTGATTAATTTCTTTAAGTATCAGGACTCCTCTATATCTATAATCAATCTTATCTAATGCTTGATATAATATTCTGAGCAACTCCATGTCTTCAATATCACTTCCAGCTTCCGCAACATTCTCATCTTTAATACAGTTGAAAAAATTTTCATCAACATTATTTGTTTGTCTATTAGCTCTGCGAAAATAGTTTTTAGACATATTTACGGCAATCCGATATATCCAAGTAGAAAACATTGCCTCGCCTCTAAACTTGTCTAAATGAATAAAGGCTTTATAGAAAACTTCCTGTGTAATATCTCTGGCGTCTTCGTAATTACAAATCATACCATTAACTGTACGAAAAACTTTATCCCGATAACGTACTATTAGCTCACTATAAGCATCTAGCCAACCGTTTTGAACAGCGCTCACTATTTCGTTATCTGGCAAATTTGTATAATCCATCTTATCCAACAACTCCTAGTCCTATTTCTGTCACCAAACTTCTCATCCCAAGCTGACTTACTTCAGGCTTTGGTAATTTGTCTGGATCAAACTCCGCTGCAGTTATTTGCTTGAAAGCAGTAAGCCCTTCCTTATAATTCTCCGGATCAATATTCTGCATCATTGCAAATTTCCCAGGATGGGCACTAAGCTGGATGTGTTCTGATAGTTTATTTGGTTTATATCCACTTGGTGCTAATTTGCTCTCATTAAAAACACCAAGATCTTCTTGCACGCCCTCCTGCTTATCTAACATCTTTGAAAATACCTTTTTGAAAGGTTCTTCCGTGAAATCTAGCTCTTTAGGCTTCTGTTCCTGCTCTTTTCCTAATTTATTTTTACCTTTAATTGGATCTAATGATTCTAAATTTATACCCTGCATCATAATGCACCTCCGCGTTGTCTTTTAATATAAGACACCTCTCTATTAAGATTGTTCCCATTATTTTATTTTTTAAACAATTTATTTACGATTTCACTTACCTATCTCTTACCTTAATAGTCATTTTCTTTGCTTTTTGACTCTTTTTATTGATAAACTAGATTTAGTATTAAAAAGGAGGATTATTATGACAAATGTTAAAAAAATAGGTGAAGTTTACAAGTGTGATATTTGCGGAAATGTCGTTGAAGTTAAAAAAGTTGGTGGCGGCGAATTAGTTTGCTGTGGCAAACCGATGAACAAACAATAAAAAAGTTAATATAGCTCTGGTATGAATTTCTGAGAATCCATCGGTGGACGTACATATTCTTTTGGAGGATTTACTCTTTCTGGCAGGGTGATTGGTTCCGGAGTTAGGTCAGCATAAGGAATTTTTGAAAGCAAATGGGAGATGCAATTTAAACGTGCTTTCTTTTTGTTGTCTGCATTAACAACATACCAAGGAGATTGCTCCGTATCTGAAAACTTAAACATTTCATCCTTTGCTTGAGAATATTCCAACCATTTATTTCTAGATTCTAAATCCATTGGACTTAATTTCCAACGTTTAGCTGGATTGTTTAAACGTGCCTGAAAACGATTTTCTTGCTCTTTATCATTAATAGAAAACCAATACTTGATTAAAATTATTCCAGCTCTAATAAGTAATACTTCAAACTCTGGACAAGAAATTTGGAAATTCTGATATTCTTGCTCAGTACAAAAACCCATAACCCGCTCAACTCCTGCTCGGTTATACCAACTACGGTCAAAAAGAACTATTTCCCCGCCTGCTGGCAATTCCGCAACATAACGCTGAAAATACCACTGCGTGGATTCTTTGGGAGTAGGAGTGCCTAAAGCAACAACTCTACAAATTCTTGGACTAAGAGTTTCTGTTATTCTTTTAATAACTCCACCTTTTCCAGCTGCATCTCGTCCTTCAAAAAGCACGACGACTTTAAGTTGCTTTTCTTTAATCCATGCTTGGAGTTTAACTAACTCTACTTGAAGTTTCTCTAGTTCTTTTTCATAATCACTGTCAGATAGTTCATGTTTTGTCATTAATTTTATTATATGGATAATCCTATTTGTTACAAGAACAAATCACACAGATAGGTCTATAAGTAAGGCTTAATTTGCCTTCTTTAGAGTACTTCTTTTTATATTCAAGACCTTTTTCTTGAAGTTGTGCTTTCGACAATTTTGTAGGACCTAAGTTGTTGGCTCCTGTAGCCTTAATATGCTGTAAAACACTCACGAAATCATCAAAATATAATTTCTCCTCCATCTCAACAACTTCCATTATATTAAAACGCTCACTTAAGATGCAAATAAGCTCTGCTTTATCTAAATAATTTAACGATACACCCAACACATCATTTATCTCCTTAAAATTACCTTTATTAAAAGTAGTAAAGCCTAAATAGCCCTCATCTACTAAGGAATTCTCTATTTTCTGCAGAAATTTCTTAATGTCTTCTATCCACTGAAAGACAGCGTTTGCTATTATCAAATCAAATTTGGTCGTTAATTCTATTTCTTCAATATCACCATCAAGGAACTTAATCTTCGGGGAAAAAGCTAACAGAAATGCCTGATAGTTATTAATAATGTCATTGGCAAAATAATTCCTAATCTTAAAATCATCTATCATCCTTGAAGTTAAAAGACCTGTCCCTGCCCCTACTTCCAAAACATTTTCAAAACAAACTCCACCTTGTTTTTGCAGCATCTCCACTAGTTTATCTGCCATCAGAACTTGAATAACAGCCGAGTTATTATAAGTATTTACACAACGCGAAAAATTTTTCTTTATCAAACCCTTATCAAGCATCTAGTAATTGATCCCAACTTTGATAATCAAAAAAAGGATAATGACTGTTATCCAAAACAATCGGGCTATCCCACAACAACAACAAATTATTATAAGGAAATATTTTATCTTTTTTGCTGATAAAAACCTTAGTAAAATATTTGTTATCTTCTATTTTAATTTCTTTTGAAAACTCTTTAATACTTATTAGCTCTTGTTTAAGTTTATCTATTTCTGAAATCGTCTGTATTTTATGGAATTTTGCATAATGCTCGCTACAAGTGAACATCCGCCTATAAAATTTATTCAAATTTGAAATATCTAAATTATCATAAGTACCCTGATATACACCAGTCGAAATACCATAAGCATCATCAATTGGAAGAATAGAAC
>Ga0265294_10010730_pt1 | contig 10380 bp, 9 predicted proteins | sample MunlanPumphouse3_FD_192504 | JGI IMG/M metagenome (GOLD analysis project Ga0265294, IMG submission 192504) | Groundwater microbial communities from a municipal landfill in Southern Ontario, Canada - Pumphouse #3 | ecosystem: Environmental > Aquatic > Deep subsurface > Groundwater | place...
AAATTCCTAGGGATACTCACCCCACCAACTCCCTGACATCACACTGATTTACAAACCACTTCTTCTGCAAGAAAAAATAAAACTAGGAAAATAAACATCCCAACTTGATTGATATATCTTGTTATTTTTTGTATTTTGTGCATGCATAAATAATTTCATCCACAGAAACATTTTTATCAAAATTGATGTTGTGCTCTTAGGATCTAAACAACGACCATGAAAGAATTCAATGCAAGCAAAGAGGATTGGACGAACTGGGTTAAAACAATTAAAACATATAGTAAACCCAATGCAGCAAAAAGTTGGTGGCAAATCATTAATTCCTTTGTCCCCTATTTTGGTTTATGGGTGGCTATGGTTTATAGCTTGCAAATATCGTATTGGCTAACGCTAGCCTTATCCATATTAGCAGCAGGTTTTCTTGTGCGTATTTTCATCATCTTTCACGATTGCGGCCACGGATCGTACTTCAAATCAGCAAAGCTCAAGCGTGTTGTTGGTATAATTGCAGGCATGCTTTCATTCACTCCTTACCACAAATGGCATTTTATGCACAAAACACATCATAAAACAGTTGGTAACCTCGACAAACGAGGCATGGGCGACGTGATGACTATGACCGTAGAAGAGTACAAAAATGCCTCCGATTCGAAAAAAAGATTCTACAGACTATATCGAAATCCCATAATCCTGTTTTTCATTGCTCCATTCTTCTTGTTCAGTCTAATCAATCGCTTTACGTCGAAAGACTTCCCTAAAAAAGTGAACACCTATACCCATCTCACAACCTTGGCAATACTAGTTGTTATTACGGCTGTTTCATTTTGGATAGGTTTTAAAACCTTCGTGCTTATACAGGTTCCGGTACTATATTTCGCCTCCTCTTTTGGGGTGTGGCTATTCTATATACAACATCAATTTAAGGATGTGGTATGGGAACGCGGCGACAAATGGGATTATAAAACCGTTGCTATGACCGGCTCCTCCTATGCCAAATTTCCACGCATCATTCAATGGTTCTCCGGAAACATCGGTTTTCATCACATCCACCATTTAGGTCCTAAAATCCCCAATTATAACCTAGAAAAATGTCTCAAAGAGAACCCACTTTTCCAAAAAGAAGCGCTCACTTTTCTCGACAGTTTGAAATCGATGAGATATAGGCTATGGGACGAGAAACAACATAAACTGGTTAGTTTTAGGGAAGCCATGCTCAGCGAATAATTGAATCTCTTTTCTTTCAGCAAACACATTCTACCATAAATAATAACACATTTATCAAAACACAAATCCTAAAAACAAACATTATGGAACCAACAAACGAAGTTCAAGTATCAATGCCTAGAATTGGTGAACCTGCACCACAATTTAAAGCTACTACCACACAAGGCGAGATTAATTTCCCCAGTGACTACAAAGGTAGTTGGGTAATTCTCTTCAGCCATCCGGCCGACTTCACACCCGTATGTACTTCCGAGTTTATAACCTTCGCCAGCATGGAAAATCAATTTCTGGAAGCTGGATGTAAATTAGTAGGCTTATCGATAGATGGTATATACAGCCACATTGCATGGTTGCGTACCATCAAGGAAAAAATCGAATACAAAGGGATGAAGAATATTGAGGTGAAATTTCCATTAATTGAAGATATCACAATGGAAATAGCCAAAATGTATGGAATGCTACAACCCGGTGAAAGTAGTACTAAAGCTGTTAGAGCCGTATTTATCATCGACCCCAAAGGGATGATACGCACCATTATCTATTATCCATTGAGTTTGGGTAGAAACTTCGATGAATTGTACCGCGCATTAATTGCCCTCAAAGCAGCCGATGCCTTTGGCATTGCTACTCCCGCTGATTGGCGCCCCGGTGACGACGTAATCGTTTCTCCTGCCGGATCGTGCAATTCCGCAAAAGATAGAATGGATGGCAAAGAGGAAGGTTTAGACTGTAAAGACTGGTTCTTCTGTACAAAAAAAATCGCTAAAGATGTGATCCTGAAAAAAATCCTGAAAAAATAGCCCACGATAACATTCACATCACAATGCCCCTGAGTTGGAATTAAAAAAACAATCAGGGGCTTTTTTATCTGCTTTTCTATCAATTATAAACGTTCCATCATAAAGCATTTATAAATAAATTGGATTCCTCTTCTTGTAAAGTGGAATAAAAAAAATTCTTCCCGACAAAAATTCATGCAGAATAATCTTACCTTAGCATAGATGAAATATTATGCATCAAAAGCTATTACAAAAACCAGCCACATACAATAACAACAATCGCATGGAAAACATTGCAAGTGTACAAAGAGAGTACTTTTTAAAAGGTGCTACCAAAGATATTACTTTTCGAAAACAACAACTTCGAAAACTCGAAAAGGTCCTCAAGGAAAACGAGCCCTTACTATTAGATGCCATCTACAAGGATTTCAAAAAGTCGGCATTCGACACCTACACCAATGAGTTGTATCTATTGTATCATGACATCCAAGAGGCCATAAAAAAAACCAGATCCTGGTCACGAGTAAAAAGAGCCAAGACAAACCTGCCCAACCTGCCGGCAAAAAGTTATGTAATGCCGGAGCCATTGGGCGTGTCGCTGGTAATTGGCGCATGGAATTATCCCTATTTATTGTCATTGGCGCCGGTGGTGGCAGCCATAGCAGCGGGTAACACCGTTGTGCTCAAACCAAGTGAAGTATCGTTAAACTCCAGCCATGCGCTGGAGCACATTGTAAACACTAATTTTCAACCCGAATTCTTTTCCGTTGTTGAAGGCGGCATAAAAGAAACTTCAGATTTACTGAATCAAAAATTTGATAAAATCTTTTTTACCGGAAGTGCCAATGTGGGAAGAATTGTATATCAAGCTGGAGCAAAAAATCTCGCCTCTGTAACCTTGGAATTAGGAGGGAAAAGCCCTGCCTTCTTTACCGAAACCTGTAACCTAAAAACCTCCGTAAAGAGAATGATATGGGCTAAATATCTCAATGCCGGACAAACCTGCATCGCCCCGGATTATATCCTGGTTCACAAAAGTATTAAAGACAACTTTCTAAAACTCGCGGTGGAGGAAATTGAAAAAAACAAGTTCTCCATTGATAATGAAAATTATGTGCAAATTATAAACGAAAAAAACTTCCATCGACTACAATCCATGATTGACCCCTCAAAAATATATGTTGGCGGACAATGCGATATCGATTCCAGAATTATAGAACCAACAATAATGACCGACGTTAATTTTGAAGATTTGGTGATGAAAGAAGAAATTTTTGGACCCATACTTCCAGTGATAGAATATGACAAGTTGAATACTGTTGTAGATAGAGTAAAAGCAGGACCAAAACCATTGGCATGTTATGTTTTTACCAAGGATAGAAAAGTCAGGAACACCATTCTAAGAGAAATTTCTTTTGGCGGCGGTGCCATAAACGATTCGGTAATGCATATGACCAACAGTAATATGGCTTTTGGTGGTGTAGGAGATAGCGGCTTAGGCTCCTATCATGGCATAAGTGGATTTCAGGCATTTTCACACTTCAAAAGCATCCTCGACAAACCCACGTTCTTTGAACCAAATCTAAAATACTACGAACATACAAAACAGAAGTTTAAATGGATTAAAATTATGATGGGTCAGAAATAATAAAAAGCAACACAATTAAATATAGAATATACTCCGAGTTAAAAAATTCAATAAAACCAACATCTGGAAAATGAGAGAGATGTATTCGCTTTCGCTGAAAAGCAATATATAAAAGCATAACAGTTAACATATTGCAAATATTGTCTGTAATGAATTTTCAGAATTATAAAACTCAATACATCGAATAAAATTAACAGTACCTTTGCCGCATGGCAGAAACGTATAAAAATCAGAAAGACATTTTAAATAAGCTAAAGATAGATCAACTTAACCCCATGCAGGAAGAGGCTAAGTTTGCTATTCATTCCAATACCGACGTAGTATTACTATCCCCAACAGGAACCGGAAAAACCTTAGCCTTTTTACTTCCCATAATCGCGGAACTCAACCCGGAATGCATAGAAGTTCAAACCCTTATTATTGTACCATCACGGGAATTAGCGATTCAAATAGAACAGGTTACCCGGGAAATGGGCACAGGCTATAAAACGAATGTTGTATATGGCGGCCAATCCTTTACAAAAGACAAAAGTGACCTTCAGCACCCGCCAGCTATTCTTATTGGCACACCCGGTAGAGTAGCCGATCATATACGGCGCAACACCTTCTCTATCGACAGCATTAATACGCTGGTGTTGGATGAGTTTGACAAATCGCTTGAAATCGGTTTTGAGAAAGAGATGAAGCAAATACTGACTGCGCTAACTGCTGTTACCCGAAAAATATTAACCTCTGCCACTTACAATGTAGAAATTCCTGATTTTGTACGTTTAAATAATGCAAAAACCATCAACTATCTGGATGAGAAAATAGCTCAGCTAGAAATAAAATTAGTGGAATCGAAGTCGAAAGACAAACTCGACACGCTGGTTGCACTGCTAAGCCACATCGGTAACCATCCCGGAATCATCTTTTGCAACTTCAAGGAGACCATACAGCGGGTAAGCGACTTTCTTACCTTTCACCATATTCAACACGGTTGTTTTTATGGAGGTATGGAGCAGCACGACCGTGAGCGGGCGTTAATAAAATTCCGCAACGGTACACACCAATTGATTATCGCCACCGATTTGGCTGCACGAGGATTGGATATCCCGGAACTAAAATTTATTATCCATTATCATATTCCGCAAAAAGAGCACGAATTCACGCACAGGAATGGTAGAACAGCAAGGATGAATAGTGAAGGCACAGCATATATTCTAAAATGGGAACAAGAAAAGTTGCCTGAGTATATGTCTACTCCGGAAAAAATTGAAATCACCGAAGCCCCGATCCCTGACACCTCTAATTGGAAAACCCTGTTTATCTCCGGAGGCAGAAAAAACAAGTTTTCGAAAGGCGATATTGCAGGATTTTTATTCAAACAGGGAGGAATTTCGAACGAGCAAATTGGCTTAATAGAACTGAAGCAAGATTGCACATTTGTTGCAGTACGTTCCGATATTGTTGATCAACTTATTTTAAAGATCAATAATACGACGCTAAAAAAGAAAAAAGTCAAAGTCACGCTCATATAACTGTCAAAATCACATATACCTACAAACGAATTATCTTCCTATTATTCACGTGTTTTGCTAATTCAAACCCATAAAAAAGCTGTTTTTAGTAAAAAAATGAAGAAAAATCGGAAAAATGAATAATTATTATGAATTTCTTGATGTTTTTTTTGGTTAGATAAATCATTATACATACATTTGCCCCGTTTAATAGTCATAATATAAATATCTTCTTAAACAGATTTAGTGATTACCTTCCTTCGGGGAGAAAAAGCAAAAAAAGATTAAAGATGTATTTTTAAAATTACGGCTTTCAATTATTTATTTTTTTAAAAATTAAGACAATGCAAGGAACAGTAAAATTCTTCAATGAGTCTAAAGGATTTGGATTCATTAAACCAGACGATTCAAGTGAAGACATCTTCGTACACTCATCAGGTCTTGTTGACAACATTCAAGAAAATGACAAAGTAGAGTACGATATGGAAAGAGGCAAAAAAGGCATGAATGCCGTAAACGTACGGGTAATAGACTAATACCTATTGCTTAAATACATTAAAAAAAACCACCTAGGTGGTTTTTTTTATGTCTTAGAATTTCCGAATAATATGTAATTACTAAAATATTACTTTACTAACTTTACATTAATCGCATTTAACCCCCGTGGACCACGTTCGGTTTCAAAAGTTACCATATTGTTCTCTGTGATATTATCTACTAAACCATTCACGTGAACAAAAATACTCTCCTTGGTTCTGATGTCTTCAATAAAACCATACCCTTTGCTTGTGTTAAAAAAGGTTACTTTTCCCTCACGGTGTGCAAATGAATTGCTCACGGTGTCACTATTTCTAGCTCCAAGGATTATATCTTTTTCATCAACTACAAGTTTCTTTGTTGGATCCGGAGGTGTGTCAATAATATTCCCATACTCATCCGTATAAGCTATCATTTCTTCAAAAGTACGTCCCGGGTTCGCTTTTCTTTCTTCCCGCTTTGCGTCTTTCTCTTTTCTCTTTTTGAGTTTCTTCTTTTCTAACTCCTTCTTGTTGTACGTTTCTTTTGATCTTGCCATTATAACATTTTTCTCAATAATTCTAGTTACCCCTTGCGCTTGCCGATAATCACTTTTTCATTTTAAAATGTATCTAACAAAAGAGTTGCGCAAGATACGCATTTTTTCCCATAGTTGCTGGATATTTACGCAACGAAGTTTAAATATCGTATCTCTTTCAATAAATATTTAATACAAAACATACCTGCATTTACATATTTTTTGTAAAATATCACTCAAAAAAATAAATAAGCACCCTATATTTTAATCAAAAAGAACATCATAATATAAACTTCACACACCAACAGCACATTCCAAATATAGTCGATTCGAATGAAACCATTTCGGCGATTTAAAGTATTCAAGCAACAATCTGTTCACTCAACTGTTACTGTCTTAGCCATATAGATCACCACAGATCAATAAATGAATTCACAGAAATAATTCGTTCGACGCCTGTTTTCGATCCATGATCACCTGTAAAAACAGGGTTATTCTGATTTAATCGGGTGGTTAAAAAAGCTTTACGCTGCTTTATTACCTTTAGTGTAATATTATGACTACTTTTGCACATTTTTTAGGATAGTAATAGTTAAACAAGGATATTCAAATGATTACAGTTGCGGATTTAAGAATTCAATTTGGTAAAAGAGTACTATTTCAAGATGTAAACCTAAAATTTACTGACGGGAATTGTTATGGAGTTATTGGTGCTAATGGTGCGGGAAAATCCACCTTATTAAAGGTTATTTCCGGTGAAATTGAGAGCACCAATGGAAAAATCAGTTTGGGACCTGGTGAACGTCTTTCTGTTTTAAGTCAGGATCACTACGCTTTCGATGATTATACCGTATTAAATACTGTAATGAAAGGTCACTCGATACTATGGAATATAATGCAAGAAAAAGATGCCATTTATGCTAAAGTAGATTTTACTGATGCAGATGGTCTTAAGGCTGCCGAATTGGAAGAAAAATTTGCAGACATGAATGGCTGGAATGCAGAAAGTGATGCAGCCATGTTACTGAGTGATCTGGGAATTAAAGAGGAATTCCATCATATCATGATGAAAGATATGTCGGGAAACCAAAAAGTTCGTGTTTTGTTGGCACAGGCCCTTTTCGGAAAACCCGATAATTTATTACTCGATGAGCCTACTAACGACCTAGATTTGGAAACCGTATCGTGGTTAGAAAATTATTTGGCAAATTATGAAAATACAGTTCTCGTTGTCTCTCACGACAGGCACTTCCTCGATGCAATTAGTACGCACACCATAGATATCGATTTTGGTAAAATTCAACTTTTTGCCGGCAACTACACCTTCTGGTATCAGAGTAGCCAATTAGCACTCCGCCAACAACAAAAACAAAATAAAAAATCGGAAGACAAAAGAAAAGAACTCCAAGAATTTATCTCCCGTTTTAGTGCCAACGTTTCTAAATCGAAACAGGCAACCAGTCGTAAAAAAATGCTGGAGAAACTTAATATTGAAGATATTAAGCCCTCCACAAGAAAATATCCGGGTATCATTTTTAACCCCGAACGCGAATCGGGCGATCAAATCCTTGATGTTTCAGGCTTAAGCGCAAGTATCGATGGAACTGTGTTGTTTAAAAATGTAGAATTTTATGCCAATAAAGGTGATAAAATTGTGTTTTTGTCGAAAGACCCAAGAGCCATGACCGCATTTTTTGAAATCATTGTGGGCAATCAAAAACCCGAAGAAGGAAACTTTCAATGGGGGCAAACAATCTCTTCAGCCTATATGCCTATCGATAACTCCTCCTTTTTTAAAACCAAATTGAGCCTTTTCGATTGGCTTTGCCAATTTACTACCGACACCACAGACCTATATATACGTGGCTATTTGGGAAAAATGCTGTTTAATGGGGAAGACCTACAAAAACCTGTTGATGTTTTATCTGGTGGTGAAAAAATGCGCTGTATGATTTCAAGAATGATGCTTCAGAATGCAAATGCGCTAATTCTCGATACACCTACAAACCACCTCGATCTGGAATCAATACAGGCGTTTAATAATAATTTAGTGAAATTCCCCGGTAATATATTTATGTCCTCCCATGACCATGAGTTTATTCAATCGATTTGTAACCGTATTATTGAACTTACGCCCAATGGAATAATCGACAAACTTATGGATTACGACGATTATATTGTCGACCCAAGAATAAAGGAAATCAGAGAAACGATGTATGCAGTGTAACCTGATGGGTCACTTTATTTATTGTGAAAAGTAATAACTGAATCAATTTCTCAACCATTAGTTTTTTAAAGCGGAGTGCATCAAATGGATGGAACCAATAGAAGTAACATAAAAATAGGATCTGAAGTGGAGGTGGTGCAAAAGCACCATCAAAGATCCGGCGAATTAACAGAAGGAATCGTTAGTAAAATTCTAACAAAATCGCCAAATCACCCACACGGAATAAAAGTCCAATTGGAATCGGGCATCGTTGGAAGGGTAAAAAATATTTTATCTTAAAACCACGGTATACTCAAATTAAAAACAGGCCTGCCCGGGCTTATAATTCATAAAATCTTATCCTTTAGTGCTTTAAAGTCGGCTTTCCCGACTAAATGGGTGATTGCTTTGGTAAAACTCCTTCTTTCACCAGGCTGAATATGGCGATAATAAAAATGCAGCACTATTTATCCAACCAAACCGCTTACATTTACCAACTTATATGCAAAAATAATGACATTCAAAGATTTACAGATAATAGAACCAATATTAAAGGCTCTTGACGACCAAGGTTATACAGAGCCCACACCTATTCAGCAAAGAACCATTCCGATATTAATAAAAGGGGACGATTTGTTGGGATGCGCTCAAACCGGAACCGGAAAGACAGCCGCTTTCGCCATTCCAATAATCCAATATCTATTTCTCAACAGGCAAAAAATTTCCGGAAAGAGACGAATCCGTGCATTAATACTAACACCCACACGCGAACTGGCCATTCAAATTGCCGATAGTTTTACCACTTACGGTAAGTACACCGGTCTTAAAAACACTGTCGTCTTTGGAGGTGTAAAACAAAACGCTCAAACCGATATGCTTCGACAAGGGGTTGATATTCTTGTGGCAACTCCGGGTAGATTGCTCGATCTTATGAACCAAGGTTTTGTGCATTTAGAAGACGTGAGATTCTCCGTCCTTGATGAAGCAGACAGAATGCTCGACATGGGGTTTATTCATGATATCCAAAAAATTATTGCAAAATTACCCACAAACAGGCAGTCGCTATTTTTCTCAGCCACGTTGCCTCCTGCCATTATCTCCCTCTCGCAAAAAATGCTGGGTAATCCTGTAAAAGTTACCATAAAACCAGAGCAACCAACAGCTGAGAGAGTAGAACAATCGGTGTATTTTGTAAATAAAAGAAAAAAATCGGCCCTGCTTGTACATCTTTTACTTTCGTTGCCCTTTGGTACAACCTTAGTTTTTTCTCGTACAAAACATGGTGCCGATAAAATTGTAAAACTGCTTAACAAAGCAAACATTAATGCTGAGGCTATTCACGGAAATAAATCGCAGCCAGCCAGACAAAAGGCACTGGGAAACTTCAAAAGTGGAAAAACCAGTGTATTGATAGCTACTGATATTGCGGCAAGAGGAATTGATGTTGAAAAATTAGGCTTAGTGTTGAACTATGACCTCCCGGATATCCCGGAAACTTATGTTCATAGAATTGGAAGAACCGGACGTGCCAGTGAAAGTGGTGTTGCCATATCGTTTTGTGACCCTGAAGAGCGTCAATGGCTTAAGGATATTCAACGGCTAATTCACCAAACAATCCCTGTTGTTGAGGATCATCCTTTTTTAAACACGCCCGCTGAAGATACTGCTTTGGATAATTCTCCAGATGAAAAAACCAAGTCACCTGCCAGTAAGGTAAAGAAGAATCAATACAAACCCCGACCCTACGGCTCAAAAAAAACAAACCCAAGCGGACAAAAATCGGGTCAGTCTACTTCAAGAAAACCAAAATCAGGCGAACAAACTTTTACCGGACAAAGATCAGGTCAGTCTACTTCAAGAAAACCAAAATCAAGCGAACAAGCTTCTACCGGACAAAAATCGAGTCAATATAATTCAAAATCGTCACGGTTTGCCGGACAAAAATCGGCTGGACAAAATTCTGCTGGACA
>Ga0265294_10010734_pt1 | contig 10376 bp, 8 predicted proteins | sample MunlanPumphouse3_FD_192504 | JGI IMG/M metagenome (GOLD analysis project Ga0265294, IMG submission 192504) | Groundwater microbial communities from a municipal landfill in Southern Ontario, Canada - Pumphouse #3 | ecosystem: Environmental > Aquatic > Deep subsurface > Groundwater | place...
AGAATTAAAGGAAGACAAAAATCTACTAGAACAGAATAAAATAACCCTCAGTCATAAAAATACCGAATTAGCTAACTTAAAGGCGGAGTTAGAAGAAAAGAAAAATAATCTGACCTACGAACAAGCTAATAAAAACTACGTTTTAGAAGAAACAAAATCATCGGAAAGGGAATACCAGAATCTTCTCCAGCGCGCCAAACGAGAACAGCAGGCGGCGGAGTCTGAAATAGCCGGCGCTGAACAATTGATCCGGCAAAAAATGTCGGAAAAAGAAAGGAGTCTCCTGAATAACGGCAATAATACTATTGCCTGGCCAGTCCCTAGCCAATTAATTACCGCTACATTTCATGATCCGGATTATCCTTACCGCAACATCATCGGAGAACACTCCGGAGTCGATATTCGAGCCAAGCAAGGCACGACGATTAGCGCGGCGGCCGACGGCTATGTCGCGAAAGTTAAATTTGACGGCACCCGCAACTACGCCTATATCATGTTAATCCACGGCAACGGACTCGCTACCGTCTATGGGCACGTTTCAGCCGTCTACGTATCGACCGATCAATATGTTGTCCAAGGACAGGCTATCGGACGAAGCGGTGGAACGCCCGGCGGAATCGGATCAGGCGGATTTTCCACTGGTCCGCACTTGCACTTTGAAGTGCGCTCAAATGGACTGCCAGTTGATCCAGAAGCTTACCTGCCATAAATATTATACTAGTTAAAAATATAAAAAACCGGCTAATTTAAGTCGGTTTTTTTCTAATATTAAACAAATTATATAAAATTAAAAATTTCTTCCATCATGCACCTTGCGGTGGATATCCCTTAGTTGTTTATTAGTGACATGGGTATAGATCTGCGTAGTGGCAATATTACTATGGCCCAAAAATTCTTGTACCGTACGTAAATCGACCCCTTGATTCAATAAGTCGGTGGCAAAAGAATGACGCAAAGTATGCGGAGTAGCCATAACCGGGAGGCCGGTAATTTTAACATATTTTTTAACAATATCCTCGATGCTTTTTACCGTCAACCGACGCGATTTATCGCTTTTGGCGCCACCACGGCGATAGTTAATAAATAAAGCTTCATCCATATCTTTCCGCTCGTTCAAATAACGGCGCAGGGCCTGAACCGCCCGTTCTGAAAAATATACCGTCCTAATCTTACTACCTTTACCAATCACCGCCACTTCGACATCCTGAGTATTTTCTTTAAGCCGTAATTGATCGCGATTTAAAGCCGCCAGCTCCGCTACCCGCAAACCGGTCGAAAATAAGGTCTCCAATAAAGCCCGGTCCCGTAAGCCGATCAAGCTGTCTGATCCGGGAGCGGATAACAAACGCGAGAGCTGTTCTAACTTCAAAAATTTTATTTCCTTATCGGCCTTATCTTTGGCTAATTTAACTTTAGAGGGCGGCAGGGAAGCAATGTCTTTTTCCACAAAAAACTCCAATAATGAACGAAGGGCAATCAAGTAATAATTTTGAGTGGTTTTTTTAAGAGTCCGTTTGGTCCGAGGATCAATATGGCGCGATAGATACACCTTATAGCGCCAAATCAGCTCCGGGGTCAGGGAAGAGGGCTTGAGGGCCTCCTGATGAGTCTCTAGTAGCCAAGCGAAGAACTTGCGCAAGAAACGGGTATAGTTTTCCTGAGTCTTAGATGACAAACCTTTTTCAATTTCACAGTAATCGAGGAAGTCAATCAAATATTTTATTATCGCTTTATTTTTTTCCATGTTTTTATTATAGCATATTTTATGCAACAGGCCGGGGAAGATCCAAAAACAATCAATATTTACTAGGATTTAGCCTTAATAATACTTCGCATAATGTATATTAATACACATATAAGCCAAGAAAATAAAGGGGGTGATAATAACCCCTTTAAAGCTTCTAGTTATATTTATCTCATTAAAATGCCCATAAAGTGTACCTGGGGCTGGAATAATAAAATAATTTTTATAATTACTAAAAATATCCCGGCCGAAACCATGGCAAAAACCAAAACCGCCAGTATAAAAAGAAATTTAAAGAATCCTTCCATATATTTTAATTAGATTATTTAATATGCCTCTAGCGGAAATCGGGATTAATAAAGATCCGATCGCCATAGCGCAAATCAATATAATTAGTCTTACTAAAATTATCCTTTATTTTTTCATTTTTGACAAGCAAGAGGCGCTCGATCTGAGCAGCAACATCTTCGTTGACATTAAAATATACGGCCGGACCGCCCGCTAACTTGGCGGTCGCCATATTAAATTCTTGATCAATAATGATCTTTTCTAACGGCAATTCCGGATTATCATACAATTGATTACCGAGAGATAAAATAAAGTTAATATAATTTTCGCGGATATCAAGCCGGTCTTTGACGCCGATAAAACTCCGATCGGTTTGATTCTGGACCACAAAATATTTCGCGTAATCATCCGGCGTTACTAATGGCTCGCGGATGATATAAGCATCGACTGAGGCATGGAAACTCAAACCATTTTCTTCAAAAATAAAAGCATAGGGCCGCTCTTGGACACTTATTTTCAAAGTATCGGGTAATTTCTTATCAACCACAACATCAATCAGGCTGTATTCTTCCATAATCTGCGTCTTAATCGAATCGACATCCAATAAAAAGATATTTAACTCTTTAAAAAATAATAATTTTTTTTGACCAGCCTGATGATAAATAATTTCTTCTGCTTTTTGATGGCTTGATCTAGTCAGCCCGGTAATTTCAATCTTTTTTAAATTCCAGGTCTCAGAGGCGAAAAAAAACCAAATGACAGCTATAACTGCTAATACAATTAACGCCAGTGTATATTTGGGCAAAGACCGCTTCCCTTTCTTATTTCGATTAAAAAAAGGATTTGACAAATTCTTATTTTGATAATCTTTTTTAATTTTTCGATAACCAATCCTCTTATTCATTTTTATTTAATATTAGCTAAATAACGCCTTTATTTCTTGATTTCCCTTCTAATATTAGCCTGAATCTTAACTAACAATTCATATGGGATTAAACCGCTTAAAGATGCTAAATTGATGATTGAATTTTTATCATCGGGCTGAGAGGAAACAATTTGAACCGGCGTGCCTAATCGCGCTTCCCTATTATCCATATCCAGACAAGTTAAATTCATACAGACGCGGCCCGCGATCTTGGCCCAGAAATCACCATGCGATGACTTTACTAAAAATTCCGCCTGATTAGAAAGGCGTCGATCCAAGCCCTCAAAATAACCGAACGGCACCACTCCTACCCTAACATTACCGCGAGCGCGATAAGTTTCGTTATAAGAAACACTTTCACCGAATTTCAGGTCTTGTAAAGAAATAATCTGCGAATATACCTCGAGCGCCGGACGCAGCTGTTCTAACACTGTTTTAGCTTCCGGATCAAGACGCCCATCGCCGGATAAAAACGGACTATACCCGTAAAAAGACAAACCGGGACGATAAGCAGTTAATAATTTGTTTTTTAAATTAAAGATAGCGGCCGAATTTCCCAAATGCACCCAACGAGGAAAAAAGCCGGCCTGACGCAATACGTCCAAAGAATTAGAGAATTCTTCTGCCTGGTTTCGATTTAAAATAGAATCTTCGTCAGCCGAAGCTAAATGGGAACAAAGGCCGGTAACACTGACTTGCTCTAGATACTTACGGTTGCGCTCGATAAACTCCGGTAAGTTCTTAATACCCTCCCGGTTCATTCCCGAATTTACGAAAAGATGTATGCGGGCTTTTTTCCCATAACGTGCCAGGTGTTGTAAAGTTGCCTCATTATACACAACAAATTCTGTTCTTTTTAAACGGCAATATCGATAAGCCTGAAGTGGCATTTCACCAATAATTAAAACTTGCCCGCGAAAATAACGATAAGCAATCTGTGCCTCAGGATAAGAATCAACCGCCACCATCGAAACCGCTGACTGGCTTAAAATCTGACAGACCTCTTTAAGCCCGTGTCCATAAGCGTTGGATTTCAAAACTGGAAACATCTCCGCGGTCGGCTGTAAACTCTTTAAATACGCTAAATTAGCCAACAAATTATTAGCTCGAAGCACAACTCGGTTTAACGAGGGGTATTTCGGTTTAAACAAATATTTTAAGAAGCTAATAATCATATATTCGCGCTATTCAGCCAACACTATTCCCTGCCCCTGGCTAAAATGATCGCCTGTTAAATTGGTATTTAAATCTTGAATAGTCCCGGTAATCTCTCGGCCAATTACGCTATCAACCGCACGATAACGGGAATTAATAAGTAAATCCACAATCTCGCCAGCTTGTTCTGCCTTCGGCTGCAATTGAATTTCAAAATTGAGATGATAATGATCTTCTTGAGTATTAATTTGTGAGACTCGCCAAATCACTTGCCGCGAATCAGAATTATAACTGAAATCACCAGATAAAAGCGAATAATTATTAGTGATTTCTACTCCTTGAGGCAGCCGGGCGCTAACTACCAAGTCTTCTAAATCACCGGTTGAGGTCGCCTGCCAAAATACCCAATAGTTAGTCGGAAGCCCGACCACCGGGGGCAGCGGCCCTAAACCCAAAATATCGCCTTGCGGGCTAGTATAATAAGCCACGCTGGTAATATCGAGTTCGGCCGGTAGCAGCCAAGGGTCAAGATCAACCCGAGTTAATACGGTTTGCTTGGCAACCTGATACTCCAGGCTGGCCTGCAAATTAACCGACTTCCCCGAGATGCCCTTTTTCTCTACATAAGCCTTGGCCTCTATCTCTATATCAGCCGCCGCCTTAACCAGGGGAAAAATTAATTTATGTCCCTCAATCTTTATCTCCTCCTGACCCTCTGCTTCTAATCGCTGCAAATTAACAGCATTGCCAATAGGCGAAATAGCAACCATAACATCTTTCAGATCAAAAGAACTATTGTTGTGCAGATTTATTTTAAAATCCAAGCCGTCTTCAAGCGCGACCTTGTTATCCACAACTGATATAAATATATCCAAGGGCGGATTATCAGGATCCAACACAACACCCGGACTCGGTTTTAAAAATGAGGGTGGAGTTAAGTTAGGGCTATAAAAATGTAAAGCAAAAACCCCAACAGCTAAAACAATAACCACCAAAACCAGTGATAAATCAATTGCTAAATGCCATTGATTTCGAGAATAATATCTCTCCCAACGGCGGCGCCAGTGATGATGTAAAAATTTAAACATATATTTCTAATAAAAATTTTTTAAACCGGCCAATATTTCTACTAAGCCGTCGCCATCTATATCGCCGCTAGAAATCTTCAATCCGCCCCGCCAATTCTTATCATAAGCAAAAAATCCTCCAATAGCCTTTCCTTGCCCATTAAAAATACGAACATGTGGACCTCCGCCAGACGCCGGTGCGGTAATTATCTCTTCTAGTCCATCATGATTAACATCCGCCACCGTTACATTGACGCCACCGCTGAACTTTCGATCATAGGCTAGAAAGCTGGCCTGCAAGTCGCCCGACAAAGAGAAAATCTTAATTAACGGCTCGCTTTCCCGTCCCGGACCGGTAATTATTTCTAATTGGCCGTCGTTATTGAGATCTCCGAGAGCAACGTTAACGCCGCCCCGCAAAGCCTTATCATAAGCGAAAAAACTAGATTCTAAGCGGCCGGAACCAGAAAAAAGCCGAACCTGAGGCCCGCCCCCTGCCCCCGCTCCTATGGCCAAATAGCGCAAATAATTATCATCATTAACCTCAACCGCCAAATTCAAACGTCCGCGAAATAAATTATCGTACGGCTTAAAGTCAGCAATCGACCTTCCATTCCAATAAGCGGTAGCGCGGCCGGAATAAGCCGCGACATTTCCGAATTCGTTGCCTGCCTCATCAGCAGCCACAAAGACCGCCGCTTCTCCGGGTGCACTACTGACATACGAAAAGAAACCGCTCCGAACCTGCTCGCCAGAGAAATTAAAAATACGATAAAAATAACCATTAGTAAAAACCGCATTAGTCAAAGAAGAGTCTTGTTTTAAAAGAATAGCACCATCTTGAGGGGCTAATTTCAGATAGTTTATCCGGCGCCCGTTGTTAAATGAAGAATCCTGCGATCCCAAAAAATGCTGCACGTCTTCCTGAGTAAATATATAAGTCTGGGTCTTGTTAGTAGAATTAACAATTGCTAAGCCATGTTTAAAATCACGACGCCATAAACCAGCCTGGACAGTAGAATTGCCTGCCGCTAATAAATTATAAGGCTGGGATTTAGCCGCCCCCAAGTTAATATCATATTCATCATACCACCAGGTTTGGCCATGGTTAGTAACATCATAATCATAGCTAAAAAATCCCTCGCCTAATAACGCGCTGGTTAAGCCAAAGCGTACATGAGCATAATTAGTCTGATTCTTGTCATAAATATTGATAATCGGCAACGAGGGGGACGCGTTTAAAGAGGGTAGTTTCAAATAGGTTTGCATCGATCCGCTCCAAGTTCCGCCGTTCTCCCAGGAAGACGGAAAACTTTCCAGCATCATACCGTTTAACAGGCCTTGATAACCGTCATAGACGCGGCCGTTGCCGACAATCACAAATTCCGGACCAGCTAACTGCCGAGTTTTCGCCAGCATTTTCTTAAAACCCTCCGCCCATCTCTGATCGATTTCCGCCTGACTCTCTGTTTGACCGTCATTATCTATATCAATATTAGCATTATTAACCCAAGCTAAATCTCCCCAGGTATTGTCATAAAAAACTCCATCCCACAAACCGGTCGACTTTAAATTATCAACTACGAATTCCGGCAAATAATCGTTAAAGCGCTGACCTTGATCATTCAATAGCGCGCCATCACTGAGATTAAACATGAAGGTTTCCGGCCAATTGGAAATTCTTTTTCCTTGGCCGTCTTTAAGCCACCAGCCGTCAGCAATATTTTCGCGCAAGCATTGTCGTAAATAAGCGTCACGATAATTATAGATATCATCAATAATTTCCTGAGACGTAATATAGGCTAAGATGATCACTTCGGGATTAAGCTGGCGGATTTTCTTTAATTGCTCCCGGCTGTTTTCTTGAACCTCCATATCTAAAACTAGAAGATCCCATTTGGCTAACTCAACCGCTTCGGAATCACTAATTTCCCAACGTAAAAAATAATTGGCTAAGCGAGGATAAGCGACCGGCAAAACAGCCGCCTGTAGATCAAGCGGCCGAACCAGAATAACAATCGCAAAAAACAAAATTATTTTTTTCATCAATAAATTATTCTTAATCTTTTTTGATAATTTTCATCCGGCGCGGCATATAGGGGCGCAGGACCTTAGGAATGATGACCGAGCCGTCTTCCTGCTGATTCTGTTCTAAAATAGCCGGAATTAAACGGCTAGTGGCTAACCCAGAGGCATTCAAAGTATGGACAAATTCATTCTTTCCAGTGGCCTTATTTTTAAAGCGGATTGCTCCGCGACGCGCTTGATAATCTAGAGCGTTAGAAATACTGCTCACCTCTTTAAAAAGGCCCATACTAGGAATATATACTTCTAGGTCATAGGTTTTAGCCATCGCGGCGCTGCAATCTTCAGCCGCTAATTTAGATACCTGGAAATGAAGATCAAGCCCCTCGACTAATTTTTTAGCATTCTGTACCAGCTCTGCGAACATCTCCCAAGAATTCTCCGGACGGGAAAAAATAAACATCTCGATCTTGTTAAACTGATGACCACGCACCATGCCCCGTTCTTCCTGGCGATAACTGCCGGCCTCTCTTCTGAAACAAGGAGAATAGGCAAAATACTTGAGAGGCAGACCGTCTTCATTAAGAATCTCGTCCCGATGATAATTCCCTAGCATCATTTCGCTAGTCGCGTTCAAGCAGAGCTTGTCCTGAGTCCAGAACAAATCATCACGGAATTTAGGCAAATGACCTGAAGTATAAGCTGATTTTTCGCTTAGCAAAAAAGGCGGAATCAAAAACTGATAACCGTTCTTAGTATGGAAATCAATAAAATATGACAATAAGGCCCATTCCAATAAAGCGCCAGCCCCCTTATAGCACCAGAATCCACTTCCAGACATCTTAACCGCCCGCTCGTAATCAACAATATCCAGATTAGTGGCTATCTCGACATGGTCTTTGGGGGTAAAACCGAATTTAGGCTGTTTGCCATAAGTATAAATAACCTCATTATTCTCTTTACCGCCCGCCACGACATCAGCCGCGGGAATGTTCGGTAATTCTGCCAAGCGCTCTGTCAAATTATCTTCAATCGCTCGCAACTTTTCTTCTGCCTGTTTAATATCATCACCTAATTTTTTCATCTCGGCAATGACTTCCGGGGTTGGTTTTATTTTCGAAGATTTATTTCTCTCCGCCTTCATTTTCTCTAAATTTTCAATCGCGACCCGACGTTCATCATCCAATTGGATAATGCTCAGCAAATCTAATTTATCAGCCGGCACCCGCTTCAATAAATCCTGCCTAACCTGTTCAGTTTTTTCTCTTATTAATTTGATATCTAACATATAATTAGCTTATTATTTCGCCGCCAAAATTTTTTAATAAATCGACAACTAGGCCGCCAGCCGGCTGGCTATCCGGTGCGGCCGAGCTAGAGTGAGGCGAATTATGCTTACTATTCATAACCAGACCGTCAGAAATATCCTCTTCCGCCGCCGCTCCCATGCTCGGCTCAACTGCACGTCGCAAATCAAGCGTTTCATCAATCGAAGAGTGGAACGATACCGCTGAACCAAAAACTTCGGCCAAAGTAGTCTCCACTATACCTTTGATTGAAGCATCATTAATTCTATCTTGATGAAATTTATATTTAAAAATTAAGCACAGTTCGTTATTCTTTATTTCTTGCGGACGACAATTCTGCAAAACAAAAGATAAGGAATGATTATATTTTTTAAGCTTAACTAAAAACTCGGGCCATTTCTCCTCAACCTGATCGACTGATAAATTAATCAGCGCCTGATTAATTACCGGCGCATCATTTTTCTCCGCTACCGCCCCGAGGGTCGGCTTACTAGGGGCCGTCTTAGTGATATTTTTAAAAGGGGCGCCTGCTTGGTCGATCATTGGACGAACAGAATTCTGAGTACCGCCAGAATTTAAAGCGGAACCAGAATTTAAACATAGCTGGACTATCGCCAGTTCTAGAGGCAATTGGGCGACCACCGTGGAACGATTATCATTAAATACTTCGATAAAACGCTGAGAAAAACTCATTAGTTCTTCCCAGCTTAAACCTTCCCCTACTTGACTCAAACTTTTTTCCAAACTTTCTCCTAAATCTAAACCTAAATTACCGGCCAATTCCGGACTAAGCTTATTCAAGATGATCTGGCGTAATAGACCAATAACTTCCCCGGTAAATATTTTGATATTCACGCCGCTATCGGCCAACTTATTAATTAAAGCAATCGCCTTAGCCGCATCTTTACGGCTTAAATGCCCCAAGAGATCCACCGCTTCATGGCTATTATAGTGCGGAATAACCAATTCCGCCTGTTCGCTAGTAATCTGCTTATCTCCCAAGGATAATATCTGTCCTAATAAACTCTCGGCATCACGCAGATGGCCGCCACTGCGCCGCGCAACCGACTCTAAAATATTAGCCTCAACAGCCACTTTTTCCGCTTTAGCGATCATCGATAACTTCTTAACAATCTCCTTAATGCTAATACGTTTAAAATCATAGCGCTCACAGCGAGAAATAATAGTATTGGGCACTTTCTGCACCTCAGTCGTACATAGAATAAAAATAACATAGGCCGGCGGCTCTTCGATTATTTTCAATAAAGCATTGAAAGCCGATAAAGAGAGCATGTGGACCTCATCAATTATAAATACCTTGAACTTAGCGCTGCCCGGCGCTAAGCGCGAAAAAGCAATAATATTTTCTCGCACGTTATCAACCCCGGTGTTAGAGGCGGCGTCAATTTCCACTACATCAAGATTTTTACCACCGGTAATACTTAAGCAAGCCGCGCATTCATTACAGGGTTCATGGGATCCGACGCTACGCTTTTCACAATTAACCGCCTTGGCTAAAACTCGCGCCAAGGTAGTCTTGCCGACCGCCCTTGGACCGCAAAACAAATAAGCTTGCGCTAAACGATCATGCTCAAGTTCATTCTGTAAAGTTATTTTAATATGATTCTGTCCTAAAACCTGTTCGAAATTCTGAGGACGGTAATCGCGATAAAGGGTCGACATATATTATTACCAATTAAAAAATCTGATAAATTAAGTTAACATCGTGCGACGTTTTATTTCCGCCTCCACTAAACTGGCGCTCTGACCATACTTTAAACGGCTCAACGAACGGATACGAGCGGCTGTGTCCGGCTGACTGTTTCCCAGAAGCGGCCAAATTGTTTTGAGAGAAAACGGCTTAA
>Ga0265294_10010736_pt1 | contig 10372 bp, 5 predicted proteins | sample MunlanPumphouse3_FD_192504 | JGI IMG/M metagenome (GOLD analysis project Ga0265294, IMG submission 192504) | Groundwater microbial communities from a municipal landfill in Southern Ontario, Canada - Pumphouse #3 | ecosystem: Environmental > Aquatic > Deep subsurface > Groundwater | place...
TTCATCACTTCTTAATCAAGCGTTAATCAAGCGTTAATTATTAACGCTTGATTAACGCTTGATGACCACTTGATTAACACTGTCTACAGAGGTTACATCGGGATTCAAAAAGTGGTCTTTCCTGATGCAACGTGACAACGAAATCTGCAAATTGTGCAGCGAAAACTGCAAACTGTCGCATCGTTGTCCATCCTTACTCATCCTTACCAAGACCCTTTTATGTAGTTTTTGACAGGCTTTCTGCAAATCCGATCACCGAAAATTGCAAATTCTGACAGGGTTTCTGCAGATATTGGTTTAGTCCAACATCAGGAATGAGTTGTTTAGGTTAACTCGTAATATGCCCTTATTTTTGTTGATATCGCCAACGTTTTGATACAGTTACAATGTGGTCATCATTATCAAACTCCGTTTGCCATCCTTTTTCAAAGTCAACATCGTCCGATTTGGGCAGTTGGTTTGACTCAAGATTCCGTATCATTATGCGTGAAGGCACAATAGCTGCTAGCCCAACAAATATTGCTTCTTGTCTTCTTAACCCAGATAACATTTTTGTTAAACCAGACATTGAATCAGGTAGTACTGATTTAACATGATCACGATCGGCCTCATTAGTTATACGTAATACAATCCAACTATTACATTGAGAAAGCACAGTTGCTTCTACCTCGCTAGGTCGCTGCGACACAAGAATAAGTCCCAGGCCATATTTTCTGCCTTCTTTAGCAATGCGGCGAATTGCATCCTGAGCAGCTTCATATTGAGCTTCGCCACTGTTTGGTACGTATCTATGAGCTTCTTCACAAACTAACAGCACTGGGTCATGCTCTCGCTCTTCTGGTGTCTGCCAAACTTTCAAACTGAAAAGAGTTCGCGCAATAACAGCACTAGCTATTCCAGCCACCTCATTAGGTACTCCAGATAAATCAATTATTCGAGGTTGTGGACCGCTTCCAATCAGTTGTTTGATTATAGTGGCGATAGGATCATTAACATCTCCTACCCATTCATTCATCATAAACCTGAGCCTGGCATCATTTTGAAGTACCTCAAGTTTATGAAGAATTGAATTATGAGAATCTTGCTTACTCGGTGTAAGAGTGTCTCTATCTTGCTCAATCGATGTTTTGAACTTAGCTAACTTGAATGGCACTGGTGAATCAATCGTAATGCTACTAGGCTCTAACCCGATTACAGAAGCACCTTCAGCACGCGCTACAAGAAGCGCCTTTTTGACTATATTTACTTGCGATGTTGCCACAAACTCAGTTTTTCCTATTAAGAGTGCTACTATTTCTTGAAAATTTAGCAGCCAGTATGGAAGGTGTAGTGATCCATCATCAGTAGAGAGTCTTGAGCCTGAAAATGCTACATTATATTCGCCATGAGGATCGAGAATTATTATTCTGGGATTCCATTTAGTGATATTGGGTTGAGATGCTTTTTCTAGGATACTGTGTATTACCGCTGATACAGTTCCAGATTTCCCAGAACCAGTTGATCCAAGTATTGCTGTGTGCTTTCCTATCAGCTGATTCAAATCAGCATAACAAGCAGTATTGACAGAACCAACGTGATATCCCAGCTTGATTATCGATCCCTCTCCCTGTCCATAAATGTGACGCAACTCACCTTTAGGGGTTAGGTAGATCGTTTGTGTCGGTAACGGAAAGGTTGAAACTCCTCTCTCAAAATTCAATACCCACTGGTCATCAGTAACCTTTTTCCACTCTCCTTCTCCGAACAGGTCAGCTTCAATAACCCTCTCATCTGTTGATGCTGTAGTCGGCAGACCTCTTTCTGCCTGGAATTCAGCTTTCATACGCAGTCTTCCGACAAATGAATAAAGTAATCTTCTTCCATAATGAATCTTCAATATCGAACCAAATTGACCAATAGGGTAAATTTCTCCTGCATAGATCCTTGATAATTCAGTTAATGAAGGATGAAGCTCTGCGATAATGTGCGTTCCATCGACTTCAATTATGTGACCTATAGATAAATTACTAACTGGCTCATATGGAAAATCTTTACTGGATTTCATAATTCACCCCTGATTAGCTTAACAAGATTCTCAAATTTCCACCATAACAAATCTGTTGATGATGTTTTAACTTCGTTACCGTGATAGAATCCTTTATTTGCATAAATACGAATTTGATCTTTGATAGAAGAATCCTCATACCAGTTTTTAAGATATCCACAAGGTTCATCAAATGATGTTAATACTATAATTGTTAAGCTACCCTCAGAATTTTTTAACGCTCTATCAATTTCCGAATTTATGTGTGCATCAGAAAAACTATAGCCTAAAACTACAAGAACTTTTTCGGATTGATTTTCCGATTGTAGAGCATGCCTTGCCAAAGTTAACAACTGGGCGAAAGGATCTAGTTGTGTTTCCCGATACTTCGTCGAAGCAGGCCAGATCATCACTTGTTTATTTGTTACATTATGTAGCTTCTCAGACGCTATACGTCGAGGTAATGGATCTTCATCTACCTGAGTCCAGTCTATAGAGCCATGAAGCTTTAGAACTCTGGTGCCAACATCTTTATGGAAAAATTTCTCGTAATTCCACCACCCAGTTGCACCTCCATCAATACCGTCGTAAAATGGTATTTTCTCCAGCGCTAGGGCATCTTCGAGCAGGGTATCATAATTGAGATTGATATATGTAACTTTCCCAGTACTAGTTTGTTTCCCTGGTCTGGTTGGTCTGTGAACGGATTTCACGAATGACCTATGAACACTGATATCGGTTTCATCATCAGGATTTTGAATAGCTGAAGCGATACCCTGTTTGATCTCTTCAAGTGCAGTTCTCAGATCATTACTGGAGACGGATTGATTCCCTATATATAGAGATGAATCAACAATACCGCGATTTCGTCTGCGATCAATAATTGACAAAAAGTCTACAATATCGCTCAGATAATCTTCGATATTTGAATCTCTTGCCCCGGCAAATTGTTTTGAAACTTCCTGTAGTATCTGTTTTGATTTATCGCTAAGTTCGGAACTTATAACTACTTTTGCTGTTAGATCTGCCATGAGTGGCAGATTTGCAATTCTACTACAACCAGCTCCAATCAGGAACACGCAATTTCCTTGAATTATCAGGTCTTCAAGTGCATGTACTTCTTCTTGATAACTATTATAGATTACGTTCAAATCATCTTGCCCAGGCATCTAAAACCTCCATTTGCTGTATTTATTTCTTCATTGTTTGCGCTAAACATGATCACCAAGGTCCTCAAGTTGGAATACTCGATTTATATATTCATCTGTATCTTCCATAAACACCACGTTGTTCCTCATGTACTCCTCAGGATCATATCCACGGAGTTTAAGTTCGTTTTTTGGTGTCCAGGATAGAATCCAACTACTGAGGATAACATTGGGATCACCCAGCCTTGCTTCAATATCTTTGATGGTCTTGTGGAACTGGATTTTAGGACTGTTGATACCTTCGTGCATGAGTCCATGCGGTTCGATAAAGTGAACATATTGCTTATCGCCAGAGAGCATCCAGAGGATAAAATCGGGGTGGAAGTTACCCGCTTCAAAGAAGCCCACTCCTTTGCCCCGGCTGAGATTGCGGAGGAGAAATAGTTCCATACCGGTTGATTTCATCAAGTGGTTGTTCTTATCACACCAGTCTTTTAAATCTGTTACAAACTGGTACTCACTCTCACCCAATGCAATTGGCAGAATTGTGATGTTCCCGCCGCTTTGGACGTGGAACAGGGGTTGAAAGAGGTGTTTACCAAAATTGCAGGCTTTCAGGTCACCCACTGCTATTAGATCTTGTTTATTACTGATGATTTCTTGCTTGAGCTTCTCTATCTGTTGAATCAGCGTCTGATCGTCCCCATCAACAATAATCCTATATTGATCCTCTGATGGGAGATTATCATCATCTCTGGTGAGCTCACGAAGCTCTAATCTCGGTTCAATAAAGGACTTCTTACAGAAATTGTAGTACTTCTCTGTAAATCGTCTTACCAATTCCGTGGCAATCTGCTGCAGGATGAGAACATCTTGGTAGTTTTGTGGAGCCAGCCTTGTTTCAGGGAGATACAGCCTATACCAGGATGAATCAGATAGTAGGCTTGTGATGCCTTGTTTGGTAATAGTGAGATTGTGCCAGCTCTTTTCCCTTTTGAAACGTTCCAACTCGAAATATAATGAATCCAAATCCAAGAGGCTGATATGCTTGGATTTTAGTTTTACCTCATCCTTTTGCCCGCCTTGAAGTGTGCCTTTGGATTTGATGGACTGGATGCGTGGATACCAATCTGAGACTACCGCATTTTTTTGTAGATACTGAGGAACTGATCCTATTGATGGGATGGGGCCATCTTTCTTAAAGTCATATTCAGATCCATCTTGCTTCTTCTTAGGCCTTAGAATCTTTAGTTTCTTACCAAAATCGGCTGTCACGTTCATGGGAATTGTGATCACTTCCCGTTTCTCATTGCCGGGCAAGCCTTCATCCTTGAGAAACTGCCTAAATTTCTCCATGAAGTCTGCTTCGATGCCAAAGACATTGAGTGTTTCAATGTCTTCGATGAAATCGGGCTTTTTAAGCTCATGAATGTGTCCGCTACGTTTCAGACTCCAGTTGTACCCTTTTAAACGCACTCCCCGCCCAAACAGCTGAATAATCTGAGTACCCTCAGTACGTCCCACATGCATTAAACCCATGGTACTCACACGCCAGCAGTCCCAGCCTTCGATAAACTTCTTGGACCCTACCAGCAGATTTATTGAAGATGAAGAGTCCTTAACTGAAGCAAACATGGCTTCCGTAAAATCACTTTCCTCCACACTTAGTTGGATATCAAATTGCCGGGCATACGCTTCAACATGATCGCAGAGACCTTTGGCATCACCGACGTTTATCAACCCGAAGGGGATATCTGAGTTCCCTAAATACAATGCAACTTCGCCTGAATCACCCTTGATCCTATCCATTCTTAACTGGCCGCTTGCTGGATTGTTGAACAAATGCTTCAGTATATCCAGATAAACCACATCTAAGTTGTCGTGGGCATTGAGAGTTTTGAGTAGATAGGCAAAGGAATGCGCGAAGATATCATTGCCGTTATCATCCAACAGACCAGTGCTATGGCCGCCTCCATATAGAATCTGTTCGATGTAACGAATGAAGGCATCCTTGTTGGACAAGAATTTGGCAAAAAAGACAATAATCAGGCCAACATCAGCCAGCAACTCCTCACTGGGCAATTCTATCTTTTGCTTGCCCTTTTTCTTTGTGACCGTGCTGCCGACAAACACCCACAGAGGTTTCTCAAGATTGAAGGGTTCCAGCTCTCGAGCCTTATCTTGATATACTTTAAGTTGTTGGTAATATTTAAGTAAACAAGCCGTTAGGTAGATATCCTGAACCTTTTGATAGGTTTTGGGCAGGTTCAGAATCTGATAATCCTTGCCAAAGCCATCTTCATAAAACCACCGATAGGAATAGTCAAAGATGATCGCTTTGGCATAACTGTCTTCGAAGGTTCTATTATTCGCAGAAGCCACAGCTTGGGCAAAGGTGGCGGAATACTCAAAAGTAAAGCCCTTGGCACAGAGCTCTGATCTTCTGGTAAACCATACACCTTCTTCTTTGCCGCTCATGCCACGATGCCCCTCATCCACCAGTAAAAGGTTCTGATCTCCCAAGCTGCGGGTGGCAATAGTGTTCGGGCCTTCACTATCCCCCAGTTTGGTGATTTCTATCACATCGATAGTCCCATATCTGCCGCTGGATTTTGGATTGAGCTTTTGAGCTAAATAGAATCCACTCAAATTGAGCTCTTCCAGATGTTGTTCACTCAACCGTTCATTGGGACTCAGCAGGATGACGCGGGATATCTCATTGGCCTTGGGGTGTTTATTCGCGTAGAGCTGAAACTGCAGAAGGTTAACATGCATCAGCAAGGTTTTCCCGCTACCCGTGGCGTTTTGCAGGCAAAGTTTATTAAGGTCATCGATAGCATATGGATCGATGTTCAAAAAACCAGTCCATCTATCGTTAAAGAGCTGCACATAGGCATTCAGATCATCCAACAGCTTCTCTTTATCTGTGAAATAGCGATCAAGGTATATCTCCACAAAGAGCAATGAAAGCCACTGGAAGTACTTCCATTTGATAGGACGATAACGCATTTTGTTGATGGCATTTGTGTGAGATACTATGTTTTCTTCATAGATCAAAAGCTGGTCTTTGCTGATAGGATGGAACTCGTTGTAAAAAAGCTCGCTATCCACCAGCGCATGATAAAACATATGCAAGCCGTCTGTGTCAAAGCCCTCCAAACGAGTGTCTTTTAGAGGGGCAGCCAATCTGTGGAAGGGACGAGTGTGATCTACATCATCCGCTATGGGATCTATTCCAAACTGGCTCATCAGCCATTGGTTCAGAATCAGTTTATTAGTAAATTTATGTGTTTTCAATGCCGTTTTACGAGCCATATCTATCTCTCATCATCTTTGATGGCGTTATAAATCTCCAGTTTGAGAGATTCATCATCTTCAGTACCCTCCATCAGAGCACAGATGATCTTGTGTAAAAGATCCTTGTCTATGTTCCCAGCAGCTACGTGATAACTAATGTTTTCCATATAGCGTATAAATCTGCCTGTCAGAACTAAATAGCCATTTATCAATAGAAACTGCGCTCCCAGAGAGACGGCAATTCGCTTATTCCCATCGGAGAAACAATGGAATTTGCATGCTCCCCAGATCAGATGAGTAAGCTTATCCTCGATAGTAGGGTAATAATCGTCGTTTTGGATATGATTCAAGACACTCTCAAGCTGACCGCTATTGATAATGCCAGTATCACCACCTCCGCTTATTTTCACAGTCAACAGATGCGTATCAAGAGCCTGCTGGATTGTGATGTAATTAACAGGCATTATCCTCTATCCTTGAGGCGCTTCATTACATCCTTTGCTTCTTCCAGCCTATCCGCAAGTTCCTTGCTCTTCTCTCCCAAGAAGCGCTCAAATTCTTTTGCTTGCAAGGGAGTGATGTATTCCTCTAGCTGGAGGTGAAGTGCATCGCGAAACGCCAGATCGCGGCTAGCCATTTTCACTCGGGCTTTCTCGATAAGGGGTTTTAAGACTGGCTGGGATTCAAAGCTGCGGAATAGCTTATCTGTTTCAAAGAAAGTAAGCTTTCGTCCTTTCTTTTCCGATTGATCCTTTAATAGAGCGGCAAAACCACATTCATAGGCGGCGACGAGATCAAGAATCTCAGCATAAAACGTATCACGCACCTTGTCTTTTTTCTGTAGACGGAGGATAGCCCGATACTCAGAGGCCTGTTCTTTGAATATACTGACATAAATCCGATCTGTATATAGTGGATACTTGAAGTTTCCCATATCTACATTATCTCGAAGTGCATCGGTAAACTGCTTTCTGTAGTTTTCCTCGACAAACCAAGAACCGATGAAATCCTCATCCCTTTGATTGATGTACTTTGTCCCTCCCCCCGTCTTAGCATTGATAGTGTCTATCACTATGTCTAGGATAGCCTGACGGAGTAACCTTGCCCTTTCACTTTCAACCATTAGCATGCCAAGGTTTAAAAAAGCCCTGAAGTCAAATATTCCTAATTGAGGTGCTTTAATGTCAGGGAAATCCATTTCACTAACATCTGCCCATTTTGCGGTTAACTTAAAGTCAGATAGCTTTTTCCCTCGTAGAACCTCGTAACCGTTGTTTTTTAGCTCTGTTTCGAAATTGCTTATATAGTTCTTTATGGTTCTGGTAGTTACTTCGAAGAAGTCAGCAATATGATCAATCAAAAAAACTAGCTTACCTTCAAAGAGTATGCCTTGAAGCTTTACCGCTTTTTGGATTTCGTTAATTGCATACTGATTGTTTAGTATGTTTTGCCTATCCACTGTTGAATTTGTGAGATCTTTTGCCATCTTATACCCCCTCAGAGCTCCACATACGCTTCAGAAATTCCTCTTCGATCAGCCGCACCTTCCAGGTATCGCCTTCCAATTGCAGGTTGGGCAGGTTATTGCTGCCATTCACATAGATGGTATTGAACTCCCAATCCAAAGTGCTGATACGGTTCTTTTGAAACCATGTATCCAGGACAAGGTTGTCTTCCTCCAGGTTTCCGGTGAGCTTGCGCCAGACTATGAGCACCTTCTCTTTGAGCCCATCGTTGGGATTATAGGGATTCTTGGGTACCCAACCCTCCACCTTGCGAATCCACCACTTGCCGTCTGCGGCTTGTTTGAGATCTCCATCCAACACCAGCCGTGTATCCTGATCCTGAGGCAGATCAGGATCTCTCAGGTGGCTGAAGCTAGCATTAAAAGTCTGAGGCTCTGCCAAGTGAACCAAACGCAAGCCGATCAGGTAGTTGAAGGTCTCGATCAGATCAACCGCCCTTTCCACATATTCATCACTGCCGGGTTTCTTTACCTTTAGCAGGTAACAGGTGGGATCGGCAAAAGCATCGATATTCAGCAGACTCTGACTGCCCCGGCTTTCTACCTCCAGCAGATAGTGCATCAGGTAATCCTCTTTGAGAGAATCGCTTGCCTCCAAAGTTCTATCCCAGTTGGGATCGCTCACGAGCACAAGATTGTTGAGTGTGTCCTCATAGCTCTCCAGGCGCAGATACTTGAAACAATGGCTGATACCTGTGTCGCGGTTCTTGGGTTTGCCTTCTTTCCAGTTCTTGCTATACACAACCTTACTGATCCGAGGTTTTAAGACGGTATCGAAGTAGTCACCCATTTCTACTAATATGTATTTGCAGTTTCTAACATCATCACGGTTGAGATTGATGGCCGCATGACCTGTTGTGCCTGAACCTGCAAAATAATCAAGAACTAATGGATTGTCCTCGTTATGAGTGCCCGCGTTTACACAATCAATATTCGTAAATATTGATTTCGGGTACGTAAATGGATTACCTGGTAAAATCTGATTTAGAAGCTGTGTCCCATGATTGTTGGCAGAATACTTTGAGTCAGTCCAACATGATTTATAATTAAATTTCTTTTTTATGCGCTTAATATCATAGATGTTCCTTTGCTTCAGATAATTCACGATGAGTTCGTCCTTGATAGATTCTATCGTGTGTCTGGCGAATCTCCATTTCCTTTCTATACCTTGTGGATCAATAGGATACACATCGATAGTTCCGTCTGCTTGAACCTCATTGATCTTTGGATGGTATTCTTCGGGGCAGACTTCCCCAAAACCAATAATCTCACTATCTTTAACTCTGATTGCATAGAAACAATTCGCCCCGGATGACCTAAGCGATTCATCACCTGTAACATCCCGCAGATTACGTACATCCCAATCACCCTCATCATCTCTCAATTGCTCCGAAATGAATCTTCCTGGTTTGGGGTATAGGAAGTATGCGAATTCGTGAGTATATGTAAAATTATCACCTTGCTGACCTGATGGGTTGTGCACCACAGTAATACAGCTTTTTGCATAATCAGGATAATGTTCAGATAACAAGCACCCCAGAACCTCTTGTTCGACTTCATCTATCGCTACTATCTGTACACCTGAGTCCCGTAGGAGATTCTTCGAAGAATATATGCGAGAATCAATCAATGAGAGCCACGAAGAGTCTTTGTATGAGTTTTTATATAGAATCTCAGATGATTGAGCATTATAAGGAGGATCTATATAAATACACTTCACTTGCTCTCTATATCTGTCTTGTAGCAGGTTTAGAGCTTGAAAGTTCTCACTATGAATCAACAAACCATCGCACTGGTCGTCGAAATCGTCTATTGAACTCAAGAGTCTGGCTTTAAAACTATCGTCAAAGAACCTGGTATCCAGTACCAGCTTGTTATTGGCTTTCAGGAAATCCAGGCTGAGAGGATTGCTATAGGCTGGGGTAGTTGTATCGCCCTCGATCTCATCGATGGCAAAGAGCTTGATCCATTCATCGTGTTGAGATTGATTGGCGATGATTTCTGGATATAGCTCCTCCGGGATTCTATCCAAGGTAATGCAGTAGTTGGTCTCCACAATGAATTTCTTTTTCAGCCAGAGTTTCTTCTGGAAGTCCTCCAGTTGAGCCAGGAACTCGATCAACTTACTGGCGATCTTGCGCAGGACCTTGATCTTGGCCAGGTAGTCCTCTGCTTTGGGGGCATCGGCGTTTTCGATGTCGTCCAGGCGCATCACTTCGTTTTTGATGTAGAAATCCAGCTCACGCTTGAGGAAAGCACCCAGGTCCTTATGGATGAAGTAGTCTCGGGTATTGCGTGCGGTGTATTGATAGATGTACTTCTCCAGTAGAGTGCGTTCTTTTTTCTTTTCGGTGGGAGCTATCAATTCGAAGCCCCTCA
>Ga0265294_10010737_pt1 | contig 10372 bp, 14 predicted proteins | sample MunlanPumphouse3_FD_192504 | JGI IMG/M metagenome (GOLD analysis project Ga0265294, IMG submission 192504) | Groundwater microbial communities from a municipal landfill in Southern Ontario, Canada - Pumphouse #3 | ecosystem: Environmental > Aquatic > Deep subsurface > Groundwater | place...
TTATTCCAACTTGCACAAAGCATGCGCGCTCTTAATCGCAATGTCAATGTGTTGTCACCAACCCAATCAACATCATCGATTTTTACAATACGATTTTTAATGAATGTTTTATAATTATCGTGCTGTTGAATCAGAACTGTTTGTTCGACGCGTTCAGGCATTGTTAGCACGTCCTCTGACGCCATCCAAACCGCTCCGTGCTCTGTCATAAGGTTCATCATCGAATCAATATTTTTATAGCCGTAGATTTGCTTGAAACGATTCCCGCCAAACGTCATACCTGTTGACCATTTGATGAAATCATCCCACCACTCACCTTTAGTATATTTTACACCTAATAGTTTAGCGTTTGTGTATAAATTTTCATATTTGCCCGCGCATGGTGAACCTGATAACAAAACTACATTTTTTGGTTTTAATTTCAAAATAAATTTTGTGCGTTTTGATGTGTCATGCCTAACACGACTTGATTCATCTAAAAGTAATGTAAAATTTGTTAATTTAAGTAAGTTTTGTCTGCGAAATAAAATGTCATAATTAATAATTCCAAATCCTGAAAAATTACAAATATCATCGTTTAGTGTTTTTGTTAAATTAATGTATTTTAAATTTGGAAAAAATGTATCAAATGTATTTATCCACATTGGAATTAATGATTTAGGACAAACTAATAATGTTTGTGGGTTGTCAAAAATATAAGATTGTAGAATTCCCAAAATCGATTTACCTAAACCCATTTCAAGATAAAAACCAACTCTTTCATGGTTTTTAACAAGATTTAACGCATCAAATTGATGTTTATATAATTCAAACTCAATCATTTTTTGGTGGGATGCGCGGAGCTATGACAATTTTAATATCAAGTCCATCTGTGTGTAATTCCCAATAAATTGGACGTCCATTTCCAAACGAGCAATTCATCAAACTATCATATTCAGACAATTCTTTTACTAATGGTATTAGATAATCTCCACCATATGTTGCAACCGCATCGTCACCTTCACACTCAGTGGTTTGTGTTAATTCTAAAGAATCACCAGCGTTTTCACTATATAATAACTTCAAAGTATGGTTTTTATTTTCAAAGATAACACACATCGCAGGAGTTTCGTTTATTTTTTTAATCATGTTTAAACTCTCTTTTAATGTTTTAATATCCATTTTGAATTTACAAGTGTTTCCAGTAATAATTTTTTCAATAGCGTTGTTGAGTTTAATTGTATCTCCGCCAACATAATTAATTGATATTGCACGCAACGAATACTTATATTTTTCAAACACAAGCTCGATTTTATTATCTTCGAATTTTATATCAACAAACGCTTCCGTTTTACCTGTCGGGAATATTGGAAATATTTTTTTTAAGTCTAGACCAATTGATAATTCATCTTCATCTAAGTGATATGTTTCAAACAAAGACCTATTTAAAACAACACTCGCCATACAAGCATTACTTGTGTCTGGACGGGCTGTTTTCCAGCACTCTTTGGATATTATTATTTTGTGGTCATTGTTAATAGCCAAACAAATTGCTAACGCTTTACGTAACTCATCCACTCTAATTCTGCCTTTAAACATGTGCTCTTTAACTCCTTTTCTTCAATGTGACTTTAATTTGTTTACCTTTATGGGCTTGTGTTAATGAAACTAATCGCTTAACGTTGGCTCTATACTTCGGCACTACTACTTTTGTGTTATTAGGTGTAAAACCTTTCGATTTATCGATGCGGCTGATGCGCGCGCCATCAACATATCCATTTTCTAACGACCATCGCATGAATACTTCTTCACTTTCGCGCCATGCTTTACAAACTGTAATGTCAGTTCTATGTGTTAAATTATAATAAACGTGAGCTAATGGCGAGCTGGCTCCGTATTTCTTTCTGTCAATTCCTACCATTACTCATATAGTTGGTGTTAATACATATTAAAGCTTACGTATGAAAATACGGTGGAGTATGCGCGCTTTGTAAAAATATGATGCCTCAAGCGTAAGGTGTATATAGTAAATATGTTATTTTTTATATATGGTTGTTGACGCTGATGTGTTTTTACAATATTTTGTAAAAACATTTATATATGTTCACAACTAAAGCATTAAATACCCTATGCGACTTACCTTATTTTATACTATGTCATTTTCAAGACTTCGTCGGTCTAATCGATACCTCGATGTCATTGCTATATATGAACAAGTGCAAGGTGAACCGTTTTATGGTAAACAAGTTGGGATGAATCATTCCAAAATAAGCGTATTAAAAAGTTATGGCGACATCGTTTGTTTAAAAAATCAAACACACAAAATTAATAGTAAAAAAATAACATATGAAGTGCAAATGTATCAATTGGCACAATATGTTACGAGTCGTATAACTGAAGATGTTGAGAAAGGAATTATAAGCGTTGAATTTAGAGCACCCATAATTGAAAGTTTGGTTGAAGAAGTAGAAGAAAAAATGATAGATGAAGATGATGAAATTTAAAGTTAGTATTATCATATTATTACTTTTCGTAATTGTATCAGCAGGTTGCACAAGTTTAAGTGAATCAACACATGATTCTGCTGATAAAATATATGTTGATTATGTTAGCGCGGGTTATTATTATTTTGAAGATGATAATGACCGAGGTTATAATTGGACAATTTATCAAGATGACACCACGTGGTATGTTTCTGGAAAAACACCAACTCAATTCATAACTGATGTTAGAAATTTAGAATATTCTTCGGACAAATCAGCTTACGGGAAAGTAGAAGTTTTTACAACATTCAATGAAACATTAAATCGTGGTTTTGGAGATTGTGAAGACTTATCGTTATTGTTAGCGCGCGGGCTTCATGACATGGGGTTTGACACGTGTGTTTTTGTAACATACGACCACGTATTTGTGGGGATAAATAAAGCGCAGGTTGAAAGTGGATACTTGGGAATCAATAGAATGATTGTGCAAAACATGATATATCCTGTGGCAGATAAAAATTGTGTGTTCTATGGTTATTATGCGCTTGAGTCTACAAGTAATTGGGCGATAGGTTATTTTGATGAATATGATATCGAAATAGAAAAGATTTATTATTTATAAAAATTAAAGGATTCTCCTAAAATTTTTACTAAATTGATTTTCTTTATATCGCGGTTCGTGTGACCGTATAAATTTAGCAATATTGATTGGTTTTAAGTATTTAGGTTTGATTTGAAATTGTTTAGCACATGATTTTTTTATTGTTATACTAATTGTTATTTTTTGAACCCGTATCTTTCTCACTTGCGGTTTTTTAACAGGAATACGTTTTGCCATGACTAATTGCTTACCGAAAAACGTCTGCCTACCAACTACATACTTATTATTAGTTCCTTTTTTGAAACTATTTATTGCGGTCGAATACGCGTTTTGCATTGTTTTGTATTGACTGTTTAACCCTTGCTGACCACTTGCTTTTATTTTATCCAATTCGCTTGCGTATGTTGAGTTGTAGTTATTTAATAATTTGTTTTTATCTTCCGCATATCTATTAGCATAAAACGTGTTGATTTTATCTAACGCTGATTGATATTCGTTTTGATTACTGGCAGTTAAATCGTTTAATGAATTTTGATACATTGAATCATATTGTGATTCTAGCTCTTTAATGGAGTTTTGTAAATTAGACTCATAGGTGTTTTTAATTTGATTGGCTACCCCATTTCCTTGATTTGCGTATTTAGCTAAATCTTTCGATTGCGCTTCCGCATATTGACTTTTAACGGCAGATATTGTATTTCCACGAGCTGTGTTATACGATTCTTTTAATGCTTTTTTACTCTCTTCTACTGCGGTTATGTAACTATTATTTAATTCAGCTAATGATAATTGTTCAGCCTCGTCATAGGATGTTTGTAAATCATGTAATGATGTTTGTTTAGCTGTTTCATAACTGTTATCTAGTTCTTTAATTGCTGAGTTAACAGCATCTTGATAATTATCAGTGAGAACTTCTTTATTTTTTTCGAAACTTTCTTTTAAATTACTTTCCAATTTTTTCATATTAACTGCTTGTGGACGAACCGTACCCTGTGAAGCGGACGCACCGCTTATTTCTGGAGTTATAGTGTTTTTAGATGGTGCGTATCCGGCGATAGCACCTTGTGAGGCGTAAGACATATTTTAAAATAGAACTTCGTTATATAAAAAAGTATTTATTTATGTCCTCAAAAGATATCCGGGTTTATAAGAGTAGGCTGGGTATATGTACTCCCCATCTGCGTCTAAAACACATGCGCTTATGTGACGACCAAACACAGCATCGTTTTTAAATGTAACACCCTCGTGATTGTTTGATTTAGTGAAATAAATACCATATTTGCGCAAATCGGAATGAATGATTTTTACAATTAAATCTAACAATTGATACGAGTCAAATTCGATTTGGGAATCGGCGCTTATCCATTTTTTAGTATTTTTATGATACGTTAAATTTAACGGTCTATAGTGCCATCTTTCAATTGATACGTTTTCAAATCGTTCAAAGCCTGTTGGGAGGTCTATCGTGTGATAATTCATTATTTAATAATGTGTCACGATAGTATATAATTGTTTTTATTCGTCCCACGCTTTAGTGGCACCTTTTTGATTCTGATAATGATTTTTACATTCACCATACAGTTTAGTTGATGGGTGAGCATCCTGAAATATTATTTGTGCAATTTTCATCCCAGCTTCAAGTAATATTGGTTTGTGTAAACACATCATTTCTAATGTGATTTGCCCTTTAAAGCCCGCGTCAATCCAACCAGCTGTAAAATGCACAATGAGTCCTTTACGACCTAAACTACTTTTACCATCGACCTGTGCCACCACTTTATTGGGCAGTTTTACCGTTTCAATAGTGCTACCCAATATGAAATTATTTGGTTTCATTAAATATGGTAGTTCAACTTTTACGCCATCCACTTCGATAACATTATCCAACGTTAAATCATAACTGTTTGGTTGAACTAACTCATCGTTAAAAGGTGTTAACAATCGATTGTGTTTAATTAAATAATCAGACCATATCATTTTTTATTCTCTCCCAGCGAACATGCGAACTACTTTTTGTATCAAATTTTTTAAAATCATTTGATTTACGAACCAATCTTCCAACACGTTTACTCTCAATTCCAAATTCCAAATCTAATGTTTCACGCCCAGCACTATTGCGCGCTAAATTATAAAACAAACAAAAATCATTGATACCAAATGGGTTGGTTTTTTCAGATATTTCCTGCATTACAAGTAGGAGTTTTTTATCATTTAGCGTTGCCATATGTAATATAATAATATGTCGTCATTAGTATATAAAAATGATGTTATTATTATTTACTCCATTCAGTGTGTAATTTATCCCATACATGGTCAATATACCACTGTTTGTCTAATCTACTATCACATTTGACGTTTCTGATATCTCCATTGTCAATATAACAATTCAGTGGCGTATTCGCAAACTTATACATAGTTCCAACTGAACAACTTATTTCATCGTAGAAAAATGAATCCAGTGTGGATTGATTTGTGTTAGTTTCCTTAACCCGTCCTATTTTACCATCACCTCGGTTGGTGCTTGCAAATACGCGTACAACTCTGTTAGGGTATATTACTTGATTTCCATTTTCTTCATGAACTATTTGTTTAAAATCACCTTTCAGTTTGCAGACCATCATATAATCAATAAGATTATTTTCAGACATAATATATTCTTCCGGGGTAACACCATCTATTAAATATGCTCTTAGTGCTTTGTTTACGATAGCGAGGTTGTAATCAAGCGCGTTAAGGTCTTTTACCGCACCTTTACATTTAGCATGACCTTTATCATCAACTAATACATAAGAGTTGACGTCACGGGATATAAATTTGTTATATTCATCATATTCTAAAACCATCCCACTTCTTTTTTCCCATTCATTAGAAACTTCTTTGACTTTAGCGATATCGCCTTCGGTTTCACATTTGACTAAAATACCATCAGTGTTTGAATTTAATATTTCGCAATATGGTTCAACTTTTTCAATTAAATCAATAAGTAATAATTGACCACTAATAGCCACACTGTTGGCACTGCGTTTGTCAAACATCGGGTTATATTTATCTTTAAACGCACCATATGTACTGTTTAAAATGATTTTTAAAGAATCAGCAAGCGGTTTGTTTGTTTTCTTAAGTCCAACACGTTCATTGATAATTTCATTGTATAATGAAACTTTTTTTACCGCGCGCGACATTAAATTATATTGTCTAATTAAATTTGGATAATAACTTGCAACATCTACTGATAATAACAAACCCGTTTCGTTTACTTTTTCTCGACAATCGTGTAAACCACCAAAACCAATATTGTGTGTTATGTTTCCGATTTCTACAGTTAATGATTTTTTATAATCATGATTGACCGGGTTTAAAAACCACTCGCGAATGTATTCATATTTACCTAATTGTAAACAGTCTGGTAAAACATATTTGAATTCGTCTAATGGAGCAGGTTTTAAACGTTCTGCGTTTAAAACAATTGATGCTAATTGTGGACGTGTTTTTCCAAAACTTGATGGAGGCAAATGATAGTGTTTAATCAGATTCGAATAAGATACAAAAATATCTTTTCTTTGATTAAACACGCGAATCAAATTTACAACATCACTTTCACAATATTTTATCGTTTCAATGATTTCTTCGGGTGTGAGTTTTCTGTCTATATCAAAAGGTATCGAGCTTTCATGAATGCTCACACCCATGAATGCTTCTAATGTTTTCAGACTATTATCAATTTCGCCTAAATAAACATCGTAATTTATCAATGAGATTTTATTAAATTCTCTTGAATACTCCCATCCTTTTCTACCAAGTTCAATAATGAATTTGGTAATTTCGTATGGCTTAAGTCCAATCAAAATACCTTTTAAAATATACGAATCGTAAGAGCGACTGTTAAAACCCACCCAGATAGTGTTTTTATTTTGTTCGTAAAATTCACGCAACTCTGTTGCATCATTTACGATTACTTTTTTAATGCTTGTGATAGGGTCAATCGTTACGACTAACCAATCATGCTTGAAAACTTCAAAGTCATAAAATATCATTATATATAATAATTAGTGTTAATGATATAAAAAAGTGTGGTTTGGATTTAATCATCCAAATATTTTGTTGCTTCAATAATTTCAATTTTTGAATATTTTTTAGCAGGGTCAATTTTATCTGGAGTGTAGGTTAATTCGATTTTATATTCACACTGTTTAGTAAACAGGAAAATTTTATCAATGATTTCGGCGAAAGAGCTAAACTTTTCAAGTTTTACTTCAACTCCGCTACCCAAATTACTGAGGAATTCGTTACATGATTTCACTAAGAATCCGTTGATTTTTCCCTTTTTATCAACTAAATTAAGATAGTGATACATGTGTTTTCCATTGTAAGCACCGTTTGATACAATCCGCATGGTTGCTTTGACCATTGGGTTTCCAGAATTTTTGCTTTCTGTTAATTCAAGTTCTTCGAATACAACATTATATTGGTTCGATGGGAATTCAAATTTACTAATTCCCTGTTCTGCGTCTGAAATGTCTTTTTTAACATCTTCGTCAATCAGTGCGTCAAATTTATCAAATAAACTCATTTTTTAATCCTTGTTTTTGTTATCAATTTTTTCTTCAACAATACTCGCGCCTTCTTTTGGGCGCACTACCACTTTCATTTTGATTGGTGATTTTTCAACAATTGACTCCGCGAGGGTGGTGACAAACGGTGGTACCGTTTCAGATGAGCGAGTGTTGTTTGTTAATTTTTCATATGTGGCTTTTGCAGATGATTTAGTGGGTTTAGTTAATTCTGCTTCTAAATCAGCAATAGCGTCAATGTCGTCATCGTTCATACCAGAGATGGCATATTCAATTTTACAAAGAATTTTTAAACCACTCGTATATAATTTTGCCATATATTTATCATCAGATTCTGTACCAAGAACAGACGCGCTCACTTTAACAGTACATCTGTCTTTTGGGTCATCTGGATTGATAAATGTAAACGGAATTATGGCAGTATGAAGTCGAAGGTTTTTACCAATGTTTGATGTGATAACGTCATGGTTGTATGACTCTAATCTATCAATTTCAAGAAGTATTCCTGCTTCAGCATGAGCTTTTCTAATTTTACTCATAATCACATCGATACTTACCGTTTTATACTGACTGTTTTGAAAACTTTCTTCAAATTTTTCAGTAGATAACAGTATTTTCGCGTGCATACGCCGCTGATAAATACTGTTTAGCGTTTTGTTTTCAGTTTTGTTTTGTTCTGTCATTTGTTTGACACCCATATAGTTAGTTGTAAGTTAATATAAATCTTCGCATTCAATGTCTTTACCGTCATTGATTCCATATTTCTGTATTATACAATAATATTGATAATCACAGAATCTACAAAACTTTTTATCCGGGTCGCATGGAAAATATTCGATTTCATCTGAATGATTGTTGTAAACATCTTCCACAATTTCTTTATCCCGCATGAAGTTATAAATTTTAACTTCGTTATATGGAATTTCAATAAACTCTGGTGTTTTAGACACCATCGTTTCCATTAAACGCTCTCTAAAACTATCTAATGTTTCAGTTTTTCGTTGACGTATTGCCACCTTTGGTACAAATAAAAAACCTAATTTATCAATTTCCAAACCTTGCTGTTCACCAAAATACTTGTATAAGTGAATTTGAGGACTGCTTAAATAACTGCGATTGTTGGAATATTTAAAATCAATAACTGTTTTTGTATTTTCATCATAATCATCAATGAAACCGACAAACCCATCGTTAGACTTAAGTTTGATTTCGTGTTGATGCTCGCCGAAAAAATCATTTAATGGTGTTCCAAAATGAATAAATTTCAATTCTTCGTTTACGTGTCTATCTCCAATATAATTGTTAAATTGTTTTTCGTAATAACTCAAACCTTCGTCTACACCATCTTGTATACAATGATGCATTGCGCTACCACAAATTAATGCGTCATCAGCGAAGATTTTCTTTTTTGTCGGTGTATTATTAACATATCTGTGCCACCAGCTTCGGGCACATGTAAAATAACCACTAATTCTCGAATAAGAATAGTTCATTTTAATGTTACATATTATTATTTGTTTTTAATATTATATATAACTTCTTTAAAGTTTTCAAAATCTGATGGTTTTAATTCAAACGCTAAACCGCCTGATTTTTGAATTTCCTCAATTGTGTATTTTTGCAATTCGTTTAAATTACCGTTTTCGGCTTTAACTTCAATTGCTACAAATTGTCCATTTATACAGCATAGTAAATCTGGAACTCCCGCGCGGGTAAAATTGCCACCCCAAAATTTAACAAACCACACACCTTCGTTTTTTAAAAAAGATTTGATTTTATTTTCAAATTGTTTCTCTTGCGCCATAGTATTATATATGGGCTTATTAGTTTTAAATTTACGCTTATTATTTTGTATAGTAAATACATTTAAATATAACATCGTTGATGATTACGCATGAAGCTTAATATGAATCAGAAAATGTTAAAAAATATTAACATTTGCGTTATTATAGTTGGGTTGTGTTTGTTTAGTATGTGGTGTGGTGCAGTCATCAACGGTGCTAATGCAACTGCAAACACTATTGATTTAAGTGGGTTAACGCCTGAAGAATCTGGTGGTATACCAATAAATTATGATTTTCCAGATGATAAATATGATAATTTGAAAGCAGAAAATAAATATGTTGCTGAAACAATAAACGTTGGTGAATTGGTATGACGGTTCCTGAGAAATATCAACAACCTACCACACCTGTTGATTATGGCGTTGGTTCTGGTGGAACACCCGCTCCGTCTACAGCGGTAGAAACACCGTTTGTAAATTATGCGGGAAGTGATGATAACTATAGTGGTGGTACGTCGGCACCCGTTGTAACGATACCCCCTGTAACAATTCCTGAGAAATATCAACAACCTACCACACCTGTTGATTATACTGATATAAATGGTGGGACACCTGCTCCATCTGTTTCAAAACCAGTTATCGTTGGTTCTGTTGCAGGAATTCCAGATAAATATCAATCTTCTAATGTTGTTACGTATGATAAAAATACAGGTGGGGGGTTAACACCTGCGATATTATTACCCACGCAGTATCAAAAAACTAATAATTATGTTTATGCTGATAAAACAGGCGGTAGATTAAATAATTCTCCAACTGTGTCAGGAGGTATTACCGCAAAAGATACCACTAAAAATAAATACGTTTCGCCCCTTGCAGGTATTAATAATTTTAACAATGATGCAAAATTAGTTGGTAATCCAAATGTTTTAAATTTATCTTACGAAGAAGGGCGTGA
>Ga0265294_10010738_pt1 | contig 10372 bp, 23 predicted proteins | sample MunlanPumphouse3_FD_192504 | JGI IMG/M metagenome (GOLD analysis project Ga0265294, IMG submission 192504) | Groundwater microbial communities from a municipal landfill in Southern Ontario, Canada - Pumphouse #3 | ecosystem: Environmental > Aquatic > Deep subsurface > Groundwater | place...
AACGATTGTAACAGATACACGCACACAAGCCCAGACGAGAATTGCGACAGTAGCGACTGGCGCTCTCCTTGAGCTGGTAGGCGTGGACCTCAGGCAGTACATTGGCGATCAGATCGAGCTGAGGGCTGGTGGGAAGATTAAGAGGGGATGGATTGGTGCTGCTGGTGGGGAGAGTGCTGTTACGGATGTGTTGGCGGGGTGGGATTTGACGAGTGGGTGGGGCTCGTATATTAGTGCCGCTATTAATGACGCTAATACGTTTACGCCTTCTGCAAGCGTAGGGTACCTACGAAAAGTATCTGGAGTAGTTGCGGGAGCATTGTACAAAGGTACTTACGTCGCAAGTCCCAATACTGGATCGATGGTAAATGCTGCTTTGGGTTTATTAATACCAGCAACAGGAGTGGTAACTTACGCTACTTATACCACCGATACAATCTATCTAAAGGGTGTCGGCAATGGTGTTGCCCAAGATATTACCACCATGCAATTGTATCGTGTCACCGACGTCCCCATCACCGGAGCCAAGATATACTCCTCCCAAGCCGCAGCCCTCGCAGCAACCGCAGCCTCACAGAGCTGGGCAAGTGGAGATGCAGACTACGACCCGAACTATTCAGAGGGATGTACATACAGAATCCTTGCCAGACTAAGGCTAAGTGGAAACGGAGGATACGTGCAATGATTAGTTTTCCTACTATCATAAAGGGAACCCTCACAGGTGTCCGTATAAGTGCAGTAGACGCAGGAGCCTTCCTTGATAACTGTGCTGACGTTCTCCCTTATGTAGATGGCAAGTCCATCATCCGTCTCAAGGACAGCGGGGGTAAGTATATATCCGCAATCCTCGGAGCCGTGGGGACGGGGGAGACGTATCTTGATATTATTGGTGGAACTAATCCTGCGTTGTTGAATGGTGATTTTGAGTCTGCCGAACCTCCAGGTATAGTATGGGATAGGGGTGCAGGATGGACCATTGAAAGTGGAGTAGGATTGGCAACAGGTGCAATCTCCACGAAATTAACAGTGCCTGATCCTACAACTCAATATGCTCTTCATAGAATGAAATTTGATTTAAAGAGTAGAACCGCTGGTGAAATTTTTTTTAGGATGGATGCGGGCAATTTCGGTTTCGCATATTCTACTGTCGCAGACAATAATATTGCATACAGAACATCTTCCACACTAGGGACGGGGCATGGTTTCGGGGCATCTGGCTTTTCTGGTACTATTGATAATGTAGTTTCGCAAAAAGTCCTCACCCCCTCCGCACTCGGCTGCACCCTCCTCAACGCCATAGGAGGAGCGCAATCGTTTATCTCAACGGATGCGGCGTTCACGTACAATGCGGCTTCGTATACCTACGAAATCTTCACCACTTTGAGAATAGCAAACCCTCGCAGTATCATGGGTGTGAATACCTTTAGGAACTAAGGAGAAGGATAATGGCAACTGGAACGATAATATATGGATTCCCTCAATCTGGAGGGGTGTTGACTGACCTGAACGCCGGGTTGCTCACATACAAAGTGATACTTGTAGCAGACAGCGAAACTGGTAACGTAGCCGCCGCTAATATGTACGGGCATATTCATCGGGTAACTGGTGCCTACACACTCACCCTTCCCACAGGTGCAATCGGAATGAACGCCACTTTTAGAGCTACTACGGCTTCTACGTTCTCTGTTAAAGCGGGTGCGTCTGATAACTTTATTCTTACTGGAACCGCGCTTGATAACGGGAACAAGATTACCTCTGTTGGCAATGCCGGAGACACAGTATCAATCTATTGGGATGACGTAGTAGATGCGTGGATTGCCGATTCGATGAATACCCTCTTTACGGACGGAGGGGCATAGTATGATTGGTATGTCATTAACAATGCCACACAGTATTCCGGTATATAAGGCTACAGGGCAGACCCTGAGGTTTGGTACAGCCAACCAGAAATATTTACCAAGTTTTGTATGGAATCCTTCTGTGGATTATAGTGCTTTTGCCCTTGCGGACACCACCCCTATAGCGGTTTATTCGGGGGAGGTGGACCCTTCACAAGCAGATTATAACTGGGGTACTCCCTCTTACTATTGGGTGAATGATTATGTACCGGAGGAAATAGTCGGGATAGGACATTATGTTAATGTTCCTTGGTTAATCAGGATCAACACTAAAGATGGCGAAGCCTTTATTGATATGCTCAATAAAGATATGACTACCTGGGCAGGAAACGATACAGGCTCTACTCCGTATCGTATCGAGGCAAAAGATGGAGCAAGTAGAATTGCAAAAGGATTTATTGGAGCGGCTGGCGTAGCTGAAACACGCGGAGATGAGTTAATTACTGAATGGACTGAACAATCTTCTGGTTTTGCTAATTTTGCCACTTTCACATCCAATGGTACAGATATAAGTGTAATGGAGGTTACGTCTCCAACTCCCGGAACTAACGGCAGGGCAAGGAGCAACTCTATAACCTTTATGTTAGGTAAGGTATACCGGATACATATACTTACTACTAGAGAGTCTGGAGTACGTCCAACTTTTAGATTTGGCACCAGTGCTGAAGCGTATAGTGAAGCACTTGCCACCATAGGATATGGAGACAATTACTATGAGTTTACGGCCACGCAGTTTCATATTGATAATCCTTATCTATGGATACTGGTATCAACAAGTTCCAGGTCTATAGATACAACAACATCTGCAAAAGAGAAAACAGAACCTGTGGTCACAAACGGCGGTTGCCACATAGTATCTACTAGCGGGGGAAGTACCAGGAATTGGACATCTATTGATGCTAATTTTGATCCCAACGACATTCGCTCGTATTCGATTTTTACATCTGCTGAGGTATTGTATCCGACTATATCATATAAAATACATATTCGTGATATAGTACATAATACATGGTTAAGAGGATGGATTGATCTTGCGGGAACTGGATTACACTTGACCAACCCTAGTTATGTGGCTGGGATTCAAAAGAGTACTACTGGTAATTGGGCTTGTAATGGAGGTACACCATCGACCCTCGTTTATCTTGACGGTCTATCAATGATGACAGAACTAGAACATAGTTATCGTTGTTCTCAATATTACGCCTACGACAGTAGTTCTCTTTATTTGGGGGATACTAGTTGGTGTGGGCAAGCCGAGACATATGAAACCACAGCCTTTGCATGGTCTGTACAATACCCCCCCGCTACTGCGGTGTTGATCCGAGAGACTCTTCAAGTTAAGGACAGCATTGATACCGCCCGATCATTTATAGGCGTAGTGAACCCCTTGTTGAGCGTTTTTGACTGTAACCGAACCGATTACGAAGTTTATATAACCTTAGAGAGGTAACAATGAACATCTTTAACCCGACATTAGGCGAACTCGTAAACACCTACAATCGCGCATCTGACTCAGTATCAGAGTTTACCGATAATGTAGTTGACCTCGACATTACTGTGCGAGTGAGGCTGTTCGGCAGGAGCGAGGATAAGGAGTACGAGTGGAAGCAGTTATGCGGTTCTCACGTTCAGTGGGCGACTATTGGGACTGACCCACCGCAGATATTTGGGGACTTGAGGGAAGTAGACGGAGAGTTGTTCGTTAATGTGGTGATGTTGGGACATGAACTGCTTCACGTCTTGAGAATGAAAGATAAGCGACTGAAAGACCCGGATGGGTATGAGGGCTTGTGATACAGCACCACCAATATAATTGAGGAGTAGGCGTAATGGAGAAAACTTTAATGGGGACAGTAGGCACCATCATTGTAGCGTGGGTAGGGATACTAACAGGCACGAAGGTGGACAAGACGGCCTGTGAAGCTACCCATAAAGGTGTGTGCGATAAACTTGACATGCTACTCCAACGCCAAGAAGAGCACGGCAACGATGTATCCTATATCCGCCAGCGCCTTGACCAACATATAGACAATTCCAAATCGAAGTTGATGATGTGATGTGGTGGATGGCTCTAAAGGTATGCAACGAGTGGGGATATGTGACTATGTTCTATTGGCGTAGCTGGTGGCTCCCCCTTTTGCCCAACGCTGGCATGGAAGGTAAGCAAAATGGTAAATGAAAAACTGAAAGGAATGCTCAAGAGGCATGAGGGATATTCAAACGTCCCTTACAGATGTTCGGAAAATAAGCTGACTATTGGGTGGGGCTGGAATATTGATGCGAACCCGCTTCCTAAACACATCAAGGCATACCTTGACGCATGGGGATACCTCCTACCAGAACACTGTGAACAACTCTTGGACATCTCAATCGACAGGGCGACGAAAGCATGTAAGCGGCTCTATCCTGATTTTTCCACAGAAACGGAAAACCGTCAGAACGCACTTATAGACCTGATGTTCAACATGGGGGAACGTACACTCAAAGAATTTAAGAATACCAACAGGGCTATCAATGAGGGCCGGTGGAATGATGCCGCAGAGGGGCTAAGGAAGTCCCTATATTGGCGGCAGTTGGGCGGCGATCCCCCCGGAACGGATGATGGTAAACTTGAACGACCCGAAGAAGTGGCGAAGTTGCTAAGGGAGGGATAATGACGCAGATATTAACACCGCTTCTCACTGACAATATAGATGATTGCCGTTACGTGCGCCTCATTCAGCCTTTTGGATTCCAGAGTGACGTATTGGCGAAGTATGGCCTCAAGTCAATCGTAGAGGCTCCCACAGGATTCGTGCAAGACTTTGAATCTGTGCCCATTGTCAAGGGAACGTCAAAGAGGGCCGGGACGGCGCATGATTACCTTTGCCGTATTGATAGCGACCCGATTGTTACAAAAGCGATTGCCGCCGAAGTCTACCGGGAAATACTGAATTATTGTCACACCCATGAGATAAATCCGCACACCGGCCTTTATGTGGAAAAGGGAAGGTCTGTTTACGAGGCAACTGACAACTGGTTCAGGGAATGGGGGAAGTGGGGCGTGGTTTATGTATGGCCCGGATACTTCCATAAATACAAGGTTCTTGCAACCTACGAGGAGATTATAGCGTGATGTTTGACGGAAATGCCTGGATAAACGAATTGATTGGTAAGAATTGGGTGCTGATAATTTTAGTCTACAACATTCTCTCCGTTGTGTTTCCCGACGCCCAATGGCTGAAAAGATTAGGGTCTGCTTTTGCCGATAGATTCCCTGTGTTTAAGAAGTAACCCCCTGCGCTGGCGTCAGCGTTGGCCGTGCTGCACCCCGATTGTTGAGGGGAGAAACGGCGTCAACAAGTCCAGTCAGGGGGATTATTCCTTCCACCCCAACCACTCAGCCACAGCGTCAAGCAGCTTGCCCCTGGTGGTGATTGTTACTGCTAAGATCATTCTCTCTGGACTTGCGATACCGCCCGTTATATGTCTGAGCAATCTATCGCAATCAGGGCGCTCCATCATCAGCCGAAGCAACTGGACGGCTCCGGCATCGGTGGAGAAGTCGGGATTATCCTCATCGCTTCCGCATTTGCCACAAGGGTAGAAAATGGATACTCTTGTTGGTAATCCTATTCTAAGATCAGGAACGGCTCTATGCCAACAAAGCCCCAGCTTCTCCGCTACGAATCTGTTCTTGTCGGTGGTCATTTGGCCTCCTTTCTAAACAGCTCTCTTGCACTACACCCCCACCATATAAATTCCCACAGTGTTTCAAGAAGAAAATAAATACACACGTTAATCCAGTGTCCATACTCATGTAAGCGAAGAGCGAGGCAGTCGTGTTTTTTAAGTATCACCATGCGCTTATTGTCGCTATCAAAGTAAGCCCATGTATTTTCATGTTTTTCGAGTTCGTCTATTCTTTCGTCAACGACGAGTACCGAAGGAACCTTGAAATATGGGAGATACCCTTGTTGCCATATTGTATCTTTGAAAAACTTAAAGTTGCTTTTAATCCCCATCACTTCCCCTCCTTCTGTTCCAGATACTCCGCCACCAGACCGCAGGATTCGGGGCGGAATCCATACTTTACCGATGCTTCCTGATGTCCCGTTACCGCTTCTTCTTCTGTTTTAAATCTACCAACGTAATTCTTCTTACCATTAGCGTATATTTGAACATTCCAAAGATTTCTTTCCTTGTCATAATATACTCCCGGATACTTAGAGCTTTTTGAGTGGTGTCGATTTAGACAATTTTGACGTTTCGTAACATGAGAAATATTATACCTTCTATTATTTAGTCCGTTTCCATCTTCATGGTCGGTAACATATCCCGGTGCTGGCTTTCCTAAAATATCATGATGCATTTGTACCATCTTCCCGTCTTCTGACCGCACTGCATAAAAGGTGCTTGTTCCCTTTATGGCAAACCACTTATATCTCGATAGTGCCTCATAGTCTTCAGGATCAACTACTGCGGTCTTTCCTTGCGTTAGAGGTATTTCCATCCCTCCTGTCCTTATCCCAATAGGCTGATTTGCATTTCGGGCATATCCGTACTTCCTCCTGACGGGGATACCATTCATGACCACACCTCCTGCATTTAAGTTTTTTAATATCTGTTTGCATGGTCATAAGGTATCACGGTCATGTCCTCATGTAATCTATCAGCCTGCCATTGCAATTAAGACAACGAGTAGGCATGAGCAACTCAAACTTGCCTTCATTAAACATTGCCGTCAACAGAATGCGCTTTTCGTGGGGGTTGTTTTTATTAAAATGAACATGGGCATAATCGAATACTTGTTCTGGGGAAATAAAGAAATTACCTTTTGACGTTAATATGTAAAGCATGAAGTCTTTCGCCGAAATCAGTTTCCAAAACTGTTTCCAGTCTATATAAATCCCCGCTGTTTTGTAACGGCACTCAACCCACTTCACCTCAACAAATATGTCGGTAGTGCCTTTTCTCACAAGGTAATCGTAAAAATCCCGTTGCCCTGTTTGTTGAACGTAATCATATACAGCCTCCAAGTGCTGCTTTGCCTCATTCTCTTTTCTTATCCCCTCATTGTATTCAATCATATTTTCTCCTATGTCACAATATTTACTGTGTCATAGTAATATCACCTATGCGTAAGTTTGTCAAGGTAAATTCAGCTACTAATCCGCAAAACATTTTGGGGGATAAAAGCCATGCGGTAAAATTTATTAACATCTCCGGGGTTATCTGCTTGCCACATAAATCATTTTAACCCGCAAAAACATACGCTGCATAGGCACAAAACAAATCCCACTCCCCATTCTCCACCAGCCTCTCCTTCAGCTTGCCGAGGTCTTCGTAGGTGGTGAAGGTGTGTTCACTTATTGGATATACGGCAGTTTTGCACTTAACGCATCTGTACACGATGCCGGATGCAGGAACATTGCAGGATCTTTCATGCCAGCACTCCCCAAGATACAGGGTGAGCCGCTTTCTTTGGGCTTCGGTTAGTGGTTTCATAAGTACCCCTTTATTTTCATAACTATAAACACCGAGATTACGAAGCCAATTAAAACACCACGAACAATGGCCCCGATCACGCCACTATTCTGACTCCAAAACCTATACCATTCGCAATTATTCATACCTCCACCTCCCATTGCGCTACGAGAGCCTTCAGGATGGCCTCGGTGGGGGTTCCTTCAATAAATATCTTGTAGCGTTCACTTCCCATTCTAATCAGTCCGCTGCCATCAGAAGACTGCGACCACCTTTTCCAATCCACCATCCCCCACAGGCTCCTCTTCTGCGCTTCCGGGGAGGAATCGTCTATGGTGCGGGGGATAACCAACGTCCTAATATCGTGATATTCTCCATGACGAAAATCTCCCATATGCTCATAAGTTTCGTCACTATACAATATCGGTCCCATCACCTTCCTGAACTTCGGCTGCAGGGCGGTGTACAAGGGCAATAGCGTCTTGGTGAAATAGTTAGGGTTCATTAGTACATACCTCCATCGTCAATTCCGTCTTCGTATTCAAACTCAAGACCCATTGATTCCGACGTGAGATTAAGGCGATCCTTTTCGATTTCTATCAGCCGCTTTCTATTGATACTTTCTTCTTCCTTGGTTGGTAGAGTTCCGTAGTTATTTGTGTTCATAGGTTGCCTCCTTCAGTGGGCAGGGTCCAGAATATCCTTCTTTGTCCCATGTATGATTTGGGTGTCTGCAATATTTCTTAACGAATCCGCAGGTGCCGGAGAATATTTCGTATCCAAGAAACGGACACTGGTTGCAAGAAGTAATTACTATTGGGAATGTTACAATCCGTGGTGACGAAAGATTCATCTCAGTCCTCCTTCTGCCCAAGTGCTTCACGGGCAATGCTCTGCATAACATCGCAAGAATCCAACTCATTGGTATCAGAACAGTAGATTCCGTGTGTTGTGATCTTCTCCAACGCTTCCCGAAGGCGCTGGTTCTCTTCTTGTAATTCTTGCGTTTGCACCTCATGATGTTCCAGCAAGCTGGTATATTCTTGTTGTCTATCCGCTTCCAGTTCCCGCACCCTCTCTTTGAGGGTGGCGATCTCTTCTCTTTGTTTATCAACTAATGCTACTGCTTCAGTCGGTGACAACATTCTTCCACTCCTTGTAGTCCTCTTCATTCATATTGTCGAAAGTAATTGCCACAGTATGGGTGATGTCATCTAATTCAATCTTGGTATGGCGCTCAACCCAATCCCATTCCGGTATCCCCGCTTCGTGCATGTCGAGGAAATAACTTACCATTACCATAAACTGCTTATGTGATATGCTCATTACCCCTCCTTTTCCATTTCAGTGGAAAGTAATCCTAATACCGACAATGGTCTTCCTTCCATCGGTTATAGTCCATGTTGTCAGCGGCGGGGTTGTTCCACGGCGTACACGGATCATCTCTGTAAACCGGATCGTTCCAAGGTTCCATAGGATCATCTCTGTGTGCCGGGTCGTTCCATCTTCCTGTCGGGTCTGTGTTTCTCATATTAAATCCTCCTTTTTCGTGGAAAACAATTCTTTCATATTTTCCCCGAAATGTGTATCATATTTGTGTTTGGTTTTTTCGGTGTGCGCCGGTGTGCGCGTTTGGTCAAAAAGAGGGAAAGCAAAACTTGTAAGTAGCTGAAATCTAAAGGAAGTGCCAAGGTCACTGGTGGGCCTCCCAGACTTCAAATCTGGTGAAAATTCAGCGTAAATACTTGTCTTCATTTCGTTCATACCTCTAAAATCCCCGCACACGGCGCACACGGCAAATCTAATATTTTTTTGCATCGGCTGATAGCAAAGGGGGATTCCCACACAGTCCCGAAAACTTCTATCTGGTCTATTTTGGACAGAGGTGTTAATCCGGCATCGTTTTTACTTGCGTAACAGGTGTGTTCACTATCGTACACAACTATCCCCATCGTTGGAAGTCGGTGATCGAATAGGTATCCCTTTATCCAATCATACTCAAACACTCTCTGTCCTTCTGGAAATTCTGGTGTGCGCTTCCTATCCTTGAGGCCGGTGAATTGCATGAGGTCAAACCCCGGTTCGCGTATTGCATCAGCAAACATCGCGACATGAAGACGGCTCAGAATAACACTATCCGCAGCGAAGTCATAAACCGTCATACGCATGGCACCTTTATCCCACGATCTGAATTTAATTTCTCTCACTCATCCCTCCTTACACTGATACCGTTTCTTCGATCAACGGCGCATCTAATATTTTTACCGCCGTTTTTTTATGTTCCCCTGACAGGTGACTGTATCTCAGGGTCATTTGGCTTCCTTAATCGGCTCCCAACTACTCGGTGCTGAAAACTTTTTCTCACAAAAGCTATCGAAGCAATTGCGACAAGGCAAATCGTCCTCATCCGTGTTGATATACCTGCAATTCAAGCATGATTTGTCGATTGGTTCCATTCCATTCTCTCCCTCACATATTCTCTACTTTGACAGATTCAGTAGGCGCATCCAGTATTTTCACCGCCGTTTTCTTGTGCTCACCTGACAGGTGCGAATATCGCAGGGTCATCGCCACAGTACGGTGTCCCAACAGTTCCTTGAGCGTAGCCAAGTCGCATCCCCCCATAGCCAGATTAGAGGCGAAGGTGTGCCGCAAGTCGTGGAAGTGGAAATTGCGTATCTTGGCCCTCTTGAGAGCGTCCACAAAGCAATCCCCGTGAAAGGCCGTAGTGAACAAGCGGCCCCCGTCAAGTCTCACTGGAAGGGAACCTAAGACGGCTCGTAGCGTGTTATTGATCGGGATGCTTCTACCTTCCCCGTTCTTTATGGACTGCCCCATTGACTCATCTTCGGTGACGTGGATGAACCCGGCCTTCAAGTCGATGTTGTCCCACCTTAACCCCATGATTTCGCCCTTACGCATACCGGTATTGAGAGCCACTTGGACGATAGGGTAGAGGTATGCGGCGGCCCGTGACTGACGGCAAGCGTCGAGTAGGTTGGCAGCTT
>Ga0265294_10010739_pt1 | contig 10371 bp, 11 predicted proteins | sample MunlanPumphouse3_FD_192504 | JGI IMG/M metagenome (GOLD analysis project Ga0265294, IMG submission 192504) | Groundwater microbial communities from a municipal landfill in Southern Ontario, Canada - Pumphouse #3 | ecosystem: Environmental > Aquatic > Deep subsurface > Groundwater | place...
TTAAATTATTCACATGGAACGCCCTTGGAAGAGATGGCACATGGTGGATGCGATTAAAGAACTTTCTGGTGTTGATTTTTGGCAACATATGACGCTTGATGAAGCTAGAGCATTAGCTAAAAAACATGATATTCATGTTGAAAAGCATTTTGCAATTGGTCATATCATCGAAGCATTCTTTGAACACTATGTCGAAGATAAAATCATTCAACCGACCATGGTTTATGGACACCCAATTGAAATTAGCCCACTTGCTAAGAAAAATGCAAAAGATCCAAGATTTACAGATCGTTTTGAACTTTTCATCATGAAAAGTGAATATGCGAATGCATTCTCTGAACTCAATGATCCGATTGATCAAAGAGAACGTTTCGAAAATCAATTAAAAGAAAAAGCCCTCGGTAATGAAGAGGCTTCTGAAATGGATATCGACTTCGTTGAATCCTTAGAATATGGTATGCCACCTACTGGTGGTCTAGGTATCGGAATAGACCGTTTTGTCATGTTACTTACGAATACCCCTAATATTCGCGATGTCATTTTATTCCCCCATTTAAAACATAGATAAACATAAAGGTGACTTAGTCACCTTTTTTATTTTAAGATTCTTTTTATGATGTTTAGTTTTTGTTCAGATTCTGGGAGATATCTTAGAGAAACATCGATATGAGTTGAACGATCGACGACACCTTTAGCATGGCTGAACGTATAAAAACTGTGTTTCCCATGATATGAACCCATACCAGATTTACCAATACCCCCAAAAGGGAGATTTTCATTCGCGAAATGCATCAATGTATCATTGATTGTTGCTCCACCAAAGCTAAGCTCTCTAATCACTTGTTTTTTTATGTCTTTATTTTCTGTAAACAGATAGAGTGCTAAAGGTTTATCTTTCTTCTTGAGTGCATTAATGACTTCTTCTATGTGATCATAAGTCATGATAGGGAGAATTGGACCAAAGATTTCTTCTTGCATAATTTTATCATCCCAAGTGATTTGATCACATAAGGTTGGTTCGATTTTTTGATTGTTATAACGTCCACCATAAACCACTTTGTCCAAATTGATCAGTTGAATCAATCTTTGGTGATGTTTCAAACTAATAATTTTTGGATAATCTTTATGATTTATCGGGTCGTTGCCATAAAACATGGTGATGGCTTTTTTTATGTCTATAATCAATTGATCTTTTAACTCTTCTTTTACCCATATATAATCAGGTGCAATGCATGTTTGACCTGCATTAATAAATTTTCCATACGTGATTCTTTTGGCAATTAAAGGCATATCTTTCGTATCATTGATAAGTGCAGGGCTTTTTCCTCCAAGCTCAAGAGTCACTGGAGTTAAATGTTCACTTGCCTTTCTCATCACAATTTTCCCAACTTCGGGACTTCCAGTAAAAAAGATATAATCAAAATGTTCGTTTAAAATTGCTTGGCTTTCTTCAATACCACCAGTAATGACTTTAACGTATTCAGAAGGATATGTGTTTTCAATCATTGACTGAATCACTTTTTCAGTATGTGAAGCATATTCACTCACCTTAATAACTGCTGTATTCCCTGCAGCTATCGCACCGATTAATGGGGCAATCGCCAATTGGAAAGGATAATTCCATGGTGCAATGATCAAAACTGTCCCATATGGCTCTTGATATAACATGCTTTTTGCTTTAAATAAAGAGATACCATGTTTGACTCGTGTAGGCCTCATGTACCCTTTTAGATGTTTCATCATATCTTTAATTTCTTTTTTTACAACACCAATCTCCGTTAAATATGCTTCAAAAGAAGATTTACCTAAATCTTGATATAATGCTTCAATAATTTGGTCTTCGTATTGATTAATCACTTCATAAAGAAGCGTCAGTTGTTTCATTCGAAAACCAAATTCTTTCGTTTTACCACTTCTATAAAAAGTTTTTTGAAGATTGATTAGTTCATTAAACATATTTGTCCTCCATTTATCACTATCATAACATAAACCCTATAAATATAGCGCTTAGGATAACCTAAGCGCTAAATAGATTAGAGTATGCCAAGCTCATCTGCGATTTCTAAAAATATGTCATCGATTGGAAAATATTCAACATCGAGCCTTTGAAACATCTCAAATGTGATATCGTCAAGCTTTTGATACATATCTTTAGGAACTTCATGTTTATTTTGAAGAATTTTTAGTAGCTCTTCCTCAAATTTAATCAAAGATTCTAAATCTTTTTGTTCATAAGATTCTAAGGAGACAAGTTCATTTTGAAAATCAATGGCTGCTAATAATAAATTGACATCCTTCGCTCTTTTTTCTAAATCTTTAATATCGTTTTGATAATTATCTTTGAGTAAGCGGCTTATTTGATCCAGTTGATCTAAGACATAATAAAATCCAGTTTCGAATATTTGGTCTTCTTCATCTGTATAATTATGATCATCAATCAACCTATCATAAAGATAATCTGTAACATCTAAAACATGTTTAAATCTCAAGATTAAATCCGAATTCGATTCAATGAGATATTTTAATAATTCATGGTTTTCAATCTTCCAGTTTGCATACTCGTGATAGACTCGTTCATCACGCATCATATCACCTAAATCGCTTTGTTATCTGAACCAAACATTAAAATCTTTTCACGAATGACTTGTTTAATAGCTTCATAACCTGGGTTAAGAAGTTTTCTTGGATCAAATCCTTTGCCTTCTAAATCTTTACCAGCTTCGATATATTTACGAGTGGCTGCTGCAAAGGCAAGTTGTAATTCAGTATTCACATTAATCTTAGATACACCAAGACTAATTGCTTTTTTAACCATATGTTCAGGAATACCAGTACCACCATGTAATACAAGTGGAATACTGTTTGTGACACGTTGTACTTCTGCTAGAACTTCAAAGTTTAAGCCTTTCCAATTTGCTGGATATTTCCCATGGATATTACCAATACCTGCGGCAAACATATCAACACCGGTTGCTGCAATGGCTGCACATTCTTTTGGATCAGCGATTTCGCCCATACCAATGACACCATCTTCTTCACCACCGATTGATCCTACTTCAGCTTCAACTGAAACGCCCTTAGCATGGCATGCTGCAACAATCTCTTTTGTTTTTTCTAAGTTTTCAGCAAATGGATAATGAGATCCATCAAACATAATCGATGTGAATCCTGCTTCTAAAGCCTTATATGAACCTTCATAAGTTCCGTGGTCTAAGTGAACTGCAACGGGTACAGTTACATTATAGAACTTATCAAGTTCATGAATCATCGCCATGACATTACGATAACCACCCATGTATTTTGCTGCACCTTCAGATACACCAATAATGACTGGTGATTTTAATTCTTCAACTGTTGTTAAAACAGCTTTAATCCATTCTAAGTTATTAATATTGATCTGTGCGATCCCATAACCTTCTTTATGTGCTTTTAAAAGCATTTCTCTTGCAGATACGACTGACATTATATATTCCTCCTATATGAATATTTCAACATTCTTATTATATTACAATAAACCCCTTTTATCAATGAATAACACACTTTCACAAACATCAATTCAGACTATTTTGTTGCTTCTTTTTTATAGTGTTTTGAAGCTAAAATAAAATCGCTAAAAAGTGGATGTGGTCTAAGTGGTCTTGATTTAAACTCTGGATGAAACTGAACTGCAATAAACCAAGGATGATTTTTTAATTCTACCATCTCAACCAAATGATATTCGCTATTATATCCGGAAATGACCATATCGCTTTTTTCAAATTGCTCTAAGTATCGATTATTAAATTCAAATCTGTGACGATGTCTTTCGTTGATTAAATTCGTCTGATAGGCTTCAAATGCTTTTGTATGCTCTTTGATTTCACAATCGTAACTTCCTAGCCTTAAAGTTCCACCTAAGTCTTCATCACTGTTTCTTCCTCTTTGTAGAGATATCACAGGATTTGACGTTTGTGGATCAATTTCAGTAGAATTTGCATCTTTGATGTTTAGAACATGTTGAGCAAACTCAATCACGGCAAGTTGCATCCCATAACATAATCCTAAGAATGGGATATTGTTTTCTCTTGCATATTTAATTGCAGCGAGTTTTCCGTTAGTTGCTCTTTGTCCAAATCCACCAGGTACTAAAATGCCATCACAATCATAAACATAAAGACCAATATTTTCATCATCTACATCTTCTGCATTAATCCATTTAATCGACACTTTTTGTTTATGATAATATCCAGCATGCTTTAATGCTTCAGATACTGATAGATAAGCATCATGAAGTTGTACATATTTACCTACTAATCCAATTTTTAGTTCTCCTTCAGGATGCTTAATCGTATGAACTAAATCTTGCCAAGCCGAAACGTCAGCAGGTTCTTTCTCGTAATCAAAATGCTTTAAAATCCAATCATCGATACCTTGCTTATGTAAATTGATGATGACTTCATATAAAACATCAACATCAACCGATTCAAAGACAGCGTGTTTATCCACATCACAGAAAAGAGCAATTTTATCTTTGACTTCATCAGAAATCGTTATTTCGCTTCTTAACATAATAATATCTGGATGAATTCCAAGACTCATAAGTTCTTTCACGCTATGTTGTGTGGGTTTCGTCTTAATTTCATTCGCCGCCTTTAAATAAGGCACTAATGTGTTATGAATATAGAGTGTATTATGAAACCCAAAATCACGACGAGCTTGGCGAATCGCTTCTAAAAATGGTAATGATTCAATATCACCAACAGTCCCTCCAATTTCAGTAATCACGACATCAGGATTTGTATGTTTGGCAACATCTACTAACTTCTTTTTAATCTGATCTGTGATATGAGGAATCACTTGAACTGTTGCTCCTAGATAATCTCCTCGTCTTTCTCTCTTTAAAACTGTTTGATAAATTTTACCTGTCGTAATACTTGAATGACGATTTAAATTTTCATCAATAAATCGTTCATAATGACCCAAATCTAAATCCGTTTCTGCACCATCTTCGGTCACAAAAACTTCACCATGTTGATAGGGGCTCATCGTTCCTGGATCCACGTTAATATATGGATCAAATTTTTGCATAAATACTTTTAACCCACGACTTTTTAAAAGCTGTCCAATCGCTGATGCCGTAATTCCTTTACCTAAACTTGAAACAACCCCACCTGTTACAAATATATATTTAGCCATGACAAAATCCTCCATGTTTTTTAAATAGAAAAGAGTCTCCCACAAATAGGAGACTCTTAGGTGTGCCCTTTTATATTATATCAAATGATTGAATACTTGCAACGATAAAAAGTTAGGAAAGTTTTTTAATATAGACTCGCTTTTCATTTTCAATTTCTAAGTGAAAGCCAATTCTTTTCAAATACTTTTCATGTTTTTCATTACCTGGTTTTGTTTTCAATGTGTCAATGCCTTTACCTTGAAAAAAAGCTTTTTGATCATTAAATAAAAAACTAGCAATCTTAAAGTCGCGATATTGAGGAGTCACATAATCAATTGAGATATTTAGCGTGTGTGACTCTATAGTCCCAACAAGTAACCCTGCAGGTACCATATTTCTTAAGACAAACACTTTAAAACTACCTTTTGTACTAAACGTTTCATCTTGATCCATAAAAGACTTGATTTCAGATTCATAGAACGATTTAAACCGTTCATAATATGCATCATTTTCTGATGTTTCTAAAAGTTGAAAATAGTCTTTATTACCATACATTTGAACTAAATAATAAATGTTAATGATGACAATGCCTAAATTCATAATAGCAACCGGATAAGAATTAATTAAAAAACCGTATGTTCCAAAAATCAGTGAACCAATCATGTTAATCCATCTTAATTTTTTTACTGAACTCATCAGTAACGAAATCAAGACAATAAGTGATGCTAAATAACCAATATATTCTAAATAATTTTCCATAAACTTACCCCTTATTCATTCTATCAAAAATCCCATAAAATAAAGCGGAAAACGCTTGGTTGTCCGCTTAATCTTTACTATTCGTCGTACATATCTTCGTAGTCGTCCATGATTTCATTATAATCATCTTCATCATAATCTTCTTTATCATATTCGATTTCTACTTCATCTTCACCATCGTCTTCATCCGTTGATTTAATAGGTAAATCAATTTCAATATAGGCTTTTTCTTCCTTTATTTCTTCATCGATTTCTACTTCTTCCTCTTCATCAACTTCAACTTCGTCTTCTTCCACTTCTTCAAGTGTATATTCGGTAAAGTCTAGATCTTCTTCTTCATCTGGTTCAATTTCATCGGCATGCACAAAAGCGTATCCGTCTTTGTCCCATAATTCGAGATTTCTTTCTTTTAAATCCCATTGATCATCCCCGCAATAAACGAACTTTGCGCTTTGGGTGATGTCCATGTATAGTTGTGTCAACCGGTCAACATCTTTTGGGTCTACACCTTTAATTTCTGCAGACTGTTTCATTAAGTCTTGAATTGTTATGGGTGTAGCACTTGCCTTCAATAATTCTTCGGCAATTTCGATCATAGCCAGTGATTTCAATTTGTCATTCATCCTATGCCTCCTAAAATCGTATCTATTGTATACTATGTTATCTTATTTTGCAAGCATTATTTTTATGCATATTGTGAGGCAAAAAAGACAATAGCCATGATGATCGCGATTACAATAAAGAGTTTTAGCATTTTTTTAACAAAACTAATCACACCTAAAACAATCACAATCAATAAAAAGACTGCGCCAAGAATTTTAAATAATTCTGGAATGGGTTGAACATATTGTTCGTATAGTCCTAAAAATAACCCATCAAGGTTTAATGTTTCCATCAGATAACCATTGATTGATCCAAAAATATTCATAAAGAAATTTTTAACGACATCCCACATCATTACGCCTCCTAATATGGCTTTCTATTTTCTACCGCTTTTGCAAGCGTTAATTCGTCCGCATATTTTAAATCTGCACCTACAGGTAACCCATAAGCTAATCTTGTAATATTAAGATCTGGACTTAAGAATAGTGATTTCAAATACTTAGCTGTCATCTCACCTTCAACAGTTCCATTAGTCGCAATTATCATTTCTTTGATGTCTTTTATTCTATGCTCTAGTGTTTCAATATTCAACTCTTTATCGGTAATACCTCTAGAAAAATCAATAAGTCCTCCTAAAACATGATAAACACCTGTGTAACTTTTCATTTTTTCAAGTGCAAATACATCTTTAGCATCAGAAACCACCATGAGCTGATCATGATCTCTAAGTGGATTAGAACAAATCTCACACATGTCATGATCAGTAATCATGTGACAAACCTTGCATGATTTAATTTCTGATTTTAAACTTGCTAAATGCGATGAAAAAGACAGAATATCTTCATCTTCTGTCGTTGTTGCCAAATGTAAGGCAAGTCTTTCTGCAGTTTTTTCACCAATACCTGGAAGTTTTTCCAAATCCTCGATGATTTGTCTTAGAATTTTAGGATACATTAAAAGCCGAACCCACCGAGACCACCGGAAAATTGACCCATCGTCTCTTCCTGTTCTTTATCAATTTGTTTGAGTGCATCATTGACTGCAAGTAATATCGCATCTTGTAACATATCAACTTCATCCGTAATTTCAGGATTAATTTGAACATCAATGACTTGTCTTGTGCCCTGCATTATCACTGTAACACCACTAGCTTTACCAAAAAACTCTTTACGTTCTAAAGCTTCTTGTGCTTCCATCATTTGTTTTTGAATTTTCTTAATTTTATTAATCATATTTGGATTCATAGTTTTACTCCTTGATTGTTATTTTATCCCCGAAATATTCACGAGCAAGTGATATGATTTCAGGTTCTTTTTGTTCTTTTGTTGTTTCGTCACTATACAATTTTAAATCATAAGGTGGAAGTTTAGGTTTTTTTTGCCCTTTTTTCCATAAATCTAGGTAAACCTCTTTAATGACTAACCAATCTGGTTTCAAAATTGCTATGCAATCATCAACAAGATGGGATTTATTATTAAATATTTCTAAAATCATTTTTTTAGTCTCTGGATTCATGATTTCTTTACAGAGTTTTGGATCATCATAGACTAATAGCATGGTATCAGAAACAGCTTCTAATTCTGCTTGAGAAAGCAGATATGCAACCATTTTTAAATGTGGTTTAGGATAATCTTTCAGATACTCCCAACCAGAAAGCAATAAATCTTTTTTGGCTTTATCATTTTGATTTAAAATATTTTCTACTTGCTTAATCGTAACTAAAGGTTTTTTACTTGTTTCAACTGCAATAACAGGTTGTCTCTTGATACTTTCTTTAAGTTCTTGAACTTGTAATTTCAAATCTTCAATCGTTGCATGATAGTCAATGTTTTTTAGTGTCTGGTGTTCCATCATTTTAATTAAAGCTAGTTCAACATAAGCTCTTTTTTGATGAGTCCATTTCATGTCTTGTTGGACTTGGTTCAAAATATCTAAAAAGAAATAAATTTTTTCATAAGAAAATAACGTCGATAACATTTGGTATCTTGGAATTTCAACTTTGGTTGATTTTTCTAGTAATAAGTCGCGAAGAGCTAAAATCAAATCGTTAATGATTCGAGTAATATCTTTCCCTGCAGCTAAAAGATCTTTCAAAATACCCATAGCTACGCCTATCTCTTTATTCGAAATTGCTGTTAATAGTTTGATTAACGATGTTCTAGAGACACTTCCTGAGACTTGGTGAACGTCTTCTTCAGTGACTTTCTCATCGGAAAATGAAATAGCTTGGTCTAATAAAGAAATTGCATCACGTAAACCGCCTTCTGCATTCTCAGCAATTGCTAAAATAGCTTCTGGTGTCACTTTGATTTGTTCTTTAACTGCAATCTCATTTAGTTTTTCCATAATGTCTCTTGTTTCAATATTTTTAAAATCAAAACGTTGACATCTTGAAAGAATCGTCGCTGGAACTTTATGAATCTCAGTCGTTGCTAAAATAAAAATGATATGTTTGGGGGGCTCTTCCAATGTTTTAAGCAAGGCATTGAATGCACCTGGAGTTAACATATGTACTTCATCGATGATATAAACTTTATATCTTCCTACGGAAGGCATGTATTTAACTTTATCTCTTAAATCACGAATTTCATCAACGCCATTATTTGATGCAGCATCAATTTCAATAACATCAGGGATATCTCCCTTATCAATACCTTTACAAACATCACAATGATTACACGGTTCTTTAGCAGGTTGATTTAAACAGTTAACCGCTTTAGCAAAGATTTTGGCGATGGATGTTTTTCCGGTTCCCCTAGGACCACTAAAAAGATAAGCATGTGCAATCTTATCATGTAATAATGCATTTTGTAATGTTTTGATTATAACTTTTTGACCTGATACTTCTTTAAATGATTTAGGTCTATAAGCTCGATAGAGTGCAACGTATGCCATGGGGATTCCATCCTTTCCGTATGATTATTATAACATATAATGTTATAAGTTATTTACCTAAACAAAATTTTGAGAAAAGTTCATTAAGTAGTGCATTTTCATATCTTTCGCCTAAGATTTCACTTAAATCATGCCAAGCATCCGTTAGGTCTATAGCGTAAACATCTACAGGCATATCAAGTTCAATTGATTTTAGAACTTGTAACAATGAAGCCCTAGCTTCCTTGACTTTTTGGATGTGTCTAGCATTGGATAAATAGTTAAAATCTCTTTCCTCAATATCTTCTAGAGAGAGCAATTTCAAAATTGCTTTTTCAAGATCTTTAAATCCATCTTTTGTCAGTGCAGAAATAGAAATAACCTCTTCTAAACTTAATGCTTTTGGTAGATCTGACTTGTTAGCGATTATGATTCTTTTTTTATGTTTTGTAAGTTCCAAAAGTTCTTTATCTTCTTTAGTTAATGCTTTACTTTGATCTAAGACAAGCAACACTAAAACGGCATTATCAAGCGCTTTCTTGGAACGGTCAACCCCGATTTTTTCAACGATATCTTCGGTATCTCTAATACCAGCGGTATCCATTAAATTAAGGGTCACTCCACCAATATTTATGAGTGCTTCAATGGTATCTCTTGTTGTTCCTGCGATATCTGTAACAATCGCTTTTTCTTCATTAATTAGTGCATTTAATAAACTACTTTTCCCGACATTCGGCTTACCAACAATAGCGGTTTTTACACCTTCTCTAATAAACTGATTCTTACTGGATTCTTTTATAATTATATCAATTTCATCAATGAGCTCTCTTGTCTTTGGACCAATGATTTCTTTACTCATCACAAGTGCATCATCATATTCTGGATAATCAATATTCACTTCAATTTGAGCAATTATTGTTAATAATTTATCTTTTAAATCTTTAATTAATTTAGATGTTTCTTTTTGTATACCAAGATTT
>Ga0265294_10010743_pt1 | contig 10368 bp, 10 predicted proteins | sample MunlanPumphouse3_FD_192504 | JGI IMG/M metagenome (GOLD analysis project Ga0265294, IMG submission 192504) | Groundwater microbial communities from a municipal landfill in Southern Ontario, Canada - Pumphouse #3 | ecosystem: Environmental > Aquatic > Deep subsurface > Groundwater | place...
ATTAGAGTACGATGAAAGTATTTTGCCGTTTCTGATGAATGCGGGCGTCAATCCCGAATTCGGAGCCAGGCCGATAGTCCAGGCCGTCCAGAAATATATTGCCCTGGCGATAATAGTAGCAAACAAAAACTCGGGGATATTGAAAGTGAACAATAATCAATTAATTTTAATGTAACTTTTTCTGTGTTGCATAAGCGATAAATAAAACTATCTTTATAAGCTGAATATTTTATATTTTGCAATATTTTATTCAATTTTTAGTGGATTTTTTATGAATATGCCGTATAGTACATATTATACACCAATATTTAACGGAGACAATATCATGGATGATGCAGCATTGCTTAAGAAATTGGCTGAATATCGTGAAACTCACAATCTGACTCAAGCTGAACTAGCCAATCTTCTCGGAGTTACTCGCGAAAGCCTGCATCGCTGGGTAACCGGCAAAGTTAAGCTGAGAGCCAGTAATAAAAGAACAATCAAAAGATTATTGCAATCAAAGCCAGGCGCGGAACTTGATGAATTTGACCGTTTGACTTCAGAAATGCTTAATGAATGGAAATGTCTCGGCAGAAGCAATCGCCTGAAAGTTTTACAGTATATAGAAGAGATCAAAACCCCGGCGGAAATTGACAGACAGCAGGCAGATCAAACTAAAAAGTAGATGCCTTAAGCTGACTTTTATTCTCTGTAAAGTTTTTGCACTTGCACAATTTCCCGTTTTCGGTTATAATTTGAGCGAGTTTATCATCGAACTCCTCATCCAATTCGGCATAGGATATTATCGGTTCAAGCTCGCATTCGGAATTGTATTCTGTCGGGTCATCCGGAAGTTTGGCGCAACTGTAACAATTATGTGCCAGCCAGTCCATGAATTCCCCGGCATCGGGGAAAATTTCATTTAACGTCATTTTATTCAGTTCCTTTTTTTGTGATTTTTTATTATTCACAGAAAAACCAATCCAGGTTAAAAAACTCCAAAAGTGTAATCAATAAAAAAGCAATGACCGCCGCGAAAAATAAAAGCGCTGAAGTTTTTAACAGATCAATTGCCTTTTTTATCTTTTTTTCATGATACTCCTGCATGGCGTCTCCTTTTGGTCTGGTTAATGTTCACGGGAGTAAAAATTCTTCTTCCTCTTTGACTATTTCTTTTATCCTGGCAATGCGTTCGTTGCTGATTTGCTCACCCAGAAGGGTTCTGGCGGTATTGAAAATTCCCAGTTCCACCAGTATCTGTTTTTGCCCGGTTAACCAGCAGTCCAGTTCAAGTCCAAAAACATCAACTAACAGTGAATTCATATAGTCCTGAAGCGCCTGAGCTTCTTCCAGCTTGCAGGCGTAGGCAAATTCAAAAATAGCCTTAGCTATGAAACCGGTAAAACAGGCGCTGTTCAACAACAGTCCGTCATAACCGCGCCTCACCGAAGACACGCAGTTTGCTTCATTGCCGCTGAGCGTGAATAACTCGTTTTGCCGTCCTTTAGCGGTATTCAGGATCATGGCCGTTTTGTTGAGATCGTTCGAACAGTCTTTTACCAGAACGACTTCCGGCTGCAGGATAATCTTCCCGAAAAGAGGAGTCGGTGAAGTTCTGTTGATATGATAAAGGGCAATCGGCAGGGAACTTTTTTCGATCACTGAGAAGTATAATTCCTTCAAATATTCCTGCTCGATTTCAATCGGGGTAAACGGAAAACTGATAACCGCTATATCAATGCCGCAATCTTCAATGCGTTTAATATTATCAAGCATCACTTTGGCGGGATTATCCTCAATCTGCATTGACAAAAGCATGCGATCATGGTTATTTTTTACCACTTCCTTAGCCAATTCCATACGCATCGCATCGCTCATTAAACGGCCTTCGCCGTTAGGGCTTGCCAGGAAAACTCCTTTAATTCCAAGCCGCACCTGATGTTCCACCAGACGCGAAATGCCTTCAGTATCCAACTCCATTTTATCAGTGAACGGAGTAGGTATTGCCGACCAGACACCGGCAATATTTTCACGATTTAAATTCTTCAAAATTACGTCCTCTTTTTAATGATTTTAGTTAACCGGGCGGATTTGTGCGGCCCGCCCGTTGCCGCATCTTATTGGCTCATGGGCATGCCTCCGAGTTGGTAGTTTGGGTTATTTGAGGCGGTTCCAGTTCAAGCAGGAGTTGCAGGTATTCATACACATTTTTGAGTACCTTTGAATTCAAATAATTCTTATCCGTTTTTATATTCAGGAGATATGTGCTTACGTTCCTGATGCCTTCTTTTAATTTTTCGACTTGTTCACGTTCCGTCTGGCCGGAAGCGGAGTTACTTATGATGCCCAACAAGGCTTTCAGCAGTTTCTGCGGAGGCTTTTTCTCTATCCGGTCACCGGGATAATACCGGTTATCGGTTTTCGGCTTGATCCAGAAACATTTTTCGGCTATGAGAAGAGTTCCGACACATTTAAGTATCCCCCCTTTCAATCTCCACAGTAAAGCCTGTTCCGGGGACTTGGGTTCTCCCCAATGTTTTTTGAGTTTTTCAAAATTATATTCGGCGTAAAATAAAAGCGCCATAAGAGTGTCGTACATGAATACGGTCCTTTTTTGTAATACGGCATGTAAAAAAAAAGACGCAAAAAACAAATGGCGTTTAACCATTTGCATTTGCGTCTTCACTTAAAGGCTTGCCGCTCCAAACGGCTTCCTTCACGATCTGACAAAGCAGCTCGCTCTTATTTCAGAAGCGAGGCAATGTATTTATTAGGGGTGCGTTTTATCTCTTTCAATCTTCTTATAGGCAATTTTCTTTCGTTAATTTTTGTTTATAATTTTACCAGCCCTTAAAAGACCGGCCTCTGTATATTTCTCGTCCCGTTCGGGATGAGTAACAAGCGGGACAATTTTCGGCATATGTGCCAGTATTATTTGCAAAAACTCTCCGGCAGTTGTCATATGTCCGGGTTTTATTTTCAGCATTTTGAACAAGGCTTTATCAAGATCATCATTGTATTTTTGCTTTGAAACGGGTTGTTCAAGCTGTGAAAGTACATCGCTACAACTGTTATCTTTGTTCAAGTGTCGGCAATTTTTACAAATATCGTCATTTTCACAGACAAGCTCGATTTCCTGTTTCGGATCATCCAGTATCCTTTGGACGACCAAATGCTGCGAATGACCATACGGGTGTGGCTTGGACAAGTCATGTCCATTACCTAAATTTTTAAAAATATCAATTAAATGGTGCAGTCGAAGTTTCATGGTATCCTTTTTGTTTGAAATTAGCTACTTTTCATAAATAATATTTACCTTTTTTCATGGCGATTGCGTTTGTTATTTAATTTTTTTCATTTCCAAGCCGACATCTTCATAGTAAAATACCCATCTATTACAATATTGGAATACAGTCGTTATGATTCATGGTTATTCAGCATCAATCACGGGCAAACATGACATCCGCAATCTAGCACAGCCAAGTGGCAGCATCTCTATTTTCTCAACTGTTTCAGAAGACTTGACCGGGCTTTCCGGTAATGGTTGTAACATCCCGCGTTCAATATGCCAACTCGGCAGGCGTTTCGCCTTGGCATATATTGTAATCGGGGCCGCGTCAAGAGTCCACGGCTGTTCTGCAATAACTGACTTTTCCTCTATTCTCAATGTCTTATCAGGATTGTCTTTATCCACGATCAGCCCATAATTCCACGGAGATTCAGGAAACACTTCCCATTCCGGCCATTTTCCAGAGAAAGATTCCCGGTCTCCGGTTGCATGTGAAACTGGAGTTTTGTCTTCAATCTCTTTCCATTTTTCCCTGATCTTCAATGAATAGCTCAACGGACCGCGGTTTACGGTAACACTTCCGGTACGGGGCCAGTTGGTACAGGTTATTTTAACCGGCATTTCAATATCTATCTGGTCATTATTGCTCCAGTTATTCTCCAGTTTCAACCAAGCCCCCGGAGCCGCAGAAAACTTCAGCATTTTTCCATTCACCGAAACTGAAAAACCATCACACCAGCCGGGGATTCTGAGGTAAAGTGGAAATTCCACCTTGCCGGTACATTTCATCTTCATGGAAACATCGGTACGGAAAGGGTAATCAGAGGCTTGCAAGATAAGAATTTCTTCCCCGGAAACTCCGACTTTTGCTGAAGCTTCGGAAGCTCCGTACATCCAGGCGGCAAGACCGTTATCCGCCGTAGCCTGCCAAAGATTTTCGACATACCATGGCCACCCCATAGCGATATTATGCTGGCAACAACGATATTTATAAGGCGAATACGGAAGCATGAAACCTTTATTGTAGAAATCATGTACTTTGGCTTTATCCCGGTCGAGTTGTATCAAGTTGGATGCTGTCAGGTAATGTAATCCTTTCAGATCTGGAGTTTGGGTGGCCGGGAAATGATTCAGAAAAATGTCTTCCGTCCGATCGGCATAAATTGTTTCTCCGGCAATTCTCCCCAGAATATAAAAACTTTTGGCGAATTCGACTATTGCACAGGTTTCACATCCCTGCCGGGGATCGACTTTCCCGGTCTGTATTCTTTCGTCGGCACCGAAAATTCCTCTTGGCTGTTGTCCCCAAGTTTCCATATGTTGGGTATACCAATAATTTGTAAGTTCGAGATGCCGCCGGTCTTGCGATAACTGGTAATAAATTCCCGGATAACTGAAACGCTGGGCAAAATTGACCCCATGATGATCAAGCCATTCGTCTTCCGGTTCGGCTATTCGTGCGTAAAAACGGTGGGCAAGATCCAACAGCCATTTCTCTCCTGTATGATTGTAGAGCCAAAACAAATGAGGAAGTATTTCTCCGGCCCGATAATGTTGAACATACAAAGCCCCGGAATCTATATGTACCGGGGGAATAAGTTCATGATCGGACAACTTCATGCAAAAAGCGAAAAAGCGCTCCATTAGGTTCAGGTATCTTTCATCGGAAGTATATTCATAACGATTTGCAATCGTATCAAGCATCACCATATGAGGCCAAATATCGTAAACAGCCTTTTCATTTTCCCCGCTTTTGCTCTTTGTTCCAAAATAGCCGTCACTTTCCTGGCTGCGGATAACGGCCTCCAGCCATTTATCGGCAATTCTCCGGCAACGGTCATTTCCGGTAAGAATGGCCAGATCGTGAAACCCTCGCAACCAGTATGGCTGTTCCTCCCAAGCTCCAAACTCTCCTCCCAGCCACCCATTGTCATCCTTGAGAAATTTACTTATCTCGTCAAGCCGCCCGGTAACACCTTCCGTCATAAGTTCAAGTTGTTTTCTTAACCATCCACGGGCGCGAACGGCACCGACCGGAAGTTTTGCCAGCGGATTGAGACGGAGGGGAACCCGGTTGAATAAATAATTTGAGCTGATATCGTTTGCTGGCGCAGAAATTCGATTCACAACGCTTACTTTCATCTTCTTATACCTTTAAATCAGCAATACCTAAAAAACTTTAACTGGATTTTTTGCATTCATCTATCACCCGTATAACCTCGCGAACCTGCTTCATCTCCACAAACGGAGCCATCCCTTTGCCATAATAATCATAACACAAATCCCAAAAATTCACTGGATCGTAAGCTTTTGGGGACCAAGTTTCCTCAATCCAGGGAATTTTCTCCGTATTGTACATCCGGTTTTCAGCAGCAAGCTCATGCTGGAGACCTGGATTTTTCATGTTCCCAGGACGAAAGTATTTTAAAGACCAGTTGCCGGTATCCTGATTAAAAAAAGCGCTTCCGTTAGTTCCGATCAGAAGCCAACGGTTGGAAGCATAAGCACATGCCTGATTAATGTCTAAGTCCAGAATTATGCCGTTTTGGGTAGTCAGTACGGCTTTCACCACATCCTCTGCATCTCCCACAGAAGCTTTTTGGGCAACTTTACAGAAAACTTCTGATATCGAATCTCCAAGCAAATACAATAGTTGGTCTAAAAAATGAACCCCATAGTTGTTAAGCATTCCTCCGCCGTATTTTTTTTGCGCTTGCCAGTCATTCCTTCTTGTGTATGCGCTAATACCGCGCTGAATCATATATATTTGCCCAAGTTTGCCGGAGCCGATGATTTCAGTTGCGCCATGACAATCCGAGTCGAGACGTCTCGGCTGATAGACCATTAATTTTCGGTGATGTTTCTTCATGGCCGCAATTATCTGATCGGCTTCCTGCAAATCCATGGCAATGGGTTTATCAGAGAAAACATCACAGCCCATTTCAAAAGCCTGAATTATCTGATTCTTATGAAAGCAGGTCGGAGACGCCACTACAACCAAGTCGGGTCGTTCACGGGAATACATTTCTTCCGCACTTTTGTAAGCCTTTCCGATCCCAAATTTATGTTTCGTGTCATCCCGGCGTTCCGCTATTGGATCCACTACCGCAATTAAATCAAAAAATTTATGTTTCAGTAATTCCGGGATATGGAAAGACCAGGCGATTCTGCCCAGGCCAATAACGCATGTTTTTATTTGTTTCATATTTTTATTACCTCAAAAATTTCTTAATCCAACTTCTCCAACCTTAGTCGGTAAATAATTTTATTCCCTTTTACTTTGAAAGTTCCGACTTTATAGATGCCGTTGCGATTGGGAGCATCAAAAGTTCCAACCGCTACTTCAACCTGTTCCGGCTCCAGACATTCAACCCGATAGGTACAATCCCGATAGGCGACAACGAAACCACGTTGCCTGATTTCAATTTCTGCACAATACTTACCGTTTGTCTGCAAAAGCGGGATTTGAACCAGCAACTCCGTAATTGGACCTTGAACAGTATCGGTTATTTTCACCCCTTCACCGTCAATGCGGTATTGCTCGACTACCCTGTCACAACCCGGCATACCGTGATATTCAACCGAGAATTGAACTTCCCCGGAATTCTCTTTTTTCAGGTTTATTGCCGTTTGAACCGAGGGACTGGAAAAATCCGCCAGCCAGCGGGTATCCCCCACACAATCCTGCCAGCCCGGACCGATGGTGATATTGTGCGGCGCCGGAACGCCTGAAACCAGGTAATTCGGCTCGGAGACTATCGGGACCGAAAGACCAAGTTCACTGGGAACAGAAGCTCGATGAATGCGTCCCAACCCCGTAGCGTCATAATGAAAATCTGCATTAGTGTCGATTTCAAGCTGGTATCCGCGGCAGTTCGCGAATACCTTATGAAAACCGGCGGCGGTCACCAACCCATATCCTCCGCACTCGACGGGGCATTTTCCTTCTGCTATCGTGTTATCGGCGAGCAAAGCCGCGAATCCTAACTGACTGGCAATCAAAAGGGAATATCCGCCATACTCTCCATAACCCTTTTCGCCGCCATGGATAGTCTCTGAACGAAACATGTTTTTCGCAAAATAAATGGGGGTCGGACATAGATATTCCTCAATGGAATGTATCGCTAAAGCCGCCGCCCGTTTGAAAGCTCCGGCCAGTTTCAGGTCACCGTTACGCTTCCAGCGCACCGCCTCATATTCGCAGATCAGGGCAAAGGTAACTTCATTGAAATTCTGCTGATTGCTGCGTCCGCCGAACGGGCATTCGCCGGTCGGAGACTGGTAAAGCAATTGCGTCAGAGCTCCAAGCCGGAGAATTTCATCCAGTACCTCTGAATATTTTCCCTGATAGCCTGCCCACCTGGCTAAAGAAAGATTCATTCTTGAAACCATGTCATAAGTTATCGGAGACTGCGGATCATTATACATGCCGTTCTTATCGAATAAGGTAAGTTGCTGTTCAAGATATCTGTCCATGAAATCCTGATTGTTTGCCAGTCCGAGTTTCTGCCTGAAAGCTTCGCCGGCAATCGCAAACGTACAAAAATTCTGCAATCCGGAGGGATTATTCGTAAAGGTCCGGGCATAAGCCAACTCCGGATCACCGTAATCAGCCAACAAATGTTGCCAGTAATCGGCCATATCTTTGGGAACGGCGTCTTTTATTGCCATATAGGCCATACACGCTTCTTTGACAATGAATTCGCCCCAATTGGTTCTTATGTAAAATAAATCTTCGAGCGCCGGTGTCAAAGCTTTTGCGCAAGGTTCGATCAAGTCCCGGCACCGTCCCTGCATAATAAGCAAGCCGAGAGTTCCGAGAAACCTGGCCGTAATGGTATTAACCTCATTCTTTTTGTACGGATCGATTATTCTTCCGCCGTCGTCCTGCCAGGCCAACGTCTGCCGTGCAATTTTTTCCGCCAAATCCAGATAACGGGATGAGGCGGAAGGAACAACTCTTTCCTGTGGAATGCAGGCATTCTTTAGGGAATTCCTTACTTTTGCTTCAATATCTTCCATTATTTAGTATTCCTTCAATTTGCTAAGTTTTTCAAATGAAAAAATTCATTGATTTTTTTATTTCGCCTGTTTTAATTCGTTTTCCAGTCTCATAACTGTTCTGTGTTCCACCTCAACTTTTGTACGCTTACTTTCGTTTTTTGGGCTTATCCCATTTCAAGCCGCCGCTTTTTGGGGCGAACTTGCAAAAGCCAGACTTTTACGGGATAAGTCCGACTCAAGCATTTTTTTTAGTTGTTACACTCAAAAACGATAGGGAAATAAGCTTCTTTCATGATGGTGGTTTTGCTTAATTCCGGATAAAATCGCATGACTTTTGTCGTCCCTTCCGGGAAACGCAAAGGTACATTGACGGAAAGACAGCCGTAGGTCATTCGTGAACGAGGCCCTTCTTCAAAACAAATCCAACCCATATTACGTTCATTATCGAACACTAGAAAACCGGCGTCATCTTTCTTTTCAGGTGGAATTATTGCCGGATAGTCAGCTCTAAAATCAGGAACAATTCCCTCTACTTCAACACCAGACGGATTATCGGTGTCCTTTTGAGGGGGAGCATACTGCAATGGAGCCATGACCAAAGGTCCGTATTTAAGTATGACTCCATTTTCTACTCTCTCAAGATAATATCCCATATCCCCATTGAGAATATATCTGTCCCTATTGCCTGGAAGTTGTTGTTTGTCCAACTTTATATTTCTGACGAAGGAAGACTGCCGGATTTTTACATCCATGCTGTTAGGTGCTCCTTTTACTAAAATAATAGCATGATAGGTTTCAGGATAGCCTGTGGTAATGTCAATGCTTATAGTTTGACCATTGTTAACTAACTCGTAATGCCCCGGTACCAAAAAATTGATCTTGATGATGTTGTTCTGTAAGCTTACCACGTGGTCCGCATATTTTACCAAAGCCAAGCCTCCGTTATGAACACAACAGAACCAAGCTTCTTCAACTTGACGTAGATAACAACGCTTGTCCTGAGATATCGCACGTAAGGAAAATCTGCCGTTTGACAGTTGCGACAATCCCAGAGCGTTGTACATCGCAAGTTCGGCTTTTTCATATGCTTCGTCTGCTCCGGTCAGAAAACCGGCATTCAAATTAAGCATAACCCAATCCGCGATAGAACATCCTTCATTACGACGGCTACTTGGAAATAATTCGGGAATATTGCCGTCAACCCATACTGCTTGTTCGGCTATCAGCTTGCGAAACCTTTCCGGTTGTTCGTTAAAAGACAAGTCTCCAGTATACATTGCAGCCATTTGCAATCCTCTCAAGGTGGTCATTAAGCCATGCGAATGCGTTTTCTCAAGAGGCAGTTTTTTCAAGTCATCTTTAACTTTATGACAGTAATCAAGGGCGCGCAGATCATTGGTAATGGCATAAAACAATGCCATTGGATCTGTCAACCAACCGGTATTGCAACCATAATGATTGCAAGGATTGGTGAAATTAAAGATATATTCTGCGGTTTTTCCGGCGGCGTCCAATGCCTTGCCGTTACCGGTGTACAGGTAATATTGCAAAAGCCCCATAAATAATTTATTCGTGACTCCATCGCTGCTGTTATAAAGAGTATCCTTTGTACACAAATCCTGAACAAATACTCTCCCGATCGGCCCGGAAGGAGACTGACATTTTAGAAGTCTCCAGAATAACTCATGCATTCTGTTTTCATCGCTTTTATCGTGCGGCATGCTTACCGCCAGGAATTCAAGATAACGTCCTGTCAAGTCTCCGGTGCAAAAATCCGCATGGCGGTGAAATGCTTCCGGACGTTCTATGTCCATCATAATAAAGTCCATATCATCCATAGGATAATGATTGCAACTCTGTTTTGCCAGGCGCAGTCTGGCAAGTAATGGAGATTCATACAGGCGAGTTTCAGCTAATTGTCCGAATTTATAATTTTTAGTAATCATAGTAATATCCTTTCCTAATTTATGGTTTTGTCAAAATTTTTCTACTTAATTTCTATTTATCTGCTTAAAAACTAATATTTTATGGAGATTTTTTCTTTATCCCCTTTATTTTACTGAATTTTGGTGTTCAAGTGAAAGCCTTTATCC
>Ga0265294_10010744_pt1 | contig 10367 bp, 10 predicted proteins | sample MunlanPumphouse3_FD_192504 | JGI IMG/M metagenome (GOLD analysis project Ga0265294, IMG submission 192504) | Groundwater microbial communities from a municipal landfill in Southern Ontario, Canada - Pumphouse #3 | ecosystem: Environmental > Aquatic > Deep subsurface > Groundwater | place...
TTCATCTTCGTTTTGAAAGCTATAAAAAGGCCATTTTATTAACACCACTTAATTTTCTTTTTCTTTTTTTGATATGTACCTTTCTTATTTTTATTATGATTCTAAATGATATTCACAATATTTTGATGATTATTACCCCAATCTGTTTAACACTTGTTGAAATATTTTATTTTCGGCCTTTTACTAAAAATAAGGAAGAAGAAATTTCACTAGCAGAAAAAGAACTTTATCAAACAAAAAATATTGATGATTATAAAGAAAAAGAATTTTCCATTCATGAAAAAACATATCGATTGACAAAAATGACATTATTGAAAAAGTATTTTGTCATTGCCACGATGATAATAGTGACTGGCGGTATCATGGTACTAAATGATATCTTTTCAATTCCGTACATTGTTTTTTATCTCTGCTTAGAGATGGCACTTTATAATAATTTTCACACCTTGTTCACTTACGATGAAAAAAAACGTGAATATCTCATCGCTAAAGTGCGATTAAACAACATCATTCATCAAGATGATGAAATAATCTAGCAACTTTTGATTGAGCGTGCTATCATATAGTCCCTCAAAATGGAACTAGATTTTCAAACAACATTCCCTGATTTATCTTCTTATGAAGAGGTCTATACCCACCTCATGAAAAAGACATTTCGCGATCTTGGATTAATGTGTGAACCAATAGTCAGCGTCTCTTTAGTAGATAATCAATTTATTCATCAAATGAATCGCGATTATCGACATATTGATCGCCCCACAGATGTTATTTCATTCGCTTTCCTTGATGGAACAAAAAATCGCGAAGAAATTTTAAAAAATCCAGGTCAATTATGCAGTTTAGGGGATATCTATATTTCGGTTGATAAAGCAAAAGAACAAGCTATTGAATATGGCCATTCTTTGAAGAGAGAATTGGAATTTCTCTTTATTCATGGCTTATTACATTTAATTGGCTATGATCATATGACACTTGAAGATGAAAAAATCATGTTTGATTTGCAAGACCAAATTTTAGGAAAAAGGAGCTTATAAAATGAAAAAAGAAGAATTAGTTGCTAAGGCTAAAGAGGCGAGATTACTATCCTACTCACCTTACTCAAAATTTGCAGTTGGAGCGGCGTTAGAATGCAAAGATGGAACCATTTTTGTCGGTGCTAATGTTGAAAATTCATCTTATCCACTATGTATGTGCGCTGAACGAAATGCAATTTATAATGCTTATATGCATGGCTATAAAAAGGATGATTTTGTGGCATTTGCTCTCTGCGCTGATACCGACGAGCCAACATCACCATGTGGAGCTTGCCGCCAAGTTATTAGCGAACTCTATCCTAAGGATGCACCTATCTATATGTCAAATTTAAAAGGGGATATTAAACAAACAACTGCTGTGGAATTATTACCATTCGCTTTCTCTCCGAAAGATCTTGAAAAATGAAATCTGGATTCGTAGCAATTTTAGGTCGTCCCAATGTTGGTAAATCAACTATTTTAAACGACATTTTAAACGAAAAAATTTCGATAGTAACTGATAAATCACAAACAACACGCAATAATATTCGCGGTATCTATAATTGCCCAGAAGCGCAAATTGTTTTCGTTGATACTCCTGGAATTCATAAGCCTCATCAAACATTAGGTGAAAGAATGAATAACTATGCCTATAGTTCCGCTCATGATGTCGATATCAATGTGCTAGTCATTGACGCATCAGCTATTTTTGGAAACGGAGATCAATATTTAATTGAACACCTAGATCTTCATAACGCTCCTCTTATTCTTGTCTTTAATAAAATTGATCGAGCGAAAATAACTCATGTCACCGATTTAAAAAATCACTATATCGAATTATTTCCAAATGCCACGATTATCGAAACGGTTGCTCTCGATAAATTTAATATTGATGAATTGATTAAAAAGGTTATTGAGCTTTTACCTGAAGGCGTCCCGTTTTATCCCACAGATGTTGTGACTGATAAGGATGAAATATTTCAGATTAAAGAAATTATTCGCGAAAAAGTTTTGCGAACATTAAAAGAAGAAGTTCCTCATGCTGTCGCTATATATTTACAGAGTGTCGAGTGGGATAATAATCCCATTCATATCAAGGCTGATATTATTGTCGAAAAAGATAGTCAAAAAGGAATTGTGATCGGAGCGCAGGGCAAGCGTATTAAATTAATCGGCAGTCGCGCTCGACAAGATATTGAATCGCTGCTTCACAAGCATGTTTTTCTTGAACTTTTTGTCAAAGTCCAAAAAGACTGGCGAAATGAAAAAAAATCTCTTGAAACATACGGTTATAAGTCAGAAAAATAATCATGAAAATTATCGTTATATCGGTTACACCTTATAAAGAAAGCGATGCAATTGTTAATGCGATAAGTGAGGATGGAGCGATTGCTTTTTTAGCTCGTGGCATTCTAAAACCTCAATCCAAAAACGCTGGTTTAAATACTAATTTAGTCATCGCTGATATTGAATTAAGCGAAAGCAACAATAAATATCCGATTTTAAAGTCAAGTTTAATCTTATCTTCTCCAATTCAATTAAACAGTGACCTTTCCTATCTCGGAGTTTTAATGGTTATCAATGAAGCCACGAAAATTATGCTCCAAGACGAAGAAAAAAAATTGATATATTCATCTCTTATTGAGGCCATCAACGCATTAAAGGAAGGTCTTGATCCATGGATGATTATGTTGATTTATATAGGAAGAATTTTTAAATATTCAGGCTATGAATTTGAAGTCAACAAATGCGTTTTCTGCGGATCAAAGAAAGATATAAAAACATTTTCTTTTTCAGACGGCGGTTTTGTGTGTTCACATTGTCTTAGACAAGATACCAAGCGCGATTTATCAAACGAACAGATGCTTTTACTGCGCAGTGTTATTAGCGCTGATAGTTTTGCGGTCTCATCGCCATACGCTTCATCGGAAAATAAAAAAATTATTTTTAGAAAATTTCTTGAATTTATTGTTGATTCATATGGCATACATTTGAAATCAGCAAGTCTCTTAGATTAATAAAAATAATATACACTCATAATAGGTTGACAATTCTTCGCGCATATACCTATACTATACGAGCACGCACTCCTAAGGAGGAAGACGTATTATGAGTAAAAACGATTTTGACAAAGTCACTAATCACTTTATAGTTTCGGGATTTTATTTCCAAGGATCCGAAATATATGGTGGATTATCAAATACATGGGATTATGGCCCTCTCGGTTGCGAAATAAAACGAAACATTGAACGTATGTGGTGGAAGAAATTTGTTCAAGAAGCACCAACAAATGTTGGTATCGATGCCGCCATTCTAATGAATCCAAAAGTTTGGGAAGCAACAGGACATGTGGCAACTTTTAATGATCCTCTAATTGATTGCAAAGATTGCAAAATGCGTTTTCGTGCTGATCAAGTTATTGAAGAGCAATTCCCGAATGTTGATGTGGCAGGAATGACTAACGATCAATTGATGGATTTCATCAAAGACAATCATGTTAAATGTCCAAATTGCGGACATGAAAATTTTACTGATATTCGGCAATTTAATATGATGTTTAAAACTCATATCGGTGTGACTGAAGATAGCAAATCAGCTGTTTATTTACGTCCAGAAACCGCCCAAGGTATGTTTGTTAATTTTAAAAATATCATTCGTTCCACAAGAAGAAAACTACCAATGGGTGTTTGCAACATCGGTAAAGCTTTTAGAAATGAAATAACTCCTGGGCAAATGACTTTTAGAACAAGAGAATTTACACAGATGGAAATGGAGTTCTTCTGTAAGCCAGGTGAAGATTTAAAGTGGTTTAATTATTGGAAAAAACATTGCTTGGATTTTGTCGATGATCTTGGAATAAAGAAAGAGAATTTACGTTTTCGTGACCATGAAGCATCTGAATTAGCATTTTATTCTAAAGCCACAACAGATATTGAATATTTATTTCCTTTCGGATGGGGGGAAATTTGGGGTATTGCTGATCGAACCGATTATGATTTAAAGCGTCATTCTCAGTTTAGTGGTGAGACTTTAGATTATCTCGATCCTGAGACTAATGAAAAATATATTCCTTTCTGCATTGAACCATCTGTTGGTCTTGATCGTCTCATTCTCATGACCTTATGCAACGCCTATGACGAAGAGAAAATTGGCGATGCAGACATGCGCATTGTTATGCATCTTGTTCCAAGTGTCGCTCCATATAAAGTTGCTGTTTTACCATTGAGTAAAAAATTAGAGGAAAAAGCTCGCGAAGTCGAAAAAATTCTCTCTACTTACATGACAACTATTTATGATGATACAGGCAGCATCGGTAAAAGATATCGCCGTCAAGACGCTATTGGAACACCTTATTGTATCACTGTTGATTTTGATACCTTAGATGATAGCGCAGTTACCATTAGAGATAGAGACACCATGCAACAAATTCGTTTACCAATTAATGAGTTGGCTAAATATCTTTCCGTGAAGGTTTTCTATTAAAGGTTTAACAAATAATGGCGTTTGATGAAAGCTTAATTAATGATGTCCTGGATCATGCTGATATCGTACAAGTGATATCAGCATTTATTCCTGTCACAAAAAAGGGCAAAAATTTTATTGCTAAATGTCCTTTCCATGATGATACAAACCCTTCGATGAGCATTAGCCCAGAACGAAAAATGTTCAAATGCTTTGTCTGTGGAACAGGTGGTTCTGCTGTTTCTTTTGTCCAAAAATATTTGCATATTTCCTTTTTTGAAGCCATGCAAAAAGTTGCGGAAATATCAGGATATCACGATGAACGTTTAACGAATAATCATGCTTATATCAAACCAATTGATACAAAAAAAGCCCCTTTATTAAAATGCTTGCACGATTTAACACTCTACTATCAATACGCCCTTAATACAGCAGAGGGACAAGAGGGACTAGCATATTTTGATAGTCGCCATCTCGATGCTTCGATGCGCGCTAAATATTTACTTGGTTACGCAAACAAGGATGGAAAGGCCACTTGTCAGTTTCTTGAGGAAAAAGGTCATTCGATTAAAACAATTGAAGATGTTGGTATTGCCTCTTCAATGAATGGCGTTTATTTTGATAAAAATCAAGGGCGAGTCATATTTCCTATCTGTGATATGGATGGCCAAGTCATTGGTTACAGTGCGCGAAGAATTAAAGACGGATCAGAAAGCAAATATATCAATTCTCCCGAAACACATCTTTTTCATAAGAGCAGTGTTTTATATAACTATCATATTGCTAAGGAAAAAGCACGCATTGAAAATTGTATTTATGTTTGCGAAGGTTTTATGGATGTTTTTGCTTTAGCAAAAATAGGACTAGATAACGCCGTGGCGTTAATGGGAACAGCTTTGACTAACGAGCACATTGCTATGTTGCGCTTATTAAATGTTGAGGTTCGCTTATGTCTTGATGGTGATTTGCCTGGCCAAACGGCAATGATGAAAGCCAGCAAAATGCTTGAAACAGCTCATATCAAATGCATGATTGTTGACAATCAAGGCAGCACAGAAGATCCTGATGAGATTTATAACAATAAAGGCCCAGAAGAACTTCGTGTTTATGTTCAAAAATTGTTAAATCGCGTCGATTTTGCTCTTAAATATTTTAAACGCAGCAATCCTTTAAAGACAATGGAACAAAAGAAACGATTAATTGGAGAATTTGTTCCAATCCTTCTCGATGTTAAGAGCCCATTAGATTTAGATAATTATCTTCATCAATTAAGTGATGTGACAGGTTATGATATTGAGAGTATTCGCGCATTAGTTAAAAGAGCAAGAAATAATCATAGTTTTGAAAAACCCGAACAGTTAATTAGTTCTTTTCATCCAGAAAGAAAGATTCTGAGACGCTTAGAAATGGCAGAAAGAGAATTTCTCTATCAGATGTTACAAGATAAACAGGCTGTTACCTTTTACGAAGATAAATTAAGTGGCTTTTATGATGAGACTTATCGGCAAATTGCTAATTATATCGTCGATTATCTACCTCATCATGAAGAATTAGAGCCTATTGATTTAGTTTCATCACTGGAAATGAGTGAATTACCAAATAAAAACGCTCTTATCAATGAAATAACAGCGCTTTATCTTGAAAAAAATCATCCACAGAAATGTAATGATAAATTATTAAGCAATTTGCTTGATGCCATTCAAGAAGAAAAAGAAAGAATTTTTGAAAAAGATTCTTTAGAGCAATCTCTTGAAGGAAAGACGCCGTTGGAGCAAGCCCGTATTGTTGCGGACTACAATCGGCGAAAAATGAAGAAAAAAATATAGTTTAAATGGAGGAAACAAAAATGGGAAGAAAATCAATTGTTCAAACTGAAATGTCTGATGAAATTTCAAAGAAAAGAAGGGGAAGACCAAAAAAAGAACCTGATCTAGCGGAAACAGGTGCAAAAAAAAGTAAAGTCTCGATACATAAAAAAGGCGATAAAATTATGTCACTTGAAGAAGTGGAAAAAGAACTTCTAAAAAAAGCTAAGGCAACTGGAGTTATTAGTCAAAGTGAAATATATGATAGTCTCAATACTTACGAATTAGACGATGATGCCGTCAATGACTTAATGGAATTTTTTGCTTCTCACGATATTGAGGTTACCAATGAAGAAGAAGACGAGGAAGAGGAAGACAATGATTTAGACAAGATTGACGATTCTAAGATTAATCTTGAAGAACCCATTGAAGATGATGACTTTTTTGCTGATGAATCAATGAATAAGGACGAGGAAGAGGAAGAGGAAGAAATTGATGTCGATAACATTAACGCCTCACTTGGAAGTGAAGTTCGTGTCAACGATTCTGTCAAGATGTATCTCAAAGAAATTGGTAAATTTTCATTGTTAAAACCTGAAGAAGAACCAGTAATTGCTAAAAAAGCGGATGAAGGCGATGAAGACGCTAAGCAAGAGTTAATTAATCGCAATTTAAGATTGGTTGTTAATATTGCTAAGCATTATGTGGGACGAGGAATGGCTTTTCTTGATTTAATTCAAGAAGGTAATCTCGGATTGATGAAAGCGGTTGATAAGTTTGATTATACCAAGGGATATAAATTTTCAACCTATGCAACATGGTGGATTCGCCAAGCTATTACGCGAGCTATCGCTGATCAAGCAAGAACTATTCGTATTCCCGTTCATATGGTGGAAACTATTAATAAAATGACTAGAGTTCAGCGAACTTTGATTCAAGAATTGGGCCGTGAACCAACCGCTGAAGAAATTAGCGATGCCTTGAATGGTGATTTATCGCCAAAGAGAATTCGTGAAATTCAGCGAATTGCGATGGAACCAGTTTCTCTTGAAACTCCAATTGGTGAAGAAGATGATTCTCATCTTGGCGATTTTATCGAAGATAAGGAATCAGAATCTCCAACAGAATATACAACTCGACAATTATTGAAGGAAGAGCTCTATTCCATTTTAAAAGATCTATCTGATCGAGAAGAAAGAGTTATTCGCCTTCGCTATGGCCTAGACGATAATCGTCCTCGTACTCTTGAAGAAGTCGGCCGAGAATTTGGCGTTACCCGTGAACGTATTCGTCAAATTGAAGCCAAAGCCATTCGAAAACTAAGACACCCAACTCGCAGCAAACGATTAGGTGATTATAAGGGAAAATTATAATTTTTTATTGAGAAGATACTAAGGAGATAATGATAGTGGATCAGAATGAATTTGTATGCACCACATCTAAAAAAAGAAGAGGCAGACCGAGTAAGTCACTTGTTGAAAAACTTTTAGGAGTGTCAAAAAATAATTCATCTTCCTTATCTCAAAATCAAATCATTTTCCGACAATTAAAAAAAGATCTCCTTAATCGAGCTCAAAATTCTCAACTGAAGCAAAGTCAAATACACGAATATCTCCGCAATTACCATTTTGACGATTCTTCATTTGAAGAATTAATGAACTTTCTTTTCGAGCACCATATCTCTATTCTTTTTGATGAAGATAATGACACAGATCAAAAAAAATTGAGATTTGATGAGAATACAAACATTGAAAATGAGACGATTTTATCATTGTTTTCCCCAGGCGAGATGCCCAGCAATGATTCTGTTAGAATATATTTGAAGGACGCTGCTCAATATCCACTTTTAAATGCTGATGACGAATATAAAATTGCTAAAAAAGCAAATAATGGTGATATTGACGCTAAAAACGCTTTAATTAATCATAACCTACGACTAGTTGTTAGTATCGCAAAGAAATATACGGGAAGAGGACTAGCTCTCCTCGACTTAATCCAAGAAGGCAATTGTGGTCTTATGAAAGCTGTTGAAAAATTTGACTATACTAAAGGCTACAAATTTTCAACCTATGCGACATGGTGGATTCGCCAGGCTATTGCTCGCGCCATTACTGATCAAGGTAGAACAATTCGCATTCCTGTCCACATGATGGAGAAAATGAATAAAATTAATCGAGCCAAAAGAAATTTAATTCAAGAATTAGATCGCGAACCAACGGCTGAAGAAATTAGTGATTTTTTAGATAATTCATTAACTCCAGAAGAAATCATTGATGCCCAACATTTAACTCTTGAGCCACTCTCAATGGAAATTACTGTTGGTGAGGACGAAACAAAACTGGAAGATTTCATTGAAGATAAAAATTCAGAATCACCTCAAGATTATGTGACAAGACAAATGCTAAAAGAAAGGCTGGACATTGTTTTAAAAGAGCTTACTGAACGAGAAGAACAAGTGATACGTTTGCGTTATGGAATAGATGATCAAACTCCTCGAACATTAGAGGAAATTGGTCGAAAATTCGGCGTTACACGCGAAAGAATTCGTCAAATTGAGGCAAAAGCTATTTGCAAATTAAGAACATTTAGCAATGAACAGAAATTACGAAATTATCGAGGAGGAGTACGAACATGATAAAATTATCCCTGCGTTTAGAAACTATTTTGGATATGACGCCCGCCAGCGTTGTAGCAGATATTGGCAGCGACCATGGCAAATTGATGATTGCTCTTTACGAGAGTGGAAAAATTTCTCACGGCTACGCCATTGAAAATAAACAAGGACCTTATAATCGCCTAGTAAAAGCCCTAAAAAAAGAAAACTTAGAAGATATCATTGTTCCTCTTTTTTCCGATGGAATTAGAGATTTACCAGCATGTGTTGATACTATCGTTATCGCTGGAATGGGCGGGGAAGGAATTGTTAAGATTCTTCAATCTTATCCAGATAAATTAAAAAGTGTTCAAACAATTATCATTGATGCCCATAGTCATATTCCTGAGACGCGAGAAACTATTACAAAAATGGGTTTTATTATTGCTGATGAAAAAATGATAAAGGAAGATGATATCTTCTATGAAATTATTCGTTTTATCCGCTCTGATATTGCCTTCTATAGTGATGATGATTTAACCTTCGGTCCTATTTTAAGACAAGAAAAATCAACCGCTTTTAAAGAAAAATATATTTCACGCATACACGAGATTGAATATCTCATTCAAAAAGATAAAATTCCCATAAATCGTCTCAAAGCCTTAGAGCGTGAAAAGAAAAAAATTGAAGGTGTTATCTAAGATGAAAACAAAAACTTTTTTGCGTCGCATTTCAACTCGTTTTCCAAAACGATTAGCAGAATCATTCGATCATGTGGGTTTAATGACTGGTCAACTGCCTAATGAAATACATAAGGTAGTTCTTTGCCTAGATATGGATTGGGAACTTTTGCCAACCATTAAAAAGATTATGCCGGATATTGTTATCAGTCACCATCCTTTTATTTTTGGCTCTAAGTATCAAGTTTTCAAAAATGATGAGAGCAAGCGTTTATTAGATAAAGAAATGCTCAAATTGGGAGTTCCAGTTTATAGTTTCCATACTAATTTTGACGCCGGAGTGGGAGGAATGAATGATGCATTAAGCGAAGCACTCGGCTTAATTGATGTCTATGCTCCTGAATCAAATTCAATGATGAGAATTGGTGAATTGAAAGAAGCGATGGATATTTTTTCTTTTGCTAGTTATGCAAAGCATAAATTCGATGTCAATTACGGATTATTAATTCATGATGGCCGGCCAATGGTTAAAAAGATTGGCATAATTGGTGGTGGTGGCTCACATGACTGGACAATTGCTAAGGATGAAAATTGTGATATTTATATTTCAGGTGATGTCCCTCATCACGTTCGAAGAGAGATAGTTAACGCCCATTATAATTATCTTGATTTGCCTCATGAAATTGAAAAAATATTTATGCCAACTATGAAAAAATATCTTCTTGAAATAGATAATTCATTAGAAATATATTCTTTTGATCACGAAAAATTGCCAAAAGTTATTTAAGATTTAATAAATAATGATAAACCTCAT
>Ga0265294_10010745_pt1 | contig 10366 bp, 8 predicted proteins | sample MunlanPumphouse3_FD_192504 | JGI IMG/M metagenome (GOLD analysis project Ga0265294, IMG submission 192504) | Groundwater microbial communities from a municipal landfill in Southern Ontario, Canada - Pumphouse #3 | ecosystem: Environmental > Aquatic > Deep subsurface > Groundwater | place...
CCGGCGGGGGAAAAACAGCGGTGATGTGGCCGCGTATCTCTAACTTTTTCATAGCGCACAACCTGAATTTTGAATGCGTTTTCACAAAGCACAAGTATCATGCCGTTACCATTACCATAGAAGCAATCCGTGAAGGGATCCGGCATTTCATTGTCATAGGAGGAGACGGTACTTTTCATGAAGTGATAAACGGTATTTTCTATCAACAGGAAGTCCCCACGAATACCATAACCATAGGGATCATTCCCATTGGAACCGGCAACGACATGGTTACATCCTATGATATTTCCACCGATTACGAGAAAGCTATGGAAACGATTATCAAAGGGAAAAGTGTTTTAACAGATGTAGGCTGGGTGTCTTTCCAGGATTTCGGGATCGAAAGAACGCGTTATTTTGCCAATGCCGCCGGTATGGGGCTGGATGCCGCAGTAATCAGGCATTACGAAAAGAAAGTTGAGCAGGAATACAAACGGGGAAAAGCACAATATTTGAACAGCCTGCTCCACCAGTTTTTGTTTTACCGGTGTAAAGATCTTCGCATATTAATTGACGGACAAATTTTTTACGAAGGAGCCGTGTTGACCTGCAGTATCGGGATAGGAAAATTTATTGGAAGCGGCATGAAAGCGCTGCCCCTGGCTATCCCCGATGACGGGTTGTTTGACGTTACACTGGTTGGACCTATGAACAAAGTATCCCTGGGATTGAGGATCAAGCATTTTATTGGCGGTGAAGTATACTCTTTTAAAGAATCACTTCACGGCCGCGGAAAAACAGTGGAAATTCTGCCTAACAGCAAGAATGCCGGGTTCCTGGAAACCGATGGCGAACCCATGGGAACGCCTCCCTACCAGTTCAAAATTATTCCGTCTTCCCTGCGTCTGCTGGTAGGTGAAGGTTTTGTGCCTTTTGTCAAAAACGAACCCGAACCTGTATCTTAGTATCCAGATCCGGTTTGTCCTTAAACGTACAGGACACCCTCAACCACAAATCCATATAAGGCAAAGGGGTATATTTGATATTCAGATAACTCCTGATCCCTTTCCCGTATAGTGCCGGGACGGAAAAACCGTAAAGCACGTCCGATTCATAAACGTATATCCGGCTGTCCCAGGAATGGGTATTGAATACACTCAACCGGAATGAACCTGTTAATTTTTCTTTTTTATCCCGGTAAGCCAATTGAATATAAGCAGCCACTCCCCAATCATTTTTCGTTTCCCGTAAAATGCAATTAACCAGATCCGTGCGCAATCCAAGGGAAAGGGTCTCGTTCAGGAAAAACGTTGTTTGTAAGCGCAGGTATTGTTTGTCCGTGATCCCTTTATCCAGGATGGACCTTTGCTGACGGACCGAAAACAGGTGGTCGTCACGTTGAAGTTGTACGCGAAAATCCCATCCGTAAGATTTAACATGACACAGGTATCTGGATACAGGGAAATAATAAAACCAGGCATTCCCGGTCAAATTCCATTTTTTGAACACATTCCGGCAGGCGGAAAATTGCACGCTGTATTCATTGGAAGAGGAAGAATTTTTACCGGTATCCGTTCCGTATGCCGCGGTAAAAGATGGTGTAAAGCACCTGATTACCAGTGCCGCCCTGGCCCCTTCCCTGCCATAACGGATCACACCACCCAAAAAGGCAGGTGACAACCCCGCATCCGTGGCAACTTCTGAAAAAAAAAGCCATGAACCATACCTTCCCGAGTAATCCAACGCCAACCCGCCGAAAGGCAACGTCCTATCTTTAAATTGATTATAATAAGTAATCCTGCTTGCGTCCGGTTTGTTGTAACCATATCCCAAAACCGTAGTTCCCACTTTCCATCCGCTTCCCTGATAGGACATATTCACGCCTGTCGTCCACGCCTTGAGTGTGTTTTTTTTCCCCGTTTCAAGGGGCGTACGGTGGTACCCGGTTTCCACCAGCGAAGTGAATCCTTCCGGAATAATACGTGCATCCAGCCTGCGATACGATGCAAAAACGGATATGTCAAGATCTTTTATAGAAAATGTGGCCCCGGCTCCCCTAAAGGCTCTGTTCTCGTCCCGGGATGTGTAACCTGTGAGGCCCATTTCTTTGTTAAATAATGACGACGGGGACAACGAGGCTCCAAAATGAGTTCCGTTCCATATCAACAGCCCCTGTCCAAAACGTGCCCTGAAATCCCCCAATACCAAAGATTTCAATGATCCCATGTTCTTCAAATTCACGTGCCATGACACAAAATCAGCCAATGAGCGTTCTCCGGGATCGCTTTCCAGGGTAAAGCCCCATTGCAGTTTCCCGTAATAATCATAATTGTAACGGGCATAGCGGTACCAGGGCAATCCCAGGTAGCGGGAATTGGGATTGTGTAGGTATTCCTGTTCGGTTATGAGACTGTAAGGTTCTCCCCGGGGAAAAAAAGTGCGAGTCTGGAGCATAAGAGAACGCCGACCGTTCCTTATAACCGAACGCAGGTTCACAGGCAGGGGTCGTCGTTTTGGTTCCAATGTAAAAAACAAGGCGAGCCATTGCGCATCTTTTTCCGAAAAACCCGGTATCAGATGTATCTCTGCCCAGGTGAAAAAATCCCCGTAACGTTCTCTGTAATCCAGCAGGGATCGAACTTGGTACAAAGAAAGAAAACCGGTCATTTGCAGCTCTTCTTCGGTCGCTGCATTCAAACTTATTCGTGATCCGAGGATCTCTTCAAAGTCATCCGGATTAAACCTGCCGGTCTGCGCCAGTTCTTCCATTAAGAATTCCGGGCTCTGTCCATAGGCAAAACCCCAAACGGTGCTGCATAAGAGCACATAACAAACTTTTCTCATAATGCTTTCCCCTCTTTCGCTCCCCTCTGATGAGCATTTTTGTTATCTTATAATTCAGATTTTATATTTGTATTGGATTTTTTTGATGGATTCGTTCGCATCTTCCACTTTACGTGTGAGTGAATGACGAAATGCTTTCATCCTTCCGGCCAGTTCTTCATTCCCCAGGGCCAGTATACCTGCGGCAAAAATGGCAGCATTGCGGGCTCCGTCCAATGCCATCGTTGCAACCGGGATACCCGAAGGCATTTGCAGAATGGATAAGATGGAATCCAGTCCGGCAAGTGAATTCGAAGACCTGACGGGAACTCCTATTACAGGAATGTCGGCATAGGCGGCAATGACTCCGGGAAGGTGGGCTGCCCCTCCTGCCCCGGCAATGATCACACGGACGCCTCTTTTGGATGCATTTCGGGCAAAATCCGCAACCTTATCGGGGGTTCTGTGTGCAGACAAGGCATTGATCTCAAAAGGGATTTCCATTTGTTCCAGAAAACGGGCGGCATCTTCCATTACCGGCATATCCGATAAACTGCCCATTATGATACTGACTTGAGGATTCATGATCTGTTGCTGTTAAAAGTCCAAATTTAATCATTATTTTTGTTCCATGGAACACATAACCCTTCAAGATAAAACTTTCCGTACATACATCCCGTACACGGAAATAGACAAAGCTATCTCCCGGGTAGCTGTACAATTAAACCGGGATCTGAAAGAAGAAGACAAGCCCGTATTTGTGAGTATTCTTAACGGATCATTCATGTTTACAGCAGATCTGATGAAGAAAATAACGCTCAATTGCGAGGTCACTTTCGTAAAACTTGCTTCTTACAGCGGAACCTGCAGTACCGGAACTGTCCGGGAGGTACTGGGCTTATGCACCGACATCACCGACCGGACCGTAGTAGTGCTGGAAGATATTGTAGACAGCGGCACTACCATTGCCAACCTGCTGGACGATCTGAAGAAAATGAATCCCAAACAAATTAAGATATGCACCCTTCTGTTCAAGCCTGCCGCCTATAAGGCCGATATTCCCATAGATTATGCGTGCATAAAGATCCCCAACGCTTTTGTTGTAGGATACGGACTGGATTACAACAATCTGGGAAGACAATACAAAGACCTTTACGTAATAGATTGAATCATGGTAAACATTATTATTGCAGGCCCTCCCGGATCGGGGAAAGGGACTCTGGCGAAATTGATGGTGGAAGCATTTAGTTTTGTGCATCTTTCCACGGGAGATATGCTAAGAAACGAAATTGAACAAGGCACCCCGCTGGGTAAGGAAGTAGAAGCCGTCCTCTCCAAGGGTGACCTGGTCTCGGACAAGATCGTCATATCCCTGATATCGAACAACCTGGAAGCACATCCCAATGCACGCGGTTTCCTTTTTGACGGTTTTCCCAGGACATTGCCCCAGGCCAGGGCGCTGGATGATTTTCTGGAGACGAAGGGACATCCACTGAAACTGCTCATATTGCTGGACATTGACGATTCCATATGCGAAACCAGACTTTTACGCCGTGCTTCCATTGAGAACAGGCCGGATGACACGGATGCCGAAAGGGTACGTCACCGACTGGCCACGTACCATACCCAGACCGAACCCATTATTGATCATTATAAAAAACAGAATAAATTTGTATCCGTTGACAGTTCTAAAACTCCGGAATACACTCTCAACCAGGTAAGTCAATGTCTGAAACCAATTTTGTAGACTACGTAAAACTTTTTTGCTCATCCGGCAACGGAGGTGCAGGCTCTGTGCATTTGCTACGGGCCAAATACGTCCCCAAAGGAGGCCCCGACGGGGGCGATGGGGGACGTGGAGGTCATATTATCCTGAAAGTCAATCCACAGTTCTGGACATTGATACACCTCAAATACAGAAAACACATCCGTGCCGATAACGGGGAGGCCGGACGGGGTAATCTGGCCCACGGAGCGGACGGAAAAGATATCTATGTAGATGTCCCCCAGGGAACTGTTATAAAACGGGCAGAGACAGAAGAAATCATGGCTGAACTCACAACCCCGGGAGAAGAATTTATTTTATGCAAGGGAGGCAAAGGCGGGCAGGGCAACAACCATTTCAAATCCTCCACCCGCCAGACTCCACGGTATGCTCAACCGGGACAACCGGGTGAGGAAAACTGGTTTATCCTGGAACTGAAACTGCTGGCAGATGTGGGGCTGGTAGGATTTCCCAACGCCGGCAAATCCACGCTTTTGACCGCTGTCTCGGCCGCCAGACCTAAGATAGCGGATTATCCCTTTACGACACTAGTCCCTCAACTGGGGATTGTATCCCTGTCCGACAACCGTTCTTTTGTTATGGCTGACATACCCGGTATTATTGAGGGAGCCCATGAAGGCCGGGGATTGGGACTCCGCTTCCTGCGTCACATTGAAAGAAATTCCATCCTGTTGTTCCTGGTTCCTGCGGACTGTCCCGACATTACGGGCGAATACCAAATATTGCTGAGGGAATTGAGGCAATACAAGGCAGAACTCATGGACAAACAGAAGATGCTTGCCGTAACCAAGGCAGATCTTTTGGATGAACAACAGGAAAAAGCACTCAGACGACGTGTTCCGCGCTCCCTTCCTGTATTGTTGATATCATCTGTTACCGGAAAAAACATTGACCAACTTAAGGAGCAGATATGGAACATATTGTGGAATCAATAATCCGGCTGGATCACGATCTGTTTTTCATCATCAATGGAGCTCATTGTCCCTTCCTGGACCCGCTGATGAAGATCCTTTCCAATATACCCGTGTGGTTACCGCTGTACCTGATGATAGTGGGAGGACTTTTTATGGTACTTCCGTGGAAAAAGGCACTGGTTGCCCTCGGAGGCATATTACTGACTTTATTACTGACAGACCAGATTTCCTCTTCCCTGATCAAGGAATGGGTTCAAAGGATAAGACCCTGTCACGTTCCCGGATGGGAAGGCAGAATCCATTTGCTTGAGAGCAAAGGAGGACTCTACTCTTTCATCTCATCCCATGCGGCAAATGTTTTTGGGTTGACGGCTTTCACCAGCCTGGTGTACCGGAAGAAATGGTATACAATACTCCTTTTTTTGTGGGCTGTTATGGTTTCATACAGCCGGATCTACGTTGGTAAACATTTTCCGGCGGATGTCATATGCGGAGCTCTTTTCGGAATGCTGCTGGGATGGATCGTATATAAGATCTATTCCTTTGTCATTTTAAAAATGAAAAAACATGCGCTGCCTGATAGATAATACAACAGATCCATACTGGAATCTGGCTGTAGAGGAATATTTACTGACCCGTTTGCAAGTACCCGTTTTCCGGCTTTGGAGAAATGCTCCTGCGATCATCGTAGGTCGCAACCAACATACCCGGTCAGAGATCAACAGTGAGTATGTCCGGGAAAACAATATTGCAGTAGTGCGCAGGCTCAGCGGAGGAGGTGCCGTATTTCATGACCTGGGCAATATCAATTACACCTTTGCAGATCGCTATCCTCCCGGAACAGATACGTCGGAAATCTTTGCCCGGTTTACCCGACCCATCCTGGATGTACTACATACACTTGGGGTAAATGCCTGCCTGGAGGGAAGAAATGATCTGGTTATAGATGGCCGCAAATTTTCCGGCAATGCCATAGCGCTCCATAAAAACCGCATTCTGATGCACGGCACCCTGTTGTTCAGTGCATCTATGAAAGACCTGTCCCTTGCCCTGAAACCAAAAGTACGTGAAAAAACACGCGGTGTACCCAGTAATCCACGTGCCGTGTGTAATATTTCCGAATACCTGCAGCAAAAAATGGACGCCGCCGGATTCCTGGACATTCTTAAAAAACATATAGCCGGGAATCCCGGTAAGACATATAAAGATGAACCGTTAAGCGAACAGGAACACAAAATCATTCGTGAACTTTGTGACTGTAAATACAGAACGGATTCCTGGAATTACGGGAAAGACACAGCATACAGCACGGCACGTAAAAAACGGTTTGCAGGAGGCAATATGGAAGTTCTCCTGAATGTACGCAACGGATTGATAGAAGAAGCAAAAATATACGGAGATTATTTTTTCCTGTCTCCTACCAGAGATATTGAAGACGCCCTGGCAGGATGTCCGCATAGAGAAGAATCTATCCGGAAAAGATTTAAAAACTTCCGGATGGAAGATTACTTTCGCAACATTCCTCCGGAAGATCTCATAGAATTACTGCTCTGATTGCTGTTCCAGCAGTTCCAACATTCTTACGGCACATACAGATACCGGAGTCCCCGGTCCGAAAACGGCAACTGCTCCCGCATTGTACAACTCCTGATAATCCTGGGCCGGTATGACACCGCCTACTATTACCAGGATGTCTTCGCGTCCCAATTCTTTCAGTGCATGCACTACCTGGGGAACCAGCGTTTTGTGTCCCGCAGCCAGGGAAGACACACCCAGGATGTGGACATCGTTTTCCACGGCCTGGCGGGCTGCTTCTTCCGGAGTCTGGAACAAAGGCCCCATGTCTACGTCAAAACCGATGTCGGCGTAGCCGGTAGCTACTACTTTGGCCCCGCGGTCGTGTCCGTCCTGTCCCAGTTTGGCAATCATGATGCGCGGTTGGCGGCCTTCACGTTCAGCAAAACGGGTTGTCATTTCCCTGGCTTTGGCAAAGTGAGCATCGTCTTTTACTTCAGATAAATAAACTCCCTTGTTCATACGAATTACTGCTTTATAACGTCCTGCCACTTTTTCGCAGGCGTCAGATATTTCACCTAAGGTGGCCCTGTTACGGGCTGCTTCAACAGCCAGTTCCAGTAAATTCCCGGATCTTTCACGGGCAGCACGGGTGATCGCTTCCAGGGAAGCATCTACTTTTGCGGAATCCCTGTTTTTTCGCAATGTTTCCAGCCTGGCTATCTGCGAAAGACGCACCTTGGTATTGTCCACATCCAGTATCTCAATGGGATCTTCTTTCTCCAGGCGGTATTTATTAACCCCCACCAAAACATCCATACCGGAATCAATACGTGCCTGAGTACGGGCGGCCGCTTCTTCTATCCTCAGTTTAGGAATCCCTGTCTCTATGGCTTTTGCCATACCGCCCAGATCTTCGATCTCCTGAATCAGTTCCCAGGCATCGTGAGCGATCTTGTGGGTCAGGGATTCCACGTAATACGATCCTGCCCAGGGATCAATGCTGCGGCATATTTCTGTCTCGTCCTGAAGATACAACTGGGTATTCCGGGCAATCCTTGCCGAGAAATCCGTGGGCAAGGCAATGGCTTCGTCCAGTGCGTTGGTATGCAGACTCTGTGTGTGTCCCAGGGCAGCTGCCATGGCTTCGATACAGGTCCGGGAGACATTGTTGAACGGATCCTGTTCAGTCAGCGACCACCCTGAGGTCTGGCAGTGCGTCCTCAAAGACAATGATTTAGGATTTTTGGGATTGAATCCCTTGACAATCTTGGCCCAGATCATCCGGGCAGCGCGCATTTTGGCAATTTCCTTGAAGTGGTCCATTCCAATAGCCCAAAAGAAAGATATCCTGGGTGCAAATGCGTCAATATCCATACCCGCCTTAACCCCGGTACGCAGGTATTCCAATCCGTCGGCAAGTGTGTAAGCCATTTCTATTTCACTGGTAGCACCCGCTTCCTGCATATGGTATCCCGATATGGAAATGGAATTGAAACGGGGCATGTTTCGGGACGTGTATGCAAAAATATCACCTATGATACGCATAGAAAAATCAGGCGGATATATATAGGTATTACGGACCATAAATTCCTTCAGGATATCATTCTGTATGGTACCCGTTAACTCGGGAAGACCGGCCCCCTGTTCCTGTCCGGCAACAATATAAAAAGCCAGAATGGGCAGAACCGCCCCGTTCATGGTCATGGACACAGACATTTTGTTAAGAGGGATCTGGTCAAACAGCACTTTCATGTCCTCAACCGAGCATATACTTACACCTGCCTTACCCACATCTCCCACCACGCGGGGATGATCGGCATCATACCCACGGTGTGTGGCCAGATCAAAAGCTACGGAAAGGCCTTTTTGACCGGCAGCCAGGTTCCTTCTGTAAAAGGCGTTGGATTCTTCGGCCGTGGAAAAACCGGCATATTGTCTTATTGTCCAGGGTTTTTGTACATACATGGTACTGTAAGGGCCCCTGAGGTAAGGAGGGATCCCTGCTGCATATTGCAGGTGCTCCATGTTTTCAATATCTGCGGCAGTATAATATTGTTTCATAATTCCAGTTCTTTTTGGTATTGAAGAAGCGTTTCAAGCACATTGCTTCTAAGGCTGATGAAATGAGTAATCCCTTGCTTAATGAGTTCTTCTTTGCAGGCTGGCTCTCCGGCAATGGTCAGTATGATGTCTTTTCCCAAGGCATGTGCTATTTGCGGGACAGCGTCGCAGTATTCTTCATCTGACGAGCAGGCCGCCACTATACGGGCGCCAGAGCTTAGAGCCGCCCGGATGCCTTCCTCCACCGAAACAAAACGGTTGTTGTCTGTAATTCTAAAGCCGGCAATACCAAAGAAATTCGCAGCAAACTGTGCCCTTGCTCTGCACATGGCCGGATTACCGAACGTAAGCAGAAAGACTTGCGGGATTTCTGTTGCCTTTTCTGTTTGTAAGCGTAGTTTTTCAAACGGGGCAGCAGCGCGTATCCATTTTTCATCTGCTACTTCTGACAGCTCATTAGGAGCTTGAACAGCTGAATCCGGATACTGGTTAATTCCAACCAGAATCTCTTTGCGGGAAGCCAGGCTTTTCAACGAACGCTCCCGGGCATTGCGGATTGTTTCAGCGACCCATTCCCTGCCGGGTTCAGAAGAAAATCCGCCTTTTTTCAACAATTGATGATAAAATTTTTCCGATTCTGCCAGAATGGATTGTGTCAGATTTTCAACATAATACGATCCGGCAGAGGGATCGGTAACCTGGTCAAAATGAGCTTCTTCTTTTAAAATGATTTGTATATTTCTGGCCAGGCGGTCGCTGAAATCGTTCTCCTTCCTTATCACACGGTCAAACGGGGTTACTTCCAGGGAATCTACCCCGGCAATAGCTGCCGACATGGCCTGTGTAGTACCCCTGAGCAGATTCACATACATATCGAAAGCGGTCTGGTTCCAGAAATTGGTTGTAGCATGCAACCGGATCTTTTGATCTTCCTGATTATTGATCCCCTGTTCTTCTAAAATCCTGCTCCAGAAGATCCGGGCAGCGCGGAATTTAGCAATTTCCAGGAAATAATGGGATCCAATACCGGTATGAAAATGAATGGAACGCGCCGCTAAAGAAGGATCCGTGCCTTTATCTTTTAACAGGCGGAGGTATTCAGTGCCCATGGCCATGGAAAAGGCCAGCTCCTGAACAATACCGGAACCGTTATTCCTGTAGTCGTATCCCCTTACACATGTTACACATATATTTGGATACTCGCTGCAAGTTTCTATAAGTGTTTTTAATACTTCCAGCTCTTTACCTGACGGGTTTTGACACTGGGCATAAGCCTGTCCAAGCG
>Ga0265294_10010747_pt1 | contig 10365 bp, 5 predicted proteins | sample MunlanPumphouse3_FD_192504 | JGI IMG/M metagenome (GOLD analysis project Ga0265294, IMG submission 192504) | Groundwater microbial communities from a municipal landfill in Southern Ontario, Canada - Pumphouse #3 | ecosystem: Environmental > Aquatic > Deep subsurface > Groundwater | place...
GAGTATTTCTGTGCATAATCAGAAGCAACGCCTTTCACTTCGCCGTTAAAAGTTGGAGAAACAATCATTGTTCCGTGCAACTCGACCTCACTAAAATTTGGATAATAGAAAAGCGTAAAGGTATTCCGTTCCTCATCAGAAGAACCTCCGTAACTTCCGTTCGGAGAACCACCGTCATTAGATGTGATCACCACAAGCCAGTCTTCCCGATCGTAGGTTTCACGTAATTTGATTGCTTGCAGCAATTCCCCGATATAGCCATCAATGGTATTCAGGGCACTTACATAATCCGGATTATCAGCCGAAAATCCATTTTGTTTTCCGGCTTCAAGTACACCTTTAAAACTGGCCAGAGAAAAGTCATAATCCTCATTTTTAAGAGAATAAGCAACGGTATCTTTAGTTGCCTCGTCAGATTCGGAAGTAATGGTTTTATAGGCATCAGACAGAAACCGTTCGTTAAGATTTCTCCAAGGAGTAACGCATAACGTATGCATATAAGAATCATGCTCCTTTATCCGGTACAGCAAGGTAGGAAAATAATTGACCGAAATATCCGCATCTTCGTCATCCGGGTTCAATGAGACATTTGGAATATATAAATTATCCGTAATTTTATGTTTTACGTTCACCCCACCGGTCATCAGGCTGGCCCACGTCACAGGATCTTCCTCTCCTGTGGTATTGCTGGTATCGCTGTAGGTGCTTAACCCATTCCATGCGTATTTACTGTGTGGCAGTATCGAAGCGATATTCGTGAGCTTCCCCTCCTGCTCCTGCTGCTCAACGATTTTCCCCACGGCTCCGTCAATGTTGATCATTAATACTTTTCTGGTAATTGAAGTATCTGCCTCTGTATCTGTTGCTAATTCCTCAAAGACTGACGCAGGCGTGTCATACTTTTTGCAGGCAGTCTCCGCCAACATGAAAAAACATGCCAGGACAGAAAGAAATAAGGTAATATGTATTTTTATTTGTTTCATGGTATCTATTCTTAAAAATCAAACGGCTACTTCTTATAATAATATGTTCCAAATTCAGCTATTGTTTGAAAAAAAGTATCATCCCCCGGTACCAGTGCCGGAATGGTATCATTAACACCTCCCTCATTTACATGCAGATAGGCATTAAGATCTTTATCGAAATCATAAAGACCATTGGAATCATAATTGCTATAACTATAACTAGGCTCTGTTATTTCCAGCCTCAGGTAACGAAGTCGGTGAATTCCCAGCGGCAGGTCAAAAAACTCGGTGTTTTTTACATTTGGCAATAAACCATCGGATGGATTCTCACATTCATAAAATGGCTTAATTTCCAATATCTTTGTCCATTCTCCGTCTTTTTCTCCGGTCTCGCTCGTCGATATAATAAGTCTTCTCACCCGATATTCACGATCTCCATTGGCAATATAAAATCCATCCACCTGATTCTCCGCTTTCATATCAATGTCAATATAAAAAGGCAATACGGAAATAGGATCATCATAGTAGGAATGCCAGTAAGTACTCCTGTCCCCGTCAAACATTTTTTCCACTCCCCGATCATCGTCCGGCACATCATTCTTATTTCCAAGAGAATCGTACGCTTCCGCCGTCCAATTGGTACGGATATACCGGTAATGATAATCAGATGTATTCACGTCTGTATTTCCTTGGTATGTTTCGCTGATCGGGTCATACTTCCACAGAGCAATATTAAGCAAGTCATATTTACTATCTTCCGCCTTTCTTACATAATCGCTTATGGGGATACCCCAATGATCAAAAAACATAGAAAAGCTTTTCTGGTAATATTCACAAAGTGCTTTATAAAAAAGATCCGAACCACTGTATGACTGGTAAATATCTGACGACCGGATGTTATAAAACATATAGTTATAAAAGGTCCATTCCTCATCATCCAAATTTTTCTGAAAATGTCCAACCTGTACCAAGGGTAATAATTTAAATGCGTCATAGCTGGTACTGTCATCACTTCCCATGAGCTTACTACTGTCTGCAGCCGCATAGGAAAGTGCCTTGGGAAACATTTTACCAATTCCGTTGTCCGGGAAGATGTCCGGAAAGGTTGTTTTATCCTCCCTGTTCCGTTCAACAGCCTTATATAACGGCAATTTGGCTGCTGCCGTTTCAACGGCACTCCACCAGGGAGATATAACCGGATTGTAATTATTCCCGAAAGCAGTGTAAATTCCCCAAGAATCCCCGTTTCTAAAAGAATTGATATCAGTCAATTTATCAATCCAGTAATCTGAATTCATGGCTGCAACAGGCTGACCCGACCAATGCACAAAGTCATTATCTTCAAGTTGAACATCCAGCACCACACGTTCCGGAAAATCCGGGGCACGAAACTCCGGATTGTCATTCCCTGCCGTTAATCCGTACAAATAATAAAAATCTTTTTCAAATGATTCGTTCCACATGGACATCACCTTTTCCACGTTACCGGCAAAATTTCCGTCAGCCTCAACTTTCACTTGCACCAAGGAACGGGAAACCGAGAAAACGGCATGGTCGGAACGCAGTTCCAGCCAGGGAACAGATGAATGCAGAATTTCATTTTTCCACTTAGCCGGATCGGTAACACCCAAAATAAAGTCAGGAGCCTTGCAAACCCCGCTAAACACGATTCCAGTCATTCCCCCTGTTGCCTTCTCAGCCCGCCGAATCCAAATGTAACCACCAAGCGGACTACGAATCGTATTCAATCCAGGAAATAAGGCTTTTCTGGTATAAACAATGGGTTCCCTTTTAGCCGGATCCAGATCGGTCAGGTCATCCATTTGAGAACCGATCTGTACACTTAGTCCCTGGACACTAATAGGAACCGTAATTTTGATCAATTCGCCCGGGCCAGCGTATAAGCCGGTGCTGTAGATCGGTAATGGAACACTCGTAACATTTAAAACAGACGGATCCACATATTTAAAGGCCAAGTTAATCATGATCGTTGTATCCTGAATCCTTCGTTCCGTGCTATCGACCATGCCGGGAAAAATACGTGCTTGGGCAAACATGCTTTCATCAACCGAGCTGAGCGTATCAACGGTCACATTCGCAGAATCCGAAACGTAATCATCGTAACCATTCTCAAAGTCATAGTTGTAACTGACATCACATCCAACGATCGAAAAAATGATCAGGATTCCACCGAAAAGAATATTGAAAAAATTATTCCTCATATTCATGTGTTTATTAATTACTTTTAATTATGATATGAAACTCTCGCCAAGATAATCTCCGTCTGTGTAAGATTTTAATTCTCCGGACTTGTTTCATACTTTTTATTTCAAATTATTTCAAAAAAAACAATCAGTTCAATATCGAATAAACCGGTGTCCATCCTTTCCCTTTCAGATCCCAATCAGAATTTGGTGAAACTCCCAGCCATTGTAAAATCTGAAAAGGCAAATCCACCGAATTGGGGACTAACTTATAGAAAGATTCGGGAGCCGGAGGGCAAACATTCGAACTATTATCACTAAAATCCCTCCACGAATAAGGTCCCGTTAAAACAAAATCAGCTTTATTACCCCACTTCCCGGTCTTCTCTTTAATCGTATTTCCACCAACTTCATCACTACTAGCAACCCAATATCCAATCAAATTATCATAATACGGATGAGATTCATCAATATTTGAGATGCAGGATAATGTTGCAATGAGCGAATCACTTAACGGAACATTATAAATCTGAAGATTTGTGAGCAACAAATCCGGTCTATTCTCCCCATCGGATGGTATCCTGCCTATACGCAATGGAATATTATTATCTATCAGATCCCAGGAATTATTCCACAACGTATTCTCATTATCGAATACACCGTCCGTATATACCCTGACTGTGCCTTGCTCACCCACTTCATATTGGTGAAAAACAACTGTAAGCACATGCCATTTCCCATCACTAATCGTGGTTCCGTTAGTCTCTCCGCACTTAGAAGAACTGATAGACCAGTAATCTCCTTTGAGAAAAATATTCCAGCCCTGACCACTGAATCCGACTTTTCTTTTTGATAAAATTGTCGGCCAACCATAAGTTCCGACCGTATCTTTAAACATAAACTGGATGGTATAGGAATTATCTGATCCCAGATTAAAAAGAGAAGGATCCCGCAAGGTAGCATTTACATAATTATCATCCTCGTAGGTATATCTTACACCGTATCCGGAATATGGCATCTCATCTAAAGCAGGTTTTTGAATTAAACTGGAAGAAAACCGGGAATTATACATCAAGGTAAACGTATTTCTGCCTTTATCATCATAAGAACCAGTAGTAATATCCGTTCCCTCAAATTCTCCACCATAATTTGAAGAGATAATCACCAGCCAGTTTTCTTTTCCATAATTTGGTCTGGTCTGAAGTGCTCCGATCATATCGCCGATATAATCATCCACATCCCGGATGGCAGCGATGACCGGAGAATCAGGTCCGTTTACATCCGGATCGAAATAACCTTCTGATTTCTCAACCTGCTCCACCCCATGAAACTGAGCCACAATAACATCAGAGGTAACGTATGTAGTATCTGTCAACTCATTGATCACCGCATCCTTAACAGAGCTGTCTTCCTCCGGTGAAAGAGAAAAACGATCTGTACCTTTTTTAAAAGCATTATAAAAGGAAGAACTCGAAGCATACAGGCTAGTTTTCATGCCCGGATCCGATTCTTTCAGAAGACTCAGAAAAGAAGGAGCTTTCAAATTCTCAAGACTATTGCCCTCAACGCCGCTTTGCTCTGCATACACCCCCGTAAGCAAGTTAGCCCATCCTCTTTCAGATGTCATTTTACCGGGTTCAGCATCAGCCAGACTCGAGAAAGAATAACTGGAATTGGAGCTCAGACTTTGTATATTGGGAGCATAGCCATTTAGATAAGCTGTTTTTAAAGCAGCTCCGCTCATCCCGTCAACAATAATATAAAGCACCCTACCGGTTTCATAATCGGTTCCTGAATCCGGATAATTATCAGTCAAAAGCCGTGGAAAAGATTCATTACAGGAAAAAGCCATCAACAGAACCCCAAAAGTAAAAGCCCACTTTATTCCTGCACGAATAAATAATCCAAAATATCTGTTTTTTTTCATATTTTTATTTTTTCAATTAAGGTTTGTATAATCTCCCCTCAATCAATATTAATTAGAATCTACATTTTTAACGACTACCCTAACGATATTACCTACTTTCTGATCGTCAAAGCGAGTAATATTGCCCATCAAAAGCAAGGCATAAAAGCCCTCTGCAGATGATGTTTCAACCACTTTGTAAATCTGACCTGCAAAGGTACCCGGAACATTAAAATCCTGCTCCACATCACCATTGGCATTCAAAATCAGAAAACCGGAACGTCTCACCCCATCGTACTCATCAAATGTTCCGGAAACAATCACTTTATCGGTATTTAAAAGGCAGGAAAAATTAGCATTGCCACCGGCAAGCTCTTTTAGTTCGAAACGAGAATCCATGCTGCCATCGGCATTGATCATAGCCACACCTTTGCAGGTTTTCCCGTTAAATTCAGTAAAATTACCAACGATCATTGCTTTTCGGAAGTTCTTATTGTAGCGGATTAGGGAAACCCTCCCGTTGGCACCGGTCTCGATATTGGACAAAAAACCCATATCTACATTCCCATTAGCATTGATACGGACAATACCATTGGCATTCTTCCCGTCAAAGGAATTGAAATCTCCAACCACAATGACTCCATCATCCTCATCAATACAGGCATCGTTAATAGTACCGGAAGCACCTGTTGCATCCGTACCAAGATGATAAGTCGAGTCCAGTTTCCCATTCTCATCCATGCGCATAATCGAATGAACTTTGGTATAATTATACTGTGTCTGGGAATAGGTTGAGTTGTCATAATCCGCACTTTTATAGGTTGTCATATTCCCGACAGCAATCACCTGGTCATCGGACGTAACAAATGATTTTAATATAGTTTCATCTTCAAGTACTCCCCCATTAAAAGAACTCACTGTGGCTGTATCATAATCAGCATTCCCAGTATTATTCAGCAGATCTACCACCTTCGTATTTATGGATGCGGCACTATCAATAAGAGCAATGCTATTCGCAGATTTATCACCATAAGAAGAAAATAAACCTGAAACCAGCATCTTCCCATCGGAGAAACGGTTAATAGACATCAACGTGCCTGATAAACCAACTCCATCCGTATTATAAAGACTGGTACTAGTTACGATCGATCCTTCGCTGGTAATCAAGACAATTCCATCATAATATTTATCATCTTCCATATAACTGTTTTCAACACTGTAAAAATCTCCCACCAGAAACTGGCCTCCATTGCTATGGGACAAACAATCATAGATGGAACCATTTGTCCCGGTTTGCAAGCCGTAATAACTATCAATACTTACATTCCCTTCCACCGTGAACCGTGGTCCGAAGAAAACCTGATCCTGCAACTGGATTTCGGAGATTCCCGAACTAATTGCCTGCGGTATACGAACGATAATGGAACTATCCGTGGCGGTTAGGATCTCAACCTTTTCATTATTGATATAAAAGTCAAAATCATAACGATCTGAATCCGGGTTGCACCAATTCAGAAGTCCGGTTGCCTTAAAGGTCACCTCGGTTCCGGGAATCCCTGATTCCGGGCTGGGTAATTCGTTATCCAGCTTAATACCCAAGGGTTCTTTTCCCCCGGCATAAGGATCTTCAGATATGCCCCCCACCGAATTGTCACAACGAACAAACAGGTTTAATGCCAATAAGGCAAAAAGGACATTTCGCCAAGTGTGAAAATTAGAATAAAATATAGTCATATTCATTAGTTTAATCATCATTGTTAGTTTCCCCATCCTTATTTTTAATACCTGCGCTTACCGCATCATTATAGAAATTGTTCACATTGAATCCAAAGTAATGATCATAAAAACGCAAAACATGCACAACGCCGTTCGTGGGCTGTATATCAGAAGTAGCCACGTGTGCATTAATAAGATCATTGGTCGTAAAATCATAAATGTAGGAATAAAATAACTGGCGGTACCCGGCATATTTTACCCCATTTTCATCGTGATAAACGACCCCGATATTCATCGGTCGGCCATTATATGAAACATAGGCCTGCCCACCGTAAACATTCATAGCCGTTGTATCCATCTGAGGAATATCCTTCAACAGATATTTATCATGAATCAGATATAAAGTAAGATAGTTTTTCCATACGTCTGCACTAATCTGGCTCAAATCTGACACGGTATCATTCCCGGCATGGTATAGATAGGAATTCAGAAAAGTGAGTGACTTATCAATAGAATAATCAGTCGGTGCGAAGAAAGTGATGGTACTATCCGTAAAAACATCCTCCATTCCTGTCAGGTGAATGATCTCCACCAGTTTTGTAAAGTAATCAGGCCTAGAATTCAGATAATCCAGCACCGTTCCATCGTAATGTGGATTGCTTGTTCCTCCGTCTTGTAAATAACTATTGTCGGAACAATGTACCAGAAAAAATATAGTCAGAAGACCAAAAATCCCGGTTTTTAATGTTTTAATTAAATTCATTGCTATAGATTTTTTAGTTCCAGTATTGATTAAGAGACATCTTAGGATTATTATCCAGCGCATCTTTATTAATAGGCCAGGTCCAGGCTCCCTGGTCAAAAGCAGAGCGGCTTATAGCATTATAAGCATAGTTTCCATTATAAATTTTCCGAGTCCGAACCAGATCGTAATAATAATAACCTTCACCTATCAGTTCCCGGACACGTTCCCAATAAATATCGTCTTTCAGATCCTGCCCTGAAGCAGTAAATTCCTCTGCTCCTGCCCTGTTCCTGATCTGGTTGACAAGATCCCTGCCTGTTACGTCATCGTCTAATTCGGCGGCAGCTTCCGCGTACATTAAAATTACATCTGCATACCGGAACACGATTTGATTACCCATGTTACTGGTGAAATTACCGTCCGCATCGGTATGTTCATTTAAAAATTTGGTTACCCATTTTATCTCATCTGAAGATTCGTCACTCGCATAAATATTTTTAAACCAGGCATCTGTCCGTCCGTCAATTTTACTACTGGGGAAAATAGCCCTTAAAAAGTCACTGGTATAATAAATTGTCGGCTGAACCTTTTCATTCAGATTTTCAGGCACAGTATAATTGGAATAAACTGAATTATATTCGAAATCTTCATCTTTATTTATGTCCTGAACAATCTCAAAGAGGCTTTCCTTAGATCCTCCGCTAAAAATCATATTCGTTTTACTCAAGTCTAGCAGCTGATAACCGCCGTTCGCTGTAATATCTGCCCCTAAATTGACAACATTCTGGTAATAGGTATCCCGATTATTTACATCAAATCCGGCCAGCCAAAGGTTTATATGCATCATCAGGGCAATAGCACTTCCCCGCATGGCTCTTACTGCAACCTTAGCAGTATTGGCATAAGTCCAAGGCAAGGCTTCTGCATTTGGGTCGTCATCCAGCACCGATTGCATGTCAGCCAGACAATTCTGCAGAACCGTAACCATATCGGTGCGAGGCAAAGCATCCTCGTTATAGGCATTTGTCCAGTAAGGCACATCCCCGTACAGCCGTACAAGAAAGAAATAAGACAAGTTACGCATAAAATGGGCTTCCGCCTTGTATCCCGCTATTTCATTATCAGTTAAGGCACCCGCATCCATTCGATCAATTTCATATAGAAGGATATTGGCAGAACTGATCACTTCATAGAAAGTATTCCATTTCGTTACTCCCTGAAATTTGCTATCACTATATTGATCAAGTAAAGTACTTAAGTCATTATTCGCCAGATAAGCCACCCAATTATAACTGCCGGAATCATAATAATCTTTCACAGGAGCACAACGAAAATCACCTGAAACAGGAAATAAAGCACAATCCGTCATGGTAGCATCCCTAAACTCGGAGTACATGCTCAGGGCAAAACCTTCCACATCATCTTTTGTTTTCCAGAAAACATTTCCGGACATTTCATCTATGTTGTCCACAGCCAGAAAGCTGTCGCATCCGGATAAAATAGTTAACAGTGGAAATATTATAATTATAAAAAAATTTCTCATAGTCAATCCTGATTAAAATTTAATACTCATTCCAAAACTATAATCACGGCTATTTGGATAGCCACCCGAAACATCTCTCCCCAGGGAATTTACATTTTCCGGATTTATACCGGAATAATTCGTAAATACATGAAGATTATTGATACCGAAACGAAATGTCAGCTGGGAAAGGCCGAACTTTTCAATATATTTTTTATTCACGTTGTAACTGAGAGAAACATTATTAAGCTTTACATAGGATCCGTCCTCCTGAAACAAAGTCTGATCGGCCCGGAATGGATCGACCAAATTGGAACGCTTGTAGTCGAAAGGATTGGGGTACTTGGCATTCCGGTGTTCCGGTGTCCAAAAGTCATAAGCACCGATCGGAGCAAGAGATGTCAGACTTTTGGGGTCGTAGTAGGTTGCGAACTGATCGGCCAGGGTTTTATTAATAATATCCCTACGTAATGTAAACGAAAGACTGACAGAAACAGATACCGATCCATAACGCAACGTATTATATGCTCCACCGGTAATTCTTGGCTGAGAGTTTCCAACGATCTCCCGGTCGTTGTCATCCAGAATATAATCACCATTCACATCTACCCAAATAGGATCGCCGGCCTTGAAATAAGCATCCTTTGAGTTACTCCCACCAATCCGGTAACGAAGTCCGGTTGCCGGATCCACAGGCACATCCTCATCGTTAGCATATACGCCTTTATTGACAAACAGAAAATTTGACAGTGCATTGGTACCTACCCTATTCACGATTGAACCATCCTGGGTATATTGTTTAACGCCATTGGGTAAAGCTGTAACAATATTCTTATCGATCGCGAAATTAAAGCTGATGTTCCAGTCGAGTTTACTTCTGACCGGTAACGGACGTGCACTGCACTGAAATTCCAGTCCTTTGTTGACCAAGCTTGTTGAGATGCTTTTCACGCCGGTAAAAGCATTATGGTTCGCCATATCTACCGTTTTTAAGATATTATCGGTTTGCTTATAATAGGCATCCATCGAAAAAGAGTATTTTCCTCTCAAAAACCCCATATCCATCCCAAAGTTCCAGGTTGTATTGGTTGTGGGCTTCAAATCCGGGTTTGGAGTCGATTCCAGGTTGATCGGGATTACGGACTGACCATTGTAGGTTTCATCAGCGATATAATATTTCCCGTAAATGTCGTATATATCAGCATTCTGCCTAATCGTTCTACCCCAGGTAATCCGCATGGTACCCGAACTGATAAAATTATACCGCTTCATAAATGACTCCCTAGAAAAATGCCATGCAAATCCAA
>Ga0265294_10010748_pt1 | contig 10364 bp, 9 predicted proteins | sample MunlanPumphouse3_FD_192504 | JGI IMG/M metagenome (GOLD analysis project Ga0265294, IMG submission 192504) | Groundwater microbial communities from a municipal landfill in Southern Ontario, Canada - Pumphouse #3 | ecosystem: Environmental > Aquatic > Deep subsurface > Groundwater | place...
TTTTGAATATTTACCACGCGCTGTTAAAGATGGACCCCATGATTTAGAAGCACGTGAAAAAATGCACAATGCAGCGACTATCGCTGGTATGGCATTTGCTAACGCCTTCTTGGGAATGGCACACTCCATGGCTCATAAAGTAGGCGCGGAATTTCACACTGTTCACGGTTATACTTGTGCGATTGTCCTGCCTCATGTTATCCGTTATAACGGTTCTGTTCCTAGCAAACTATCAGTGTGGCCAAAGTATAATGTTTACTGCGCTGACAAGAAGTATCAAGAAATTGCTCAGCTACTTGGTTTAAAAGCCAGTACCCCTGCTGAAGGAGTAGAGTCTCTTGCTCAAGCAGTCATAAAACTAATTCGTGAAATTGGACTCGATCCAAACTTTGAAGCCTATGGCATTAAAGAAGCAGACTGGGAATCTCGTTTAAGAAGCATCGCTGAATTAGCTTATGAAGATCAATGTTCACCTGCTAACCCTCGTTTGCCAATGGTTGATGATATGGTGGAAATCTTGAGAAAAGCCTATCGAGGTAATTAAATTGAAGAAAATCGGAATAATAGGTGCCGGCACTTGGGGCACCGCCTTGGCAAATATGCTCGCCAAAAGTGGACATCAAGTCTCACTTTGGTCGCGTTTTGAAGAGGAAATTGCCACTTTAAAAAATACCCATCTCCATAAGAATCTTCCTGGTTGTGTTTTGTCGGATAATCTCCATTTTTCGACTGACTTAAAAGAAGTGTGCCATGGTAAATCGATTATCGTTTTTGCCACTCCCTCGGTTTTTATTCGTCAAACTGCTGAACTGGCCAAGCCATATTTGAATCCTAATCAAATTATTGTCAATGTCGCAAAGGGAATCGAACCAAAGACCCTTTTGACCATGAGTGAAATTCTCGAAGATGTTTTGGGAAAAGAATTTGACTATGTGTCTCTTTCTGGACCAACTCACGCTGAAGAAGTTGCCATTGGACTACCCACCTTGATTGTTTCCGCCTGCCAAAATTCTAAAATTGCTCAAGTCGTGCAAGATACTTTTTCTAATCAAACCATGCGCGTCTACACAAACCCAGATGTTCGAGGGGTAGAAATAAGTGGAGCATTAAAAAACATTATCGCTTTAGCTGCTGGCTTGTCTGATGGTCTCGGCTATGGCGACAACGCCAAAGCCGCCATTATTACCCGTGGTTTAGTGGAAATAACTAAACTTGGCAAAGCCATGGGCTGCCATGAAAAGACATTTATTGGCCTTGCTGGCATCGGCGATATTGTTGTGACAGCCACCAGTGTCCATTCAAGAAATCACAAAGCGGGATATTTACTCGGTAAAGGATATACGTTAGAGAAAACTCTTGCCGAAGTTGGACAAGTCGTCGAGGGATTACATGCTCTCGAAGCTGCCAAACAATTAGAAATCAAATACCATGTTGAACTTCCAATTATCGATGTCGTCTATGAAGTAGTGCATGATAAGTTGGATGTTTCGCAAACCATTAATAAACTCTTCTCTCGAAGAAAGAAAGACGAAATAAAAGGCTTAATATTTACTGAAGATGATGTGATGAATTAATCATTAATTCCTTGCTCGGATAAAAATGAATCGCATGAAACGATTCTTTTTTTGTTCATTTTCTTGAAATAGTTGGTTTTAAAGTAATAAACTCAACAAAAATATGTTCACAATGCGTGTATCTTTGATAAAATGACACTAAAGATTGTTCTTAACTTGGAGAGGAGACAAAAATGTCCAAAAAATACCAAGAAGAATATGAAGCAGGGTATAGCCCGCGTTTAGTAATGGAAGAAGCCTCCCGTTGCTTACTATGCCTCGATGCTCCATGTTCACAACATTGTCCAGCTGGAACAGATCCAGCTAAGTTCATCCGTTCAGTTCGCTTTAAGAATATTAAAGGCGCTGCTGAAACGGTCAGAATTAATAATGCTCTCGGAGCGATTTGTGCTCGTGTTTGCCCAACAGAGAAATATTGTCAAGATGGCTGCTCTCGCAGTGGTATTGATAAGCCAATCGATATTGGCAGAATTCAAAGATATATCACTGATTTTGAAGCAGCGACCAAAATGGAAATTTGGGAACCCAAACCTCTAAACGGCAAGAAAGTAGCCGTCGTTGGAAGTGGACCTGGCGGATTAACTGCCGCTGCGGAATTAGCCCTTGAAGGTTTTAAAGTAACCATCTATGAAAAGGATGCTCAAGCGGGAGGATACCTCCGTTATGGAATCCCTGAATATCGTTTATCGAATTCAGTGGTCGATCGTGAAATTAATCGCATCGTCCGCCTTGGAGTAGATATTGCTCTCAACACTCGTGTTGGAGTTGATATTTCTTTAGAGGATTTAGAAAAAGAGAATGATGCTGTCATTATTTCTATTGGCGCCAGCAAAGGTAAAGTTTTACCGATGTTTGAAAATAACCGCAAAGTAAAATTAGCGGTCGATTGGCTCAAACAAGTTAAATCACGCAAAGGAAAAGTGAAAATTCCTGAGAACGTCCTCGTCATCGGTGGTGGCGATGTCGCAATGGACACTGTGACAACTTTAAAACTTTTAGGTTGCCCACATGTCACCGATGTTGTGTATGAACAATTTAGTGAATTTAGAGCCAGTGAAAAAGAATTAAAATCAGCCCAAGAACAAGGCGTGACCATCATAGATGGATACATTCCTGTTGGCACAGCTCGTGGAGGAATTGTGAAGTTTAAACATCGCATCATTCCTAGCGAAATAAAGATTAAGGCTGATTTGATTATTCTCGCTGTTGGACAATGCGTTGATCCAATAGGATTAGGCCTCGATATCAATCGTGGTGAAGTAGCCTTTGAAGGCAATCACCTTAAAAATAGCAAAATCTTCGTCGCTGGAGATATTGCCCACGGAGAAAAAACTGTTGTGTGGGGTGTGAGAACTGGTAAAGAAGTCGCTTACGCTGTCAGACAATTTGTAAGAGGTAAATAATATGGTACGTAAAGATTTGTCAATCACCTTCATGGGTGTCAAATTCCCGAACCCCTTCTGTTTATCTTCTTCTCCAGTCGGAAACTGCTATGACATGTGTGCCAAAGCCTATGAATCAGGCTGGGGCGGAGTAGTCTTCAAGACTATCGGACCAAAACACTATGTCATCGATGAAGTTTCACCCCGTTTCGATGCTTTAACAAAAGAAGCGGAACCATTTGTTGGTTTTAAAAATATGGAACAAATCGCTGAGCATTCTCTAGAAGAGAATCTCGCCGATCTTGCTCGTTTAAAGAAAGACTACCCCAATCAAATCCTCATCGCTTCCATCATGGGAAGTAATGAAGAAGACTGGGAAGTTTTAGCTCGTCTCGTTACTGAAGCAGGTGCCGACATGATTGAATTAAACTTCTCATGCCCACAAATGACTTCTCATGCGATGGGATCTGATGTTGGAAGTAACCCCGAACTATGCCGTAAATATTGCGCTGCCGTTCGTCGCGCCACCAAATTGCCATTCATGGCTAAGATGACTCCAAACATCACTGATATGTGTGATCCAGCTATCGCTTCTTTGGAAGGCGGAGCTGATGGTATCTCTGCTATCAACACAATTAAATCGATTATAGACATTGATTTAGATAAGAAAGTTGGTTTACCAATCATCAATGGTAAGTCATCCATCTCCGGATATTCTGGCAAAGCAGTTAAGCCAGTCGCCTTACGTTTCATTCAACAGATGAGAAATCATCCAAAACTAAAAGATGCGGAAATCTCCGGTATCGGTGGAATTGAAACTTGGGAAGATGCCGCTGAATTCATCTTGCTTGGCTGTAAAAATTTACAAGTTACAACCGGAATCATGCAATATGGATATCGCATTGTTGAAGATATGTGTAATGGCTTAGCCCATTACATGGAACAAGAAGGTGTTGATCATCTTGAAGATTTAGTTGGATTAGCCAATAAGAATCTCATCCCTGCCGAAGAACTTGATCGTGATTACAAGGTATTCCCTGAAATCAATAGCGATAAATGTGTCGGCTGTGGAAGATGCTATATTTCTTGTTACGATGGTGCTCACCAAGCTATTGAATGGAATGAAGAGACACGCCGTCCAAGTTGCAATCATGATAAATGCGTTGGCTGCTTACTCTGTGGTCTCGTCTGTCCAGTCGGAGCAATTAAACCAGGTGAAAGAATGCTCAAGCCTGGACGTAAAGCGAAAAATTTGGCTCGCCTTGTTCTTCAAGAAAACGTGGACAAAATCTAAAATCTCAATAAGCCCATTGTTTTATGCGATGGGCTTTCATTTATTGAAAGAAAGAAGAAATATATGAAAACTTTTGGCAATATTCTTTGGGCAATTTTTGTTGGATGGTGGTTGGCGTTAAGCTACTTCATTACTGGAGTTTTGCTTTGCATCACTCTTCTATTTATTCCTGTTGGTCTCCAATTTTTTAAATTTGCCCGTTTGGCACTATGGCCGTTTGGCTATGAGCCAAAATTCACATCTGAAACTGGCTTCAAGATGGTTTTAAACGTTTTATGGGCCATTTTCTTTGGTTGGGAAGCAGCGTTATCCATGTACATCTTGGGCGCTGTTTTATGTGTTACTATTCTCTTTATTCCTTGTGGATTACAAATGTTCAAATTCGGACGTTTGATGTTGCTCCCATTAGGAACGACAATCGAGAAGATGTAAATAGGTTGAGAAACATACCCCATTTTTTATCTTTGTGATAAAATAACTCATAGTATCTTACAGGAGGATTAATTATGCATTGTTGGCATGATGTAAAAGCGGCAAGAGTCACCCCTGATTCTTTCCTTGCCTTAATTGAAATTTCAAAAGGCAGCAAAAATAAATATGAATTGGATAAAGAAACCGGCCATCTTATTCTTGATCGTGTTTTGTTTACTTCAACTCACTACCCACAAAATTATGGGTTTATTCCGCGAACTTACGCTCGTGATTACGATCCTCTTGATGTTTTAGTGCTTTGTTCGGAAGCCATTCTTCCTATGTCTCTTGTTGATTGCTCTCCTATTGGAGTGTTAATCATGATCGACAATGGTCTACCCGATGAAAAGATTATTGCTGTTGCGAAAAATGATCCTTTCTTTAATCAATACAAGGATATTTCCCAAATTCCTGATCACATCATGGATGAGATCAAACACTTCTTTGCGGTTTATAAAACCCTTGAAGGAAAAGATACCGCCGTTGATGAAGTCAAAGATCGCGAAGCCGCAAAACAAATTATCGCGGATTGCATTAAAGCTTATCATCACCAAATTGAGCCAAAAATTAATGCTGAAAGGAAGGCACACGGATTTTCTCTATGATCCATGTCGTGCTATTTCGGCCTGAAAAACCCCAAAACACGGGAAATATAATGAGGACCTGTGTAGCCGTTCATGCGGCCCTTCACATCATAGGTCCTCTATCTTTTTCTTTGGAAAGCAAAGATTTAAAAAGAGTTGGATTGGATTATATTGATGATTTGAAGCTTTTTTACTATCCAACATATGAAGACTTTCAACGAAAACACCAAGGGGTGACTATTTATTATGTGACCCGCTATGCTTCCCAAAGCTACACTATGTTTGATTATTCGGATCCGGTTAAAGATTACTATGTAATGTTTGGGCGCGAATCGACAGGAATCTCTCATGATATACTTCGAGACAACCCAGAACGCTTATTAAGAATACCTATGGTGCCTGAAGCTCGAAGTCTAAATGTTTCCAACTGCGTTGCGGTTGTCATTTATGAGATGCTGAGGCAGCAAAAATTCCTCAATTTATCAACCAGCGAAATGATAAAAGGGGAAGACTTTTTAAGCAAAGAAATAGAATTATCGCATGAGAAATAAGATTATTCTTCTTTCCTTATTATCTTTATTAACAGCAACGGCCTGCAATTCTTATCAAGGCCCTTATTTTTATGTGGCTAAAGATGAAAATCCTCAATACATCCTTTGGGAGACAGTGAACGAGATGTCCCAAAAAGTAGACGAACTTCCCAATCTCATTTTTGTGGTTGGCACTTCGATTTGCAATCACTGCGAAGATTTGGAAATCACTCTTGTTGAGTATTTAAAAAAGAAAGATTTTTCTATCTATCACATCAACTATGACATCTCAATATCTTCAGGAGAAGATTATGATGTTTTACTAGGCATCACGAATGGTGGTGAACAAGCATTTTTACCAGCTTATGAAAAAATTTTTTTCGTTCCCATTATGTTTGTTGTTGAAAATAAAGTGGCAGTCTATTCTATTGAGGATGACTTCACAAATACCCTTGATAATTGTATTAAAATTAGATAATCATTTTTTGATAATTATCCAATAGTTTGAATGTTTCCTCTTTTAAATTTCTAATAATTAAAAGATGTCGACTTTGTAATATTACTTGTCCTACTTTTGATGTTTTTTTCACATCTTTGATTTGAGTATATTGAACCTCAGCGGTTATTTTGTTCGATAGAATTAAGCACATTTCAGCGGCGAGAACAATTTGAGATTCACTGGGTTTTTCATTAGCAATCACAACATGTGAACCAGGGTAATCCTTGATATGAAAAAACCAATCAGTTGATCGGGCAAGTTTGAAAGTAATGTAATCATTTTGTTTATCGTTCTTTCCGAAATATATTTTGCTATTTTCGTAAATAACATAAGCAATACCTGCCTTATCTTTTGTTTTTTTGTGTTTTATTGAACTAAATTCATGTGGCATTTCTGCAAGTGCCAAGTCATAAAGCTCGTTTTCATTCATGTATTGGGACTGGCCCATTAATGCTTCAAGTCTTGCTATTTCCTCTTGGGCTTTAATTATTTCAGACTCGTTCATTTGCACGGTTCGTTTGGCTTTCTTATATTTCTTAAAAAAGCGGTTGGCGTTAACGCCAGCACTTAATTTGCTGTCATAGGAGAGATTATTTTCTTTAACATACAAATTGATAGCGTCAATGTCATCATTCAAAGACAATAACATGTTTCCGTGTTCAAGAAATACCAAGTTTTTTTCAGCTTCTTTCATTTCATTTTTTAAAATAGTTTCTTTCTTGACAAGGCTCTTCGAACGGCTCTTTATGTGATGAAATAAAACAGTGAAACGATCTTTAATTTGTTTGTGTTGTGACTCTTTTAATTTCTCTTCTGCCATATATTCATAATCAGGGATAGACTCATCATTAATAACAGTCTTAAATTCTCCTTTTTTCAAAGGTGGCTCGTAACTGAGTCCTCTAAGAAGAGGTCGTGATTTATCTAGAGAAATTTCATGGAGAACAAAGATATTTTTCCCATTCTCATCCACAATAAGCAAATTAGGTTTCGTGGGTATAAGTTCAAAAATAACAGTCTTTGTATTTTTTTCATACAAATCATTTATCTTGGTAATATGAAAAGCCACAATTCGATCTTCTGCGATGATGTTGACATTGGTTACTAAACCATCCTTGATTTCTTTTCGGATGTTGTCATTCAATCGACCAAGTGTGGTGGGGAAAGACATGTCATTGCTAACTAAAGAAAGAAAGGGGGACTGATGAGATAAAGAAACAAATAGTCTTTTCTCGCGGTATTTCGAAAACGAAATAAGAAAATCATTATTTCCGATAATCGAAATATTACTTATATAGTTATTGATAATCTTTGCTTTGAGATCATCTACTATCGTTTTTAAAGTATCAAGGGACAATTTCATTGAAGATATTTTAGCATATTAGTTTGCCTTAGTATAAATATGTATTTATAATTAACGCAGACCAAAATTATGAAAAAAGGGTTATTAATTATTCTTAGCGGACCATCCGGAGTAGGAAAAGGGACAATTAGAAAGCGGATCATGAAAAATGATAAGCTTAATTTAGTGTACTCAATTTCCATGACGACTCGCGCTCCAAGAAATATGGAGCAAGATGGCCAAGATTATTATTTTGTTTCTCAAGAAGAATTCCAAAAGAATATTGACGACAATAATTTCCTTGAATGGGCAGAGTTCGTGGGCAACCGCTACGGAACCCCAAAAGATAAAGTCGAAGAACTTCGCGCTCAAGGCAAAAATGTTTTTCTCGAAATTGAAATAAATGGAGCGGAACAAGTCATTGGCAAAGTAAAAGATGAAGGTGTTATTTCTTTCTTTTTAATGCCGCCATCGCTCAAAGCTCTTGAAAAGAGAATTCGCAATCGTCGAAGCGAGTCAGAAGAAATCATTTATGAGAGACTAGAAAAAGGCAAAAAAGAAATGACCATGACGCAAGATTATGATCATATCGTTCTGAATGACCGAGTTGGTCGAGCGGCTTCTGAAGTTACGCATCTAATTCTTAAAAAAATTCATCAGAATAATTTATAGGACGAACTCGATGATATGCGCATAGTTGAAATCTTAATTGAATACGCAAGTCATACCCTGGATCGTCCTTTTTCTTATCTCTACGAAGGAAAGAAAAATATTGGTCCTGGTTTTCGTGTGTTAGTGAACTTTAATCATCGCGAATTAATGGGCTACGTTCTTTCAGTTAAATCAACTGACCAAACAAGTGAACAATTAGAAGAGGAAAGTGGATATCGGTTTGATTTTCTCGTCGATGTTATTGATGAGTCACCTTTGCTTAATGAAGATTTATTTGCTTTGGCCAAACAAGTGTCAAACTATTATTTAGCCCCTTTCATAAGTGTTCTTCAAGCCATGCTTCCTCCTTCCTTATCGCCCAGAAAATCATCTTTGAAAGCTCCTAAGATTGCTTACGATCAGTACCTTTCAATCAATCATTATTTGGAAGATGATTTAACCGATAAACAAATTGAAATCCTTCGTTTGATCAAAAAAGAAGGAAAAATATTAAAAAAAGAAGTTGGTTCTCCCAGCGTTGTTGAGAAGTTGCTTTCTCGCGAATTGATAAAAATTATCAAAGAAGAAAAGCGCCGACTACTTATTCCTGATTATTCTCTTCAAAAACCTCCGTTATTGACTGATGATCAACAAAGAGCTATTGATGATTTTACTAAAAGCGAGGACCAGGTCTATCTTTTGCAAGGAGTGACTGGTAGTGGGAAAACGGAAGTTTATCTCACTTTGTGCGAACGAGAATTAGAAAAAGGAAATAGTGTTTTATTCCTTGTTCCAGAAATTTCTTTAACTCCAATGATGATGGAATATTTTATCCATCGCTTTAAACATCAAGTTGCTATTTTACATAGCGAGTTAACTCCGGCTGAAAAGTACGATGAGTATCGTAAAATAGCTCGTGGAGAAGCCCACATTGTTATTGGAGCGAGAAGCGCGATTTTTGCGCCTCTAGAGAAAATTGGCCTAATCATACTAGATGAAGAACATGTCGAATCATATAAACAAGACACCACACCTTTTTATCATGCTCGTGAAGTCGCCATAATGAGAGGAGAAATGCATAAAGCAAAAGTCCTTTTAGGAAGCGCCACTCCCTCGTTAGAATCGAGAGCTCGGGCAAAGAATGGAATTTATCATCTTTTGCGATTAGATAAACGCATTAACGAGCAAAAACTACCCGCCACCACAATTATTAATCTGGCTGACTATCATAATATCGATCGGGAATCTTACATTTTTTCTCTTTCTTTAAGAGACGAATTGTCAAAAGTATTAGCCTCCCATCAACAAGCGATACTTTTAATAAATCGCCGAGGCTTTTCAACGAGCGTTTCATGCCGTAGTTGTGGGTATTTATTCCGTTGTCCGACATGCGGAATAGCTCTAACCTATCATAAGAGCGATAACATGCTCAAATGCCATCACTGTGATTATGTGCAAGTTATGCCTGAAACCTGCCCAGAATGCGGCTCTAAATACTTAATGAAAACAGGGTTTGGAACGGAAAGAATTGAAGAAGAAGTTCATCGTCTATTCCCTGAAGCAAGAACATTACGTCTTGATAGTGATTCGACAAAAGTTCGCAACAAAATACCCTCAATTATTGAATCTTTTCGAAAAAAATCCGCTGATATTCTCATTGGGACTCAGATGATTGCCAAGGGGCATGATTTTCCAGATGTCACTTTAGTAGGTATTGTCCTTGCGGATATTGGCTTATCAATGCCATCTTTTAGAAGTTCAGAAAGAGTTTTCCAATTGATTACTCAAGCGGTGGGAAGATCAGGAAGAAGTGACAAGGTTGGCAAAGCTATAATTCAAACCTACAATCCATCTCATTACGCGATTACTTATGGAGCCAGACAGGATTACGAAGGATTTTTCCAAAAAGAGATGGGGATGAGAAAATTACAAAATTATCCTCCCTACTATTTCTTGGCTAGTTTAACCATTTCGGGAAAGAAAGAAGAAACTGTTATTACTCAGACTTATAACGCTGTTGATTATTTGAATGAACAG
>Ga0265294_10010750_pt1 | contig 10363 bp, 7 predicted proteins | sample MunlanPumphouse3_FD_192504 | JGI IMG/M metagenome (GOLD analysis project Ga0265294, IMG submission 192504) | Groundwater microbial communities from a municipal landfill in Southern Ontario, Canada - Pumphouse #3 | ecosystem: Environmental > Aquatic > Deep subsurface > Groundwater | place...
CGGCCCCGGTCACGGTCACCGGGGTCCTGGCCTCCTCCTCCTCGTACTTCCCCGACGCCTCCGGGTTCTCGATGAGTTCCACCAGCGGCCCGACCGCCGCCCCCTCAAGCAGGGCGAGCGAGTCCGCTGCTGCCTCCCGAACCGCCGTCAGTGGATCGCCGAGCGCCCGGATGAGTGGGCCGACCGCCTCAGCGCCGCCGAAGTCCCCGAGCGCCAGGGCGGCCCGCTGGCGCGTCAGGGCGTCGTTGCTCCCCAGTGCCTCGATCAGGCCGTCTACGGCCTTCTCGGCCCGTAACAGATCGATGTTGAATCTCTTTTCCCCCTGCTGCTCTTCGGGAAGATTGCTCTCTTGCTCCAATCTTTTCGCCTCCGTGGCCGGGGTATGGCGAACAGTCGATATAATAACTTTCGTAATATGATCTCTTGATGCGCCAAAAGACCCGATCAAAGAGACCGTCTGCTCCAGGGTTTCTTCACCCCGCCCCGGGCGCGACCCTGCCGGGCGATGACGGTCTTCAAAAAAGAGGGTGGGAGGCAGAGTCCATGCGGCCGTCACGATCGCGGTCGTGCATGGCCTCCCGGGCTCACGACAACGCCCGTCACGGCCTCCGCCGGCTTCTCGGTTCAGTGCGCCCGATGGTGCTGTAGTTTCGACATATCGGACACTTGACGTGTCCACTGGTAGATTCCCCCGTCCATCGGTGATGGCACCTGCCACAGTAATAGACGGCGTTGTTTCCGGTTGTGTCTGCTGTCATGGTATAATTCTCTCAAACCCGGCAAGGAGACTCCATATCTCCTTCGGGCTCGCTGTTTAGCATAGGCAACCGCCGCCATCTGGCAAAACTCATAAGAGAATGACGGAACGGTCTCACCGGGGTGGTAGAGGCTACCCGTCCGGGTCGACCCTCTCGTGCGCGGCATATCGTCACGCCCGGAATCGGTCTACGCCCGGCGGCTGCTATCTTATATAGTCAGGAATGTGAAGACCCGCATCAGAGATACTCCGGTCGAGGCATATACCGCCGCTCCCGGTCTTCGGGGTCATGGCTGCACCCGGGGTGCCCAGGTGTCTAACGTGCGAGGTCCACCCTTATATACCCCTGGCTCCGCCATCCTCACGAGGTCCCTCCGGTCCGGAAGTGCTCTCGCCACGCCCAAAGAAAGAGTGGTCCGTCCCGGCATCAGCGGGACGCCGGCGGGACAGGCCTGGCCTCGCCCTTTCTTTCCCGGAACCGTGTCATTCCGTCCTCGGCCGCCCTCCGGACGGCGGGATCGGTATCGGAGACCGATCGGCTGAGAGCACCCTCCGCCCGCGGATCGGCGATCTCGCCGAGGATGACGGCAGCATAAGCCCGGCGCAGTCCCCGGCCGGGCGGAACACCCTCCGTCACGACACCCGCCCTCCTCGCTCCGGGGAAGAGAGCCTCGTGCTCCCTCGCGTCCTCCGGGCCGCCAAAGAGGTCGTGCTGTGCAAGCTCGCGGTGCCGGAGGGATTTTCTCGTCCCGACGTCCCCCGGGCCTCCGAGGAGGTCGTGCTGGGTGATCTCACCCTCAGTGTCGCGGGATACCTTGCCTCCCGCCCTCCGGATATCCTCCGGTCCACCGTACGCATCGTGCTGGGCGAGGCCTTCTTCCTCGTCGCGGGCTCTTCCTCCCCCTGCTTCCCGGAGATCCTCCGGTCCGCCGAACGCGTCGTGCTGCCTGATTCCTCCCCCGTGTCGGAGCCTCCTCTTCGCGGCCGGTATGTTGTCGGGCCCCCCGAGCAGGTCGACCTGCCTCAGCCCTTCCCCGCGCGCTTCCCGCGGTACTTCGTAGCCTGCCGCAACGTCGGGACGCTCGAGGAGATCGATCAGCGGCTCGACCGCCGGTGTTCCGACCAGGACAAGCGCGTTTGCCGCCCCCTCCCGGACGGCCTGCACCGGGTCGCCGAGCGCCTGGATGAGCGGGTCAACCGCCCTCCATTCCCCGAGCGCACCGAGGGCGAGGGCAGCGCTCCGGCGAACTTCTGGATCGCTGCTCCGCATTGCGTCGGTCAGGCCGTCGATATCCTGTCGCGACGCCATATGACTGACATCATACCGCTTCTCCTCCTGCAATTCCCCCGTCGTAATATCCCTTCTCTGCACCACAATCACCTCTGGATACGGCGTTTGTAACTGGCTGGAAGTATAATAATCTTGTGTATAAAAATCATCGCATAATATGACGGGGAACCGGCCCGTTCCCGGGAGTGATCGTACAACCGTGGCCCGGAAGTTACGGGTATTTAACCCCCCCCGGTAAGGAGAATATCATGCCGGAGGAGAAGAAGAAGGCGGAGTTGAAGATCTCCGGGATGCACTGCGCGTCCTGCGCCCTCAACATAGAACGGGCCCTCCAGGGCAGGGAAGGCGTCCACGATGCCCGGGTCAACCTCGCGGGCGAGACCGCCACCGTCGAGTACGACCCGACGAAGGCCACCCTTGCCGACCTTGAGAGGACGGTCTCGGACGCCGGTTACGAGGTTATCAGGAACGAGGCCACCGTCAGGATCGGGGGGATGGTCTGTGCGGCCTGCGCTCAGGTGATTGAAGCATCGCTTGCCGACCTCGATGGGGTCTACGAAGCCCGGGTCAACCTCGGGACCGAGAACGCACACGTCGTCTACAACCCCGCGCTCGTCACCACATCGGATATCCGTGCCGCCGTCGAGAATGCTGGCTACCAGTACCTGGGGCTTGAGGAGGAGGTCTCCGAAGACGTCGAAGAGAAGATGCGGGAGGAGGACCTCCGGGACAAGTTCCGGCGGTTTACCGTTGGGTTCGCGGTGAGCATCCCGCTCTTCCTCTACATGCTCTTCGGGATGCCGGGGGCGGCTGCCCTCCCGGTCTCGGTCAACCTCGCCATGCTCGTCATCACCCTGCCGGTCTTTCTCTACGTCAGCGCCCCCATCTTCAGGGCGGCTGCTGCGGCGCTCCGGAACCGGGCGCTGACGATGGACGTCATGTACGCGATGGGCATCGGCGTCGCCTACGGTGCAAGCCTTCTCGGGACATTCGGGATTGTCCTGACGGCGGACTTCAACTTCTACGACACCTCGGTGATGCTCGCGGCGTTCCTGACGCTCGGGAGGTATCTGGAGGCCCGGGCCAAGGGGCGGACGTCTGAGGCCATCAAGAAACTGGTCGGTCTGCGACCCCGGACCGCGACGGTGATCCGGGATGGACAGGAGGTCGAGGTTCCGGTCGAGGACGTCGTCGTCGGCGACGTCCTCCTGGTCCGGCCGGGGGAGAAGGTGCCGGTGGACGGGACGGTCGTGGGTGGCGAGAGTTCGGTCGATGAGTCGATGATCACCGGCGAGCCCATCCCGGCCGATAAAAATGAGGGGGACGGGGTCGTCGGCGGCACCCTGAACGTGAACGGCGTCCTCCGGGTCAGGGCCGAGAAGATCGGAAAGGACACGGTGCTTGCGCAGATTATCAGGCTCGTCCGGGACGCCCAGGGCTCGAAGCCGCCGGTGGAGCGGATCGCCGACGTCGCGGTCTCCTACTTTATCCCGGCCGTGCTCGCGATCGCAACCGCCGCCTTCCTCGTCTGGTACGTGGGGCTCGGTTCATCGCTCCTGTTTGCGCTCACGGTGCTGATCTCCGTCCTGGTCGTGGCCTGCCCCTGTGCGCTCGGCCTCGCCACCCCGACCGCCGTGACCGTCGGGATCGGCCGGGGCGCGGAACTCGGACTGCTGATAAGAAACGGCGAGGCGCTGGAGGTCTCGGAGAAACTGACCGCGATCGTCTTCGACAAGACCGGGACGCTCACCCGGGGGAAACCCGACGTCACCGATATCATCCCGCTCGGGATGCCGGAGGACCGGCTGCTTGCGGTCGCGGCGGCGGTCGAGCGCAACTCGCAGCACCCGCTCGGGGAGGCAGTCGTGCGGCGGGCAGAGAGCGCCGGAGTCGGTATCCCGGCGTCGAAGCGGTTCACGACCTTCAGCGGCAGGGGGGTCAGCGCCGTGGTGGAGGGCGAGGAGGTGCTGATCGGGAACCAGCCCTTCCTCGAAGAGCACGGAATCGCCGTCCCGCCGGAGGCGGAGAGGGAGATAGCCGCCCTCCAGGACAAGGGAAAGACCGCGGTTCTCGTCGCCGCCGGGGCCGGCCTTGCGGGCATCCTCGCCATCGCCGATACCCTCAAGCCGACGACGAAGAGCGCCATTGCGGAGCTGAAACGGATGGGCCTTGCTGTTACGATGATCACGGGCGACAACGAGCGGACGGCAAACGCCATCGCCCGCGAGGTCGGGATCGAGGACGTCCACGCCGGGGTGCTGCCGCAGGAGAAGGCGCTGGATGTCCGGGCGCTCCAGGAGCGGGGGGCGGTCGTGGCGTTCGTGGGCGACGGGATCAACGACGCCCCGGCGCTCGCGCAGGCGGACGTCGGGATCGCCATCGGGAGCGGGACCGACGTCGCGATCGAGAGCGGGGATATCGTCCTCATCCGCGACGACCTGACCGACGCCGTCGCGGCCGTCGAACTCTCGCGGAAGGTGATGAGCCGGATCAAGCAGAACCTCTTCTGGGCGTTCGCCTACAACTCCGCCCTCATCCCCCTCGCCGCGGGCGTGCTCTACCCCTTCTTCGGCATCACCTTCCGGCCGGAGCTTGCGGCGCTCGCGATGGCGCTCTCGTCGGTGACGGTCGTCTCGCTCTCGCTGCTGCTCAAGACTTATATACCTCCGGCGAAGAGAGGGATTCCGTCAGAGGTTGATGCGTATGGCAGTTGATCCGGTATGCAAGATGGACGTGGATGAGGCGAGTGCGAAGTACACCGCCGAGTACCAGGGCAAGACCTACTACTTCTGCGCCCCGGGCTGCAAGAAACTCTTCGAGCGCGACCCCGAGGCGTATCTGAAGGGTGAGTAACCTCTTTTTTTGCCGGGTGTCCGGCCCCCTGGATGGGACCGGAAGAACGATATACTCGAAGGAGAATAGGGTATTTGCGGATCCGGGTGACGCCTGGCGGCATTTTTGATATAGCAGCCCGCGGTTTATGTCAGGTGTTGGTGAAGGGTCCTGAGCCTGCTCAAAAAAACTCATCCCCGTAAATCCCTGTCGCGATCTCGTCCTCGATGGTATCGGTATCCTTTCTCGCGATCGTCTCCTCGCGCTGCTGCTGCAGTGCTTCGATAAGATCCCATATGGTGGATGTGTCGACGCTGCGACGAGGGTCCAGCTCTGCGATCTCCAGCAGTGCCTCTCTGAGATGGTAAAGATCGGTATACTGATCTAGCAAAATCCGGAATCTATCAAGGTCCGGTCCTGCAGCGTACTGGAAGTTCCCTGCAACCGCGTGGAATATGAGTTTGTCTTCCACATCGCGGCCTTGCCCGGGCTCTACTGCAATCTCAAGGACTGCCGGCGAGATCTCCGGGGTGTCGATATCGCTCACCCCGAATGCGGTGATGACGGTTATATTCATGCCTCGCATCCTCCAATCATCGTCGTTCCCTTCTCTCCATAGTCAACTACCCACCCCTAAAGGGGTGGGCTTCCTGCCTGTTTGATTGTGAGATGCCGTCAGAACCGGTAGACCGTCTGCCGGCAACGTGCCCCCTTTCTCTCCTCTTCTGGTGCCAGGTCTGCGGTGTCGTCCAGGGCCGCCCGGAGGAACGCGCTCGCGTTGTCTGCGAAGTGGACCGCCCAGGCCTCGGGCGTCCGGGGCTTGACCTCGCCGTAAGGGCCGTGGTGCGACATCACGATATGGAGGATATGCGCGAACCGCGAGGGGTCGACGCCGGCGGAGTGCCGGAGGACGGCCGCGGCCCCGATCGCCGTGTGCCCGACGAGGGTGTACTCCGGGAGCGCGACGAACGAGAACCCCTGGTGGCGGAAACAGGCTGCTTTCCCGACGTCGTGGAGGAGGGCTCCGGCGAGGAGGACGTCGGTGTCCATCCGGGTCCGGTTGACGGTGCCCGAAAGAGAGAGCGCAATTTCCGTGGCCTCGAGGGTGTGCTCCGCAAGGCCGCCGATGTAGGCGTGGTGATGGAATTTCGCTGCGGGCGCTTCGAAGAATCCAGGAGTGCTGTCGATAACCTCCAGGACGAGAGACGCTATGCCGGGGTCATCGATCTTCGCAATCATACCGCCTAATCGCCGCCGAACTTCGTCAAGGTCTACGGGCGCATAGACGAACAGGGACGGATCGAACCCCTCCTGCGGCATCGGGTCGGCGAGGCAGGAGATCCCGTCGTTTACGTTGACCTCGCAGGTGCCGTTGTAGACCTTCGCATAACCCCAGATGCGGTAGACCTCCCCGGGCCGGATCGCGCAGCAAACCGCCTCGATATGCTCAGCGCTCTGGTCGGACGTCCCCCAGACCTTGCAGGCCCCGTGGCCGGTCTTATCGGAGATGGTGAGCTGGATGTACCTGCCGCCGTCCCGCTTCTCCTTCAGGTCCGCAGCCTCCACCACGAAGGGCGCGTCGACCTGCATGCTTCCGCTGATCTCCTCGACAAAGACTGTCTTCTCAAGCACCGGATTTCACTGCTCCTGCAAAATCCGTTCGCCTGGAAAACCTTAAAACCCGGTGGTTTGTTCTGACGGGGGTGAATTATACCGCCCGCTTCGCTTCCTTCGCGTGAGGCTAACGAAGAGTCGTGTTACGGTTTCGCATGATGCCGTGGGGGTAAAACCTGCGCCTGGGGCGAGCCTCACCCGAACCGGAGCCGGATCATCCCGCGAAGCATCGCCTTTGCGTCCGACGCCATCACCTTCGACTCGTCCCGGTTCTCCCAGGTGATCGGGACTTCGACCACCCGGTAGCCGCTCTGCGCGAGCCGCCAGAGGAGTTCCACGTCGAATTCAAACCCGGTTGACCGGGTGGAGGAGAGAACGGCATCTACTGCCTCCTTCCGGAAGACCTTCGCACCGCACTGGGTGTCCCGGTAGTCGAGCCCGAAGAGTGCCCTGACCATGAGGTTGAAGAGACGGCTCTCGACCCGGCGCCGGAACCCCTGCCGCACGGTGAGGACCGAGCCGGGGACCCAGCGCGAACCGATGGCGCCGTCCGCGGCCTTCAGGCAGTCAAAAAGGCGCTTCATCTCGGAGAGGGACGTCGAGCCGTCTGCGTCCATGTAGCCGACAAAGGGCGTCGTCGCTGCCTGCATGCCCGCAACGACTCCGCCCCCTTTGCCGAGCCGAGCCGGAAACGTCAGGCACCGGATGGAGAGCACCGGGTGCTCGTCCGCAAACGCACCGATGATCGCGGGAGTGGCGTCGGTCCCGTCGCAGACGAAGATGAGATCGCCTGCAAAGCCCGCGATGTCCTCAAGGAGTGACCGGATCCGCCGTTCTTCGTTGTATGCGGGGATCACCAGGGTGCAGTCCGCCCGGCTCACCTCACCGCCTCCGGTATCGTTTAGCATTCGAGTTTCGTGATGATAGTGTCGGCGAACTGTGCGGCCGCCCCGGGTCCGTTCGCGGTCACGACCTGCATGTCGGCGACGACGGGGATCTCGAGGAGGTTCGCTCCCCCTTTCTCCATCTCCTTCACCGACGTCGGGGTCCGGTATACCGTCGCCTGCCGCCCGGCAAGGATGCCCGCCCGCGCCAGCACGACCGGCGCGAGGCATATGGCGGCGACGACCTTGCCCTGCTCGAAGAACGCCCTGACGATCTCGATGAGTTTCTCGCTTCCCCAGAGGTGCTCCTCTGAACCGCTTCCGCCCACTACCACGATACCGGCATACTCGTCGGGGTCCACGTCGTCAAACGTCATCGCCGCCTCCACGCTGCCCCCGAGCATCCCCGTGCACGTGCCGGCGACCGTGGAGGCGATATCGACGTCGATCCCCGCCTCTTCGAAAGTCCTTCTCGGGACCTCCAGTTCCTCATCCCTGAACCGTTCCGGTGCAACCGCAAGCAAGAGTTTCATACGGGTCTCCTATCTAGGGTTGGTTCATAAGCGTATTGATGGTTGTGGGATGTGGTGGATCACGCCACGCCCGGTTCCACAGTATCGGGTCCCCTCGAATAACTGCCATGTTCGATTTTCGAAATAAAATTATTATAATAATGGTGCTATTGAAGTGCGGGCCCCGCGGTGCTACGGGACCGGCGATCTCTGCAGAGGATCCGGTCTTCAACGATAAACCCGTGTTTCGGTTCGCCGTAAACCCCGAAAGATAGGGAGGGTACCGGTGGTCCCGGCACGGGCCGCAGCGCGTTCCCGGGGTGAAGATGAGGAGAGGTAAATCATGCAACGCAGCACCTATTTCAGCATCATACTCCTTTCGGCACTCGCGCTCATCGCAGTCGCGGGAGCGCAGGCAGGAGATTCGACTGTTATCTGGAACAGGACCTATGGGGGGGCGGATGCCGGGGAAGCGGCATACGCAATCGTCAGGGACCCGGGAGGACCCGGGTTCTTCCTCGCCGGGGAGACGGCACCGTCCGGAGGGGGGAAGACGGACGCCCGGGTGAGCAGGCTGACGCCGGAAGGCACCGAGGAATGGAACAGGACCTATGGCGGGGAGGAGAGCGATACCGCGCGCTCCATCATCCGGACTGACGACGGCAGCCTGCTCTTCGCCGGGAACCTCACCCTCGTGACGAACGGGACGCAGGCGGATACCGATGCCTGGATCGTGAAGATAGACTCCTCAGGCGGCGAGGTCTGGAACCGGACCTACGGCGGCCCGGATGTCAATGCCTCGGCAAACGCAGTGATCGGGACCGATGACGGCGGTTACGTCTTCGCCGGCACCACCGCACCCCGGGAAGTGAATGAGTCCGCCGCCTGGGTGGTCCGACTGAATGAGACGGGTACGGAGGTCTGGAACCGGACGTTCGGCGGAGCGGGGAATAACCGGGCGAACGCCGTCACACGGCTTCCCGGCGGCGGCTTTGTCGTTGCCGGCAGCACCGAATCCTCGGGAGCGGGCATGGCCGACGTCTGGGTGGTCCGGCTGAACGAGTCGGGGGATGAGGTCTGGAACAGGACGTTCGGCAGCCCCGACGACGATGCTGGTCGGGCGGTGATCAACACCTCCGACGGCAACCTGCTCGTCGCCGGCATGTTTACGGAGCGGCCCGATAACACGACTGCCGATACCGACGCCCTCCTTATCAAGCTCACGGCTGATGGGGATATCATCTGGAACTGGATTTACGGCGATTTCGGCGTGAACGAGTCGGCGGCGGCCGTCATCGAGACTGCGGACGGCGGTTACCTCTTCGCCGGGGAGACCGCTTACTCTGAAACGGATGATACCGATGCCTGGCTCGTTCGGACCGACGCCGAAGGAGCGGTGGCCTGGAGCAGGATCTTCGGGGGCCACAACCCCGGCGATCGGGCCGCATCGCTTCTTGAGATCGCACCGGGAGAGCACGTCTTCGCGGGGACCTTCAACGCCACGGAGAGGGGAGGGCCGGTGAATACGGACGGCTGGGCGGTGAGACTGGGACCGGAGCCCACGCCGACGCCCACGCCGACCCTGTCACCGACTGCAACCCCGACGCCCGCGCCCACGGCACCACCTGCCAAACCCCCGAAAGCACCGATTATTTCCCGGGAGCCGCCGGCACCGGCCCCAACGATGACGACGCCGGTGCCGGCCAGGTCACCGACCGGAGCCCCGACGGGGCCCGTGATGCCCGGACCCACCTGGACCACGGCGCCCACCGGCGCGCCGACGGTGACGGCCACACCGGTCCCGACCATGGCCCCAACCATGGCCCCAACCCTGACACCTGGGAACGACGACAACGACGACGACAACGATGATGACAACGACGACGATGACGACAATAACGACGATAACAACGACGGCCAGAACAATACCGGGACCATCGGATCGCTCTCGGGGATGGTCTGGTACGACCTGAATGCTAACGGCATTCTCGACCCCGGTGAGCCGGGCATCCCCGGCATCAGCGTCCGGCTGATCGGGGAGCGGACCATGATGGACTACACCATCACCGGCCCGGACGGGTCGTACGGGTTCGGTGACGTCGCCTCCGGCAGGTACGCCGGCACCGAGTTCGTCCTGCCGGATGGTTTCTCCTGCACCATCTCGGGGCCTGACAACCATGCTGCTCCTCTCGGGGGGGATGTGGCATACGCCGAAGTGGTGGACGGGCAGCGGACCCTGAACGCCGGCTTTACCGGAAGTCCCTTCCCCCTGACCCCGGCTACGGCCTACGGGTGGGTGCTCGGGACGACCTGGAGCGACGGCAACGGGGACGGTATCAGGGACGGAACCGACGGCCTGACGGACGTCGAGGTCACCCTCCTGGATGCAGGCGGGAATGTGGCGGCATCGGCCCGCACCGGCTATCATGACAGTTACTTCTCCATGTACCTCTTCGGCCCCCTCCCGCCCGGG
>Ga0265294_10010751_pt1 | contig 10363 bp, 11 predicted proteins | sample MunlanPumphouse3_FD_192504 | JGI IMG/M metagenome (GOLD analysis project Ga0265294, IMG submission 192504) | Groundwater microbial communities from a municipal landfill in Southern Ontario, Canada - Pumphouse #3 | ecosystem: Environmental > Aquatic > Deep subsurface > Groundwater | place...
TTCATCATTGTTTCCATTCTGAACTGTCGAGGATTCCTCGGCAGTTGGCATTCCTCTTTCCTCGAATATCTTATTGAAAGCAGCAGCGGTATCATCCGAAAGACTGAACGAGTTCCTGAGCCTGCTGTTGAGCCTATCTCCCATGCCAAGAGACTCACGTAGAGTCGTTGATAGTTATTCTGATTCAATTCTTACAATGATACAAATTAAAAAATCAATACTCCAAAACCGTGTACAAAGTGTACAGTAGAGGAAAGCAGGCGAAGAACAAGGGTTTGGCCTACTTGAAAACAAGCAAGTCATCGATGCATTGGTCATGCGGCTCGATTGGGAATGCAATTGACTTCTGCCGCTCAAGGCAAATGCCAAGGCGGAAAAAGCGCTCAGAGCCGACAATCCGCTGAAGGAATGCATCATAGAAGCCGCCGCCTCGTCCAAGACGATGGAAACCATCATCGAAGGCAAGACCCGGGATGATGATCAGAGTGCGGCCGATAGAGCTCAGATCGGCAAAAGGAGCATCCACTGGACACATGGTGCCATTGGATGACTTCTTAAGCATGCATCTCCAGCTCGAGCCGCTGACCAAGGCAAATTCCATCCGGTGGTTTTCAAAGCAGACTGGCAGCCAGACATTCTTGCCATCATGCATTGCATGGTCAATCACACCTGTAACATCAATTTCGGACTTCATAGGATAGAAGGCAAAGATGTTATCCGCTTTTGAATAGGAAGGGAGAACCGTTATCTGCTGCTCAACCTTTTCGGAAGAAGGAAACGTCTCAGAGTGCAGAACTTCGAAGGCTGCTTTGCGGGCCACCTTCTTGCTCTGGCATTCGGAATCGAGAATTGCCAGCAAATCCTTCAGAACCGGATTGTCAAGCTGATGCTCAGCAAGAGCCGGGCATACAGAGCTGCTGCGAAGCATCTTGAGAAGAGTTGAAAGAAGGGCAACATACAGGTCATAGCGCTTCGGATCGCTAGCAAACACAAGAACGAAACGCACACGATCCCCGCTTGGATCGTCGAATCCTGGAGTAAGAATTCCCAAAGCAGCTCGGGCGCTGCCAAGGCCTTCGATCTGGCCATGAGAAGCAATTACCCCATGCCTGAGATAGGTGCTGCCATCCATCTCCCGCTTGAAGACCGAGGTAATGAAAGCCTCCTTGTCTGGAAGCGATGAAAAGGCAGAACAATGATCTATGATTGCTCTTATTGCCTGATTCTTGTCATCGCTATCCAGAAAGAGGACATTGCTCATCACTTGCCTGAAAGATATTCGTTCATCGCCTTTGCAGCCTGACGCCCCTGTCCCATGGCGAGGATCACAGTTGCGGCTCCGAGGACTATATCACCACCAGCGAAGACACCTGGGATTGAAGTCTCAAGAGTTTCTTCATTGACAATGAAATTGCCGCGGCGGTTGGTTTCAATCTGAGGAGTGGTCATCTTGATCAGAGGGTTGGAGCCGTTTCCGATAGCGGCAATGACCGTATCGAACTGGTAGAACTTCTCCGAACCTTCCACAGGAACCGGACTACGGCGTCCTGAAGCATCCGGCTCACCGAGAACGCATGTCTGAAGCACTACGCCAGTGACACGCCCCTTGTCGTCGCCCTGTACTTCCACAGGAGCATGAAGGAACAGGAAATGAACCCCCTCTTCCTTTGCATGACCCACTTCCTCGTGACGGGCAGGGAGCTCATTCTCGCTGCGTCGGTAGACGATTGTCACCTCTGAGGCACCGAGCCTTAGAGCAGTCCTTGCTGCATCCATTGCGACGTTTCCGCCGCCGAAAACTGCAACTTTCTCTGATTTTATTGCTGGAGTCAAGGCATGATCCGGATCGTAAGAATGCATCAGATTGCTTCTAGTAAGATATTCATTTGCCGAGAACACTCCCACGAGGTTCTCTCCAGGGACTCCGAGAAGCTTAGGAAGCCCAGCTCCGCTTCCAACGAACACAGCATCGAAGCCCTCTTCCTTCATCAGTGCATCCAAAGTCATTGTACGGCCGACAAGGAAGTTGGTCTGAATGTGAACACCCATCTTCTCAAGCTTGCCTATCTCAGATGCAACAATCTTCTTCGGAAGCCTGAACTCAGGAATGCCATAGACGAGAACTCCGCCGCCTTTGTGAAGAGCTTCGAACATGAATACTTCATGACCGGCCTTTCTAAGATCTGCAGCAGCGGCGATAGACGCAGGTCCGGAGCCGACGACAGCAACCTTCTTTCCGGTTGCTGCAGCCACTTCTGGGATGATTTCATAACCTTGGGCACTCATTGCATCGGCAACATAGCGCTCCAGCCGGCCGATTCCGACCGACTGCTCTATGTCCTTGTGCATCTTTCCCACTGTGCAGAATTTCTGGCACTGGTTCTCCTGAGGGCAGACTCGCCCGCAGATTGCAGGAAGCAGGCTGCTCTGGCTTATCACGCTGTAAGCGCCTTTCATGTCGCCAGAGGCTACATGGGATACGAAGCCTGGGATGTCGATGCGCACAGGACAGCCTTCGACGCACGGATGGTTCTTGCAGCCCAGGCATCGGCTGGCTTCAACTATTGCCTGGTTTTCAGAGAATCCAAGAGCCACTTCATCCATGTTGTGAATCCTGACTTCTGGCGCCTGAACCGGCATCTCCTGCAATGGAATAGCCATTCGTTCCTTGGGAGTATAAGAGTTCTTTCTAAGCTTTGCAGCGATTTCATCAAGCTCTTTTGCAGATTTCATATCAGGCCTTCCCTTCTGGAATGCCAAGGTCAAGATGGCATCTGTGATGTTCTTCCGCTTCCTGAGGCTTGAAAGTCCCAAGCCTTGAAAGCATATTGTTCCAATCCACCTGATGACCATCGAACTCAGGACCGTCGACGCAGACGAACTTGGTCTGTCCACCGATGCTCACACGGCAGCCGCCGCACATCCCGGTTCCGTCAATCATTATTGTATTGAGCGAAACCACTGTCTTCACTCCAAATGGCTGCGTTGTGAGAGCGCAGAACTTCATCATCACAGGCGGTCCGATTGCGACAGCCTCGTCAGGATGCCAGTTCTCGCAGAATTCCTTCAGCGGAACGGTTACAAGAGCCTTGCGCCCATATGAACCATCATCGGTCACAATAGTGAGATCAGGGTCGATGGAACGCATCTTGTCTTCCATGATCACAAGATTCTTGGTTCTTGCTCCGATTATTATCTTCACATCGTTGCCTGCTGCCTTCATCGCCTGAGCAATTGGATAAAGCGGTGCGACTCCGATTCCGCCGCCGACGCAAACAACCTTGCCGAACTTCTCGATATCTGTAGGATGCCCCAGTGGACCGAGGATATTCGGAATGTCATCGCCAACGTTCTTGCGAGCCAGAAGATGGGTCGTTGCCCCTACTGTCTGGAAAACTATTGTGATTGTGCCCTTCTCGACATCTTTGTCTGCCACGGTAAGGGGAATCCTTTCATTGAAATCCCCACCAAGCTGAAGAATGATGAACTGTCCAGCCTTGTGCTGCCTTGCAACCAGCGGACATTCAATATCCATTGAGAATACTTCAGGTGACCACTGCTCTTTCTTAACGATCCTATTCACAGGCGCCTCCGCAGACTATTCTAGCAGATACGCAATCAAATTAAAAGCAAGTTCTGGCCAAACCCTGATTCTTCATCCAGAGATGATCATCTAGATGCAGGCTTGCCGCCTGTAGGCTTGATTTCATTGTCAAGCGCACCAAGAACCTTGTCAATCCTCACGAATCCCTTTCCAAGGGCATAGTACGTCTCATGAACGAAGACAAATGCACCAGGATCCTCTTCATGAACTATCGTCATGAGACGAGTGATCTGCTGGTTTGGAACAACTGCCAGCAGCATCGAACGCTCCTGCCCGGTGAATATTCCAGTGCCTTTGATCTCAGTTGCTCCATGATGAAGCTCATTGATGATTCTCACCCCGATCTCGCGGTATTTCTCGCTTACGATATATGCGGTCTTGGCCTGCTTTGTTCCAAACTGCATGACGACGAAGTTCACCATCTGGCTTGAAACATACATTCCGATAATTCCGAACAATGCCCTCTCGAAGCCGAATGCGATGCCGCCAAGCACTATGACGAAGCCATCGACCATCAGAAGCGAAGTTCCGACAGGCAGCGGAGTGTAACGGCTGATAATCTGGGCAACGATGTCAGTGCCGCCGGTATTCGCACCGCTGCGCATCACGATTCCTATTCCGCTGCCATAGATGATCCCACCGAACAGCGCCGAAAGCAGCGTATCCATCCTATCTGTATATGGAAGAAGCCCAGCGTAGCCGGTAATCCGGCCGAAAAACGAAGTGAAGCCCGAAAGAAGCAGGGTGCCAACAAGGCATTTTACGCCGTACATAGGCCCGAAGATGATTACCCCCACAATGAACAGCGGAACCGAAATCAGGAGAATAACAAGACCGGTATCCCAACCCATCAAGTGATAGCAGATAGTAGCAATGCCATTCACCCCGCCGCTTACAATCTTGCCAGGAGTGAAGAACAATGCAATGCCCACGCCAGTGATGGCCGTGCCTATTATGATGTATATGTAATCCTTGATTTGCTTGCCGGTGATCTTCATAGCTGGCATCTTATAATCTATTCAGGAAATCTTCAACATGTTCCACTTCAAGATCAAAGGTACAAGCTCATCATGCAACGCTTCGCGGCAGTTCTCATCAAGCCAATACACCGTTGAATCATTGCGGCTGAGAACTAGTTTGATGAATGGCACATCCACTCGGTTCTTCACCGCCGCAAGAACAGGAACAGGTCCGTCAAGAGCCTCTAGCACAGCGTTAGTGAACTCCTGCGCTTCTGATTCCATGAAGCCGATTTCATCCATGACAATCAAGCCTCCTGGCGGAGTTTCACGGATGAGCCTGGCACCAAGTCCATTGAAAACATCAAGATTCACGTCATGAATGCGGGAATCACATCTTCCTACAAGATTGTCTTCCTTGAAAGGCATGCCATCAGCCGGATAGATCCGCACCTCATGGAAACCATCCGGCCCAGCTGCATCACGTCTGGTGAGAAACCCTCCGACAGGAAGCCTGTTCAGCTTGAGAAGGTTCGCAATAAGCGTGCTTTTCCCAGCACCGCGTTCGCCAAGTATCAGTATATTGTTCATCGGCTGTCCTTCCCTGCACGAACCGCAATCAGTTCGGAAGCTATGCTGATTGCAATCTCGGCAGGAGTCTCTGCACCTATGTCCAGTCCGATAGGAGTATGGACATCAGAAATCCGCGCTTCAGGAATGCCAGCGGCAAGAAGACGCTCGCGCGTTGCCGCTATCTTGTGCCTGCTTCCTATGACTCCAATGTAGAAAGTCTCCAGTCTCAGAACCTGGCACTGGATTTCAAAGTCGGACTGATGACCGTGGGTCATCACGACTGCATAGTCCGAGGCCTTGATTCTGACAGATGCAGCAATATCATTGAAGTTGCAAAGCATCACATCATCCGCATCAGGGAAAAGCTCCCTTCTTGCAAACTCAGGACGATCTTCAAGAACAACGGCATGGAACCCTACATGAACGATCAGTGGCACTAGTTCCTGCGCTACATGACCACCGCCGAATACATAGACAGTTTCGGATCTGGAAATAGGATTAACAAAGAAACGAGGTTCCTCATAGCTCAGCTTCGCATGTGTACTGGAAAGCCCCTCAATGTCCGATTCTTTGATATCAGAGCCGCAAATAATCCCAGAACCGCTTTCAAAGACATCAATTTCATCTGGAATTCCATCTGAAATGCGTGTCACCAGCCAGGCATCCGTGTGTCTTTGCCTTGAATCAATAGCAGCATCCATCACAGCAATCAGCCTGTCATCACCAGCGCAGAGCCTGTAAAAGCACACAGTCACATCCCCGCCGCAGATCATTCCAATGTCTTCTTCGGCATTTGGAGTCAGCTTGAATTCATGAATGCAGGAGGAGAAGGCTCTGGCAATCCTGATGCTCTCAAGTTCCACAGCTCCTCCTCCAATTGTTTCTGAGGTCTGTCCGTCCTGGAAAACCGCCATCATCGCACCGCTGGACCGCGGAGACGAGCCGCTGCTGGATATGATGCTGCAAAGCACAGCATCCTCACCTCTTTGAAGGGCGGCTTTCACCAGTTCGAACAGATTCTTCATATCAGACCTCTTTGCCTATGGAATTCGCAACTAGCTCATCAAACTGAGCCTGGCTCAATGTGCAATGATAGAACAGCTGGAAGTACTTGGCAACCTCTTGCTGAAGATCAAAGTCTGAAGCTTCAGGATAAAGAAGGCTTTCCATCCACATCATGCCCAGGTAACGCTGAACCGACGGAGGGAACCCCATCCAGTTGTACGGTCCCATCGGAACTTCATAGTATCGGCCGGATGCGATTGCATTGACGTTCTTCCATGCAGGATCCGAAGAAACTGTATCGAATATGCTGTCAGGGGAGAAGATCACAACATCAGGATTCCATTTTAGGATCTGCTCCATATCAACCTCATTCCCAGTACCTTTGCTCGATGGGCTCTCCACCACGGCGAGGTTGTTGGAAAGAAGGTCAATCACTTCGCTGTGATAGCTGCCTTTTGCAATCACATTGTGCCCCTCGGTTCCTGTGACGTACAGAAGATTCACCTTATCCACAGAGGAAGCAACCTTGCAAGTTCTCGCATAGACTTTTTCACAGTACGATGCAAGCTTTTCAGCCTGATCTTCCATGCCAAGCAGTTCTCCTAGCTTTCGATAGGCCTGTCCCATAGAATCAAGAGTGGCAGTGACATGAACGAATGTGATGCCAGTCTGCGCCTGAAGTGCATCAAGGTCATCTTTTGCTGTCTTCTTCGGTTCTCCGACATCGATCACGACCTGGGCTCCAGAGGCCAGAAGCGTTTCAAGGTTAAGCTGGCCTTTTCCTCCATAAAGCTGTCCAAGAAGCGGCAGGTTCCAGTACTTGTCATCAAGATACTGCTGAGCCGTAGCGTCCCAGGCATTGGCAACTCCCACCAGCTGGTCCGGGCAAAGTGCAAACAGAACAATCTGTGCAAGAGGTCCCGAAACCGCAACCTTGTCTATCCTCTCTGGAACAACAACCGTTCTTCCAAGTGAATCCGTGAACTCTTTTGTCACGGCCTTGGCGTTCTGCTCGGCAACAGGATTTCCAAAGCACAATGCTGCACAGATTGAAAAAACAACAATCAACGCAATGGTGATTTTTCTATTCATCTTCATTCTCCTCAAATATAGAATCGGGAATCTTACCCGAATCAATTGCAATCAAGCCAACGGACTTTCGTTCCGGCAGAAACAGCGGGAACTGCGGGGAATCCGTGGCAGTCAGTCTTGAACGAACCAAGCCAGGATCAGGATCCTTCCCATAGAGACCGAAGAACAGAAGCGCATCTTCGAAGCTTCGAAACGGCTGTCCCATCTCCAAGTCGAACGAACTGCTTTCAAACGGCACCCCAAGCGCCGCAAGCCGGTCAGAAGCCTCTGTGAATCGAACCCTATGGTTAGGCTCGGGCGAAGTCGTGAAACGGCGCATCCTCCAGTTCTTCTTGAACATCACAACAGTCCCCCGACAATGCCTCTTCGCCGTCTGAAGCGTCTGAATGACAGAACCGAAGAAACAGAACACCATCGAGTCGAACCTTGTTTCCGGCGGCATTGCAAACACATCACCATTCCAAGCCTGAAGACCAGAACCGAGCAGATCACCGGAATTTTCCTTAAGCGCCTCTATTGCCTCGGATGAGATATCGGCAGCTGTCACATTGCGGCCAAGTCTTGAAAGCGCCATCGCAAGAAACCCGATGCCGCATCCAGCATCGCAAACACTGTCCCCAGCTTCAGAATACGAAGCCGCACGCCTGGCCAGCTCATCGTAGAAGCCTGTATAAATCGCCGCATCCCGCAGGAACCTGATTCCGTCTGGTGTCCAGTTAATCATAGGCTCTCCTCAGGACAGATCAGCATCCCGCTTCTGGAACTCACCATGCTCACTCGCATTTTGTATAGCCTGGAAATGAGATCTGCATCAAGAATCTTGTCTGTTTGGCCAAACCCGACTACTTCTCCACCTTCGAGAGCAAGAGCATAATCGGCGTACCACAGAGCGTGCTGAGGGTTGTGGGTACTCATCAGGACAGTGTAACCACCTCTGGCAAGGCTCCGTGCCTGATTTAGAACCATAGCCTGGTTTCCGAAATCAAGCGAACTTGTAGGTTCATCCATCAGCAGAACCTTTGCATTCTGTGCAAGAGCCCTTGCAATGAGCACAAGCTGCTGCTCTCCGCCAGAGAGATGAACAAAGCTCCTGTTCTTCAGGTTTTCAATGCCCACGCTCTTCATAGCCGTCATAGCTGCATCAATCTGTTTCTGATGAGGCACTGCTGCCGGCGACATCATGGGACTTGTCCCCATGAGCACCATATCCATCACCGAGTAGCCGAATGCATTGCCATGGACCTGTGGAATATATGCAATCCTGCGTGCAAGCTGCCTAGCCGGCAGGTCTTTTACATCCTCTCCCTGAACCATGATCTGTCCTTGATAGTGATTCTCTAGTCCGAGTATGCAACGAAGCAGAGTTGTCTTTCCCACTCCATTAGGTCCTAGAACTGCAACAAGCACTCCATCGGGTGCTTCGAAGCTTAGATCCTTGAGCACTGGATGATCAGGATATGAAAAGCAAAGATTCCTCACCGAGATGCTCATAGTGCCTTCTCCTTTCTGCAAAGCAGATAGACGAAGAAAGGCGCCCCGATGAAAGCTGTAAGAATCCCGATAGGAATCTCTACTGCCAGAAGGTTTCTGGAAATATCATCGACAGCCAAGAGAAAGGCAGCCCCTCCAAGGCATGAAGCAGGCATCAGATAACGATAGTTACTACCGCACATCTTGCGGCAAAGATGAGGAATCACAAGTCCCACCCAGCCGATCATCCCGGAAAATGACACGCTTGCAGCTGTAATCAGAGTGCTGCACACTATAACGACAAGCCTGAGAGCAGCAGTATTAACCCCAAGCGTGCGTGCTTCGTCATCTCCAAGTGTGAGAAGGTTTATTCTCCATCTGAGAACCAGAAGCGGAATAAGCCCGATTGCCATCGGTATCGCAGCAAAGCCGACATCGGCATTCTTGGCACCTGAAAGACTGCCCATCAGCCAGTAAGTGATCTGAGGCAGCTGGTTGCTCGGATCGGCAACAAGCTTGATGTATGACGTTCCGGCACTGAACAGTGAACCGACCATGATTCCCGCAAGCACCAGTCCGACCACTCGGTTTCCCTTGGCATGCCGTCCTATGAACATTACAGCTGCAACCGAGGCAATGCTTACAGCAAATGCGGAGACAGTGATGAGCTGCGAAGAAAATCCCATGAGAATTGCCAAAGCCGCACCGAATGCCGCTCCGTTGGATGCACCAAGGATGTCAGGAGAGGCCATCGGATTCTGGAACACTCCCTGGAACGCCGCACCAGCTGCAGAAAGGCTGCAGCCTACAAGACACGCCATGAGAATTCTGGGCATCCTGATGTTCCACACAACGGTCTCCATAGCAGATGTCCAGGTCTTTTCATACCGGAATAGCGGCTGGAAGAGAATCTTCACCACCTCAATCACCGGAACCCCGTACCTTCCAAGCGAAAATGAAAACAGGAATACCGCAATGAGCACTGCACCCAGCGCCCATGTCACTCTCCTTCCCCTCGCATCTCCTGCCTGGATTGCAGCAACCATAGCTTGTCTCACCTTTCCTGCCATTATCCTCTGCTGAACATAATGGCATTTATGATATTACCCCTAATTTCGTCTGATGTCCACGACATTGCCGGCAAGAATCAATATTATCTGGGTATCATAATTTCAGGAGAAGGCTTCTCCTTTCAGATAGAGACGAACCCGATTGTCCAGTTACTGCTGATTGATGATCTCTTCCTTCCAGTCTGAGATGTTCCTCAGGCCGGAGTCGAAGCTGATTCCCAGCAGGTGAATCGTCTTTCCCTGAGGATTGCTTGTGTACTGATCCGCATAGCCTCTGGCCCTGATCTGTTCCAGCCCTGCCTGGGCATCCTGATCCTTCTTGAACTCGATGACGTATACGGTCCTAGGGTACAGCAGGACTGCATCGATCCTTCCTCCGGCATTGGACACCTCCGCCCGCACGTCTGCTCCCATGGCAAGGAGCATCGCATACAGGATGCTCTGGTAGTATCCCTCGTCCTGAGTCTGGATGATGCTCGGGATGCTTGAGTAGATGCTCTTCAGTATCCCGATGGCCTCTTGGGTGTTTCCGTCATTGAAGGCCTGCCCCATCAGCGTGCCTGATGCCGGGAAATCCGCATCGCTTGGAT
>Ga0265294_10010753_pt1 | contig 10363 bp, 10 predicted proteins | sample MunlanPumphouse3_FD_192504 | JGI IMG/M metagenome (GOLD analysis project Ga0265294, IMG submission 192504) | Groundwater microbial communities from a municipal landfill in Southern Ontario, Canada - Pumphouse #3 | ecosystem: Environmental > Aquatic > Deep subsurface > Groundwater | place...
TAAGAGGGGCGGCCGCAGATTATCCCGATTGCAAGTTCAAAATTGACAGACTACCCCCTTGTCGTAAATAACCATTTTTTTGACTCTATCCAAATGCAAAGCAAATGTTCTGATATATCTTTTTGTTTTTTCTTAGAAATTGTTATCACGCTTTAGCAGTTTTGATAACATTTTTACAACAATTTCTGGTTTTTGATCATTTTTGGGGTATTTTTCGTTGTGATCAGCCCTGCTGCATTGTGAATATGTGTTCAAATATTTACCGCTCTTTTATTATCGTTTTTTAGAAAATGCAAAATTGCAAAAATCCCTCAAACCGGCTTCCACAGAGCTTTCCCGGTTTCAAGAGGCGGGAGAGAACTCTCTCCGCCAGCACCAAACTGGCAATGAAAAACGGGTGCCTTATGTGTAAGCACCCGTTTTTCTGGCGGAGAGAGAGGGATTTGAACCCTCGGAACCTTTAACAGTTCACACGATTTCCAGTCGTGCGCCTTAGACCAGCTCAGCCATCTCTCCGTGCCATGAGATATTATCATTATAGAAGGTGGATTGTCAATCTTCAAAATTGCTCGCTCCGGCATATTATTGCTTTTTGCGGTGAAATATTCAATACTATCGATCGCCCGAATAGTCCCTGCCTGACCTTCTATTCTTCCTGCTCAGCGCCACCCCTCCGAATCCGCTGATCACAGCGATATAGTATCCGAAATCATACAGCCAACCTGAATTGCTGACCTCGTAAATAGAGATATTATCCTTAAAGAGGCTTATTATCAGGCTGACCGGTGCAAGCCACCCGTGCCATACTCCCCAGAAGAAACCTGCTTTGTTGTCCTTCGTGTTGGTGCCGTCTCCGGGTATGCAGCCGCTTAGCACAGATGCAGCAACGATCACGATGACGACCAACAGGATCAATTTCACATTAATACGCATGATCAAACCCTCCCAATCAAACAGAAAAAACCTAAAATATCATCGCAGCCTGACACCCGCCAGAACACCGCCCCTGGTACCAATCACAAGATAGTCACCGAAAACAGCCGCAGAAGATTCAATGTTTCCGCCGCTAACAGGTTCAGCTCCGGCAAATCCTTTCTTGATCTGGATATAATGCAGCCTTTCTCCGGTATCACCATCAACAAGGTGTATCTGGCTGACAGAATCAGTCATGAGAACATACATTTTACCGTTGCTGTCATAAACATCCACCGGCGAACCCCAGCTGTAGTGATTCATCTTATAATCCCAGACAAGATCTCCCGTAGCAGTATCAAAAGCAGCAATAGTGTTACCGCTGGAGTATCCTTCAGTCATGCAAATACTGACCAGGACCAAGTTACTATACCGGCCTTTCCCGATAATAAAACTACCCATTATGCCGCCGTTAATATCGTTGCCCGATCTTTCAGGGTCATTGTAAGTATAAGCCGGATAAGAGTTTCTCCAGATAGTTTCGCCGGTAAGAGCATCGATTTTATAAACATAGGCCTCACCCTTATAAACTCCTTTGATAGGTTTCTGATTATCCACTTCGGTACCACAGTAAAGGAAAAGTTTGTCTCCTTCCTGCTGCAGAACAGGAGTTACATCATTATCATCATCCAATCTCTTAGACCACATAGGCTTCATGGTATTAAGGTCAACACAGTTTATTGCGCCGGAATTATCCGCAAAATACCCCAAAGATCCGTAAATAGCGATGGAGCTTTCTATCCCTTGCGAAGTAGTAGCAGATGATTTGTACTTATAATCAACGAACTCGGGCGAAATCGAGATCGTGCCATTCTGCTTATCGAAAACAGTATTAAGTTTAGCGGTGTATATCATCCCATTTTCACAAGGATAAATGAGTGTATCTGTTTCAGCATCGATCAAAGGAGATGAATCAGAAGCACCCCAGCTGTTTCTGTAAGAGCGTGTCTCCTTACCGGTATTCTGGAAGTGCAGCAAAGACTGATCGATCAGGTTGAAAACGCGAAACCCCATCTCACCACCGGGTGTCTTAGGCGGATAATCTCCTTGCCCGACATAAAGGAGCGGATAACCTCGAGGGTCGATCGCAGGAGTTCCTTTAACAGCGACCCCGATATTAATAGCCGGTCTGGTTTCTTTCCCATCCTGGAGATCGTAGAAATATATTTTACCGTCCATCGCAGCGGTTATGACCTCGACAAGACCTTCTTTATTCTTCTTATCCTGATTCAAATTCATGATACGACGGACATCTTCATCCCACTGGATCATAACGGGCTGACCGGTCCACCCAGTGCCTGACCATGAGAAATCCCAGCTTGAAGAAGGCATACCGCCCATGCGTCTTTCCCATATCTGTTCAAGCTTCTTTTCTTTCATCGAGGTGTATCCGAAACTCGGAGAGTTGCGGAAGTTGTTTCCTCTGAATCCAAGCACACCGGCAACAGAAGAATAATCAGCGGGGTCATAAAAAGTCAAGGCATCCGGTCTGTTGTAAGCCTGAAGAACCTGGTTGCCTTTGTAGATAACCGAGGTGAAATTGAGCGAAGCGGGCAAAGCTTTACTTATCACCGCACCAATAACAAGAGTTCTGTTGAAATTTCCTCCGAGGAGCACAGGATTCTTCTGTCCGAAAAACATCGGCCCATGCGTTATAGCCGGAGTTGGTGAAACCGGTATACTCTCGATCCCGGAAGATACCGGCATTAAACTATCTGCCGATTCCTGCGACAAATCTTCAGAAGATACTTCTGACAGCTCCTCTCCGCCTGAAACAAAACCGGAAGATGATCCGGAACCGGATAACACAGGTCCCTGGCCCCCGTCACCAATCAATATTATCGCGACAACTATCACACTAAAAGAAACCAGAAGTATCCCGCTCGTAAGCAGAACCTTCCGTCCGGTCGACCCGGATCTCCTTCTTCCGGTCTTTCTTACTGTATAATTTCCTGTCTTCTTCATTTAAGCTTCATCCCGACTATCACGCCTCTTCTTGTGCCAACGACCAGCATATCCCCGAACACGGCAGCAGATGACTCCACGTTTCCGCCTGTCTCATCACGCATCATGATCTTACCAACTGAAAGCTCTACGCCGTTATACGCATTCAGCACGATAAGATTTCCTCCGGAATCAGGCAGAAGTATGTACCCATTCCCCGCCTCATCATATATATCGACCGGTGAACTCCAGGAATAATAAGTCGAAGTGTAAGTCCAAAGCACCTGTCCGCCGGTTTTATCGAATGCAACCATCGCGTTACCACTGTATATGCCGTTAGTCATACAGAAACTGAATATTACCATGTTGTCGATATTGTTCTTACCAACTATAGGGGTACCCATGACCCCCCCGTTGATATCATTACCTACATCCGCTTCATCATTCTGTGTATAGCATTTGTAAGAATTTCTCCACATTGTTTTACCGGTCATAGCATCTATCTTATACACATAGGCATCACCACGATACTGTCCGGTTATCCTCTGCTGGTAATCCACCTCAGTACCTGTATATAGATAAACTCCTTCATCTTCGTGCGAAAGAACAGGAGTAACATCTGTATCGTCATCAAGCGGCTTGCTCCATACCGGCTTCATCGTCATCAGGTCGACGCAGGTAAGGATACCCGAATTATCACCGTAGAAAGCGTAGTTGCCGTATATCGACGGCGAGCTCTCAATTCCATGAAGAGTAGAAGCTGCAGACTTGTATCTCATACTTGTGAACTCAGGTGAAATGCTTATCTTACCTGCAGAGCGGTCAAACGAAGTATTGAGTTTTGCCGTATAAAGTATCCCATTCTCACTGCCCCAGACAAGCGTATCCGTCTCACCATCAATAATAGGAGAAGAATCACATGCCCCCCAATCGGTACGGTAAGCCATCGGATCCATCCCGTCGATAAAATGCAGCAACTCGAAATCAATAAGGCTGAAGATCCTCATCCCGATATCGGTCATCGTTGAACCCGGAGGAGCATTGTCCCCCTGTCCGACATAAAGTATTGGGTAACCTCTCGGATCGATCGCCGGAGTACCCTTAACAGGAGCCTTGATGTCGATCGGATCACGTGTGCTCTTTCCGTCTTCTATGTCAAAAAAATAGATCTTGCCATCCATCGTCGCATAGATCACCTCGATCAGTCCGACCTTATCCTTCTTCACCTTATAAATATTCATCATATTACGGATATCTTCAGGCCATTGAACGATAACAGGCTGACCCGTCCATCCGGTGCCACTCCAGTAGAAACTCCATTTCGAAGATTTCAGACTGCCCGCTTGTCTTTCCCAGATTTGCTCGACCTTCTTTTCCGCAAAATCCACATACCCGTACGACGGCGAATTACGGAAGTTATTCCCACGGAACGTCAAAACACCCGGAACCTGCTGGTAATTCACAGGATCGCCGAACTTAAGGCTATAACTGCGAAGAAATGTCTCAAGTATCGTAGTACTTCGAAAAATATCGGATTCTATGCCCTGAACAGAAGGAAGAAAACTGCTGTCAACTTCTTTCGGTTTGAAAAGCTCGGTAAAACGCCCCGCTTTAAGTATCGGATTCTGCCATGCCTGAAGTTCGCCAAGCGTTATGGTCGGTTCAGGCGAAGGAGTCATAAGAGACGGATCAACTGTAGGTTCTCTATCAGGTAAAGTGTCAAAAATAAGCCCGTTCTGCCACATATAATATAGAACACCGATCAACGCAATTATCAGCACAAGGAGGAAAATAATCGATCCGGTCCCTTTTCTAATTTTCCTGCGCCTTTTCTTCTTGTTGCTGACCGAATATGTAACGGTACTTTTCCTCATTTCAAAAGAGTCCTTTCTATGGCTATCGGCTCATCTGTTACTTCTGACATTATACACTAAAATAAGAACTCTCTGTCTGTAAACCGGGAAAACCCTTCTGTCTGAGAAACTCATACAGCACAATTGCAGCAGCGTTCGAAAGATTAAGCGAACGTTTCTCTTCAAGCATAGGTATCCTTATACAATCAGCAGATCTGTCACGCAGCAGTTGCTCCGGAAGTCCCTTAGTCTCTTTTCCGAAAATGAACATGCAGTCATCCGGATAAACGACCGACGCATAGTGAACGGATGATTTAGTTGAGACCATATACATCCTTGTGTCCTTGTTGGCGTCCATGAAAACATCCAATGACGGCCAGATCTTGAGATCGACATCATTCCAGTAATCCAGCCCCGCCCTACGGACAGCCTTTTCCGACAGAGAAAAGCCCAAAGGCTCTATCAAATGCAGTTTCACTCCGGTTGCAACACAAGTTCTGGCTATATTGCCCGTATTCTGAGGTATTTCAGGTTCTACAAGTACTATCTGTGCCGGCATTCCAATGTCTCCAAAGCTAACTTCTCCAATTTCCTGAGTCTGTGGCTCATTCCCGATTTACCAACAGGAGGGTCCATGATCTCACCCAGTTCCTTCAGTGACATTTCCGGATTCTCCAGCCTTGCCATCGCTGTTACTCTAAGGTCTTCAGGAAGAAATTCCAACCCCGCAGTTTCCATGAGTACTGATATAAGTTCCTGCTGTCTTGCTCCTGTAATAGCTATCCTGTCTATATTCGCACTATCGCAGTTCACGACCCTGTTGACCGAATTGCGCATCGACTTATCCACCATGAGCGACTCCAGCTCAAGCATCGATCCATGGGCTCCGGTCACAAGAAGAAAATCCGATATCTGCTGTCCCTCTTTAATATATATAACATGGTAACCCTTACGCTTCAGATATCCCGAGCTGATACCTTCCTCCTCAAGAAGTCTCGCAGTAAACTCCGCAGCTGACTGTCTTCGCAACGCAAGCTCCAGATGGTAGCCCTTATCCGGAGCTGAAACCGAGCCTGCAGCCAGAAAAACACCTCTGAGAAAAGCCCTTCTGCAGCACTCCTCTTCATATCGTCTGATCTTCAGCGAACCACGAACACTATCGAATCCAAGAGACATCTCCAGGTCCTGGACCATTTCATCATAAGCCCTTCGCTCATTACAGCTCAGTGTGTAAAGTTCACTTCCGTGAGCAACACTTATATCTGTAGCATATATCTCCCCAAGCATCGAAGAGAGCCGTTCGGCAAAACCTTTGTGAGCCGTTGCTATGCTCATACTGCCATTCCCGAAGCGCGCAGAACTGACAACGGCAGCCATCATCTCCGCCCTTATACAGCATAAATCGCCCCAATGTCCGGCGCAAAGCTCATCTTTGATCCGCATTGAAAAAGTCAGACGTTCTATCTCAATCCTCCTGCTTTCTCTTCTTCTCAGGTTTCTTCCTGACCTTAGTATCCTTTTTCAGATCCCTATGATCCAAAGAAACATCCAAACCCTTTTCATGCAGATACCCGGCCAGATCCTCAGCCATTGCGACCGATCTGTGCCTTCCTCCCGTACACCCTATCCCGATATTTAGTCTGACCTTACCCTCTCTTGTGTAGAAAGGTATAGTGTATTCAGTCAGTTCCTTCACATGTCTCATGAACTCGATCGTCTCCGGGAAAGAATAGACGTAATTGCTCACTTTACCGTCAAGTCCGCTCATTTTCCGCAGTTCCGGAACATAAAACGGGTTAGGGATGAACCTAACATCGAACACATTATCACAATCCAGCGGAACACCGTACTTGAACCCGAAAGACTGGACCAGGATCGCAAGCCTGTTATCCCCTTTGGAACCGGAAAGCATTTTATACAGAAGATCACGGAGCTGCCAAGGTTCAATATTCGTAGTGTCTATAACATCCTGAGCAAGTGCTTTGATGTCGCTCATCAGTATCCTCTCTGTAGCTATCGCTTCAAGAATCCCGACCCCTTCCGCAAGAGGATGGTTTCTGCGCGACTGTTTATACCTGTTCACAAGAGTCTGATCCGCCGCTTCAAGGAAAATAAGCCTCAAAGGCACTCCGGTCTTCTCAAGCTGAGCCAATGCTGACTTTATTCCCGAAAACATCGCGACACTTCTTACATCGACAACAAATGCAACTTTCTTGACCGAAACACCTTCCTCAGTTTCCCATTTCATAAAAGTTTTCAGCATAGACTGCAACATCTGCGGCGGAGCGTTATCCACACAGAAGAAACCCAGATCCTCCAGGTAATTAACAGCGATCGATTTCCCGGCACCGGACATCCCTGTAAGTATTACAACTTCCATTTCACCACTCCCCTAATATCCTGACTTCCGGCTCAAGCATGACTCCCGTCCTGCCATACACAGTATCTTTCACATGATCTATAAGTGCAAGAATATCCGTAGCTGTAGCACCTTTGTCATTGACTATGAACCCCGCATGCTTCTGACTGACGCAAGCTCCTCCGACCCTGTATCCCTTAAGTCCTGAGTCTTCGATAAGCCTTCCTGCGTAGAACCCTTCGGGTCTTTTAAACGTACTTCCTGCAGACGGAAGCTCCAGCGGCTGCGACGATCGTCTCCGAGCAGTGAACTCATCCATCTTCGCCTTGATCTCATCAGGATCTCCGATCTCAAGCCGCATTTTCACCGAAAGAACAAAGGCATTTTCTCCGGCAAAAAAACTCTTTCTGTACCCGAACTTATGCGATCCGGTATCTTTAAGTTCAAAGACCTCCAACTTGTCCGCATCAAGTCCTACAGAACCGATAACAATGTCCTCCATGCACCCGCCATAAGCACCTGCGTTCATATACACGGCACCGCCGACTGTGCCCGGAATTCCCGAAGCGAACTCCATCCCTGCAAGATCATAAGAAGCGGCATATTTCGAAACAACAGAAAGAAGCGCACCGGCTTCAGCTTTCAGAATATTATCATCCTCAACACTGACAGAAGCCATATCTTTACCTATAACAAGAACCAGTCCGCGTATACCCTTATCCGATACAAGTATATTGGAACCATTCCCCAGAACAGTGATCGGTATACCTGCCTCCGAAGCGATCTTTATTGCTGCGGCAAGCTCTTCGCCCGAAGCAACACTCAGAAGATAATCGGCCTTTCCTCCTACTTTGAACGTCGAGTGCCCTGACATAGGTTCATCGATCCGTATACGTGCCTTGGCATCCGGAAAGATCCGGCAGAAATCCGTGCAGAAATCACTCATCTGTTTAGCCTGCATTACACTCATTTCCCATACATCCCCGGCCCGAAAACTCTGTCAGTAAGAGCTCTGGCAGCGTTATAACCCATCTGCTTCTGTCTGAAATTGATCGCAGCGACTTCAACGATTATGGCAAGATTTCTCCCGGGCCTTACAGGTATTGTGATGGAAGGAACATTTATTCCCAAAATCTCTGTGGTCTCTTCGTTGATACCCATTCTCTCATAATTCTTCTTCTCGTCCCAAAGTTCAAGATTTATAACGAAATTTATATTCTCCTGCATTTTGACAGAAGAAACACCATACAACTCCTTAACATCAAGGATACCGATACCTCTGATCTCAATAAGATGCCGTATTATCTCAGGTGCACGCCCAAGCAAAGTCGTATCGGATACCCGCATGACCTCCACCAGATCATCAGCGATCAGACGGTGTCCCCTTTTCACTATTTCCAAAGCGGTCTCGGATTTACCGACTCCGCTCTCGCCAAGCATCAGTATTCCTTCACCATATACTTCGATCAGCACTCCGTGCATAGAAGATCGCGGAGCCAGCTCAACATTCAGAAACTTCACAAGAGAACTCATGAACATCGAGGTTATCTCACTGGTTCGAAGCACCGGGATATCGTACTTGACCGCACACTCCTTGACCTCCGGATAAACCTTATGTTTCCTTGTCAGGATAAAACAAGGTATCCCCGTGGCGAAAAGAGCATCTATCTTTTCAAGCCTTTCAGCATGTCCAAGCTTATCCAGATACGCCGTCTCCATGTTTCCAATCAATTGGATCCTGTCCGGCCCGAAATGCTCAAAATACCCCGCAAGCTGAAGCCCCGGTCTGGTCACGTCTGCAACCGATATCATGATCTCTTCAGGATTGCCTGCTTTGACGGCTACCTCAAGATCGAACTCCTTGATGATCTGACTTAATTTAACTGCAGGCATATCAGCTCTCCCTTCAGTATTGATCCATTGATACAATCATTTTACATCATAAAAGCTCAAAACGCTTTTCCAATCACACAAAATCCCCGAACGGATCTCTCACATCAGCAATATCCCCGCCAAGCTTCCTGACAGCACTGAGGATCTGGTAGAAAAGCTCCCTGTCATCGTCCGCGGCTCCGCTGTCCAGAAAGCCTTTCAGCAATCTAATCCCTCTGGGATTTCCGAGGTCTCCAACATATAATGCACCAAGAAGCTTATTATCCATCACTCTGAAACAATTCCTGACGCACTCGAACACATCTTTACGCTCAGACCCGTTTTCCATCCTGACCAAAGCGGACAGGATCACCTCATGAGCAGGAGTGAATTCATCCTTACTTACACAGGCAGAATCAAGCAGACCGATCATATACAGATACGCCTTTTCACCATACGAGCGTGCAAATCCGCTGTACTCATCCGAGATATATTCTTCAGGCTCGAAACTCCCGACAAGAGCTTCTGTGAATCTTTCGAAAAACCCCTCAGGTCTCATCGTTCCCAAAACTCGCACTGCCGGAGCTGCGACTCTTACATCTGATTCCCGGTACGTTTCATCGTTCCCCGGTTTCTTGATCAAAGGCATCAAAGCAAGTTCCATCAACTCAGACGCAGCCTCATCACCGAAATCCGTAAGTCTGTTCAAAACAGATCGCGGGAGATCATAATCACTCTCCACGGCACCGATCCTGAAAGCCTTGATCATTTCATCAAGATCTCCGATACCGGAAACGATCTCTTCCGGTGTCTTTCCTGAAAACTCATCATTCGGTGTACTATCCCACGCCTTAGCTCTTTCGAAAACCTGTAATTCCAAATCCTCAAGCAGCTCAGGCATTATCCCGTACCCGCGCTTGTCAGATCCGTCATTCAGAACTTCCTCGTATGTTCCGGTCATGAACCTGTCATAAACATCGTAAAACTTATGCCAATCGTAACTCATCACATTCCCCGCTACAAATACTATTTGATTATCTTAGTATTATACAACAGGCGGGCAACATTATGCGCCGTATCTTTAAGATCAGCAAATGCATCATTCTTTATTTTACTAAACGAGGCTGCTCTGTGAAGGATCGAAAAAACCGCAGTGATCCCTTCCATATAGACCGCATCGTATCCTCTTCCCATCTCACCCACCAGTGCGATCACAGGAACTTCGTCCCCGCAACTCTTTCTTACCGCCCGGGCTATACCCACAGGCAGTTTTCCCCCGGCAGTCTGAGCATCGACCCTTCCTTCTCCGGTAAAAACAAGCTTTGCACCCTTGACCACATCCTCGAATCCGATCATTTCCAGG
>Ga0265294_10010754_pt1 | contig 10363 bp, 8 predicted proteins | sample MunlanPumphouse3_FD_192504 | JGI IMG/M metagenome (GOLD analysis project Ga0265294, IMG submission 192504) | Groundwater microbial communities from a municipal landfill in Southern Ontario, Canada - Pumphouse #3 | ecosystem: Environmental > Aquatic > Deep subsurface > Groundwater | place...
CCGGACTTAGTCGAGATTTAACAATTAATGATCTATCTTTATCAAAAGCTGATATAGGCTTAGGAAATGTAGATAACAAAAGTTCAGCCACCATAATTGCAGATATGAAAAGCAGTTTGGTAGCTGCTGATATACCAGACCTGGACCAAGACCAAATTGTCGGCTTAACAACCGCTTTAGCAGGGAAAGTACCAACTAGCAGGAAAATTAATGGAATACCATTATCAACTGACATTACTCTTGAAAAAGCTGATATAGGCTTAGGAAATGTAGAGAACAAAAGTTCAGCCACTATTAGAGGTGAAATTACCTTAGAAAATATAACCGATACAGGAATTAAGACAAGTCACCTCATTGATAGCATAACTGGCGATCTCCCTACTACAGGATATTCAGAAGGAGATATTGTTCGCAAAGGTGGCAAATTGTACGTGTGGAGAGCTGTCTAATGTGGGTAAAAGTAGCTGACCGAGAAGAGATTGGTTATTATGAAATAAATTCTAATGCACAAAGAGTAATGACTATAATTGGAGAATCAGCATCGGCTTCCTCTGTTGGACCTTCAGATGACTGTGGCATAATGCTGAATGTAAAAACACCAATGTTATTAAAAGGGTTTAGGGTTGACTCTGAATTTGGAGGTAATATGGATGTGGAATGCTATCATTACACCTCTCCAAGCTTAGCTAAATTGATATATAGAAAGCCTCAGATACCTATATCTGCAGGGATTAATTCTATTACTGCTGGTATTCAATTAAATCCTGGTAAATATTTTCTTCGAGTATCAGGTAAGGGAATTGGTATATTGATAAAAAACACAAATAAAATTAATAAAACCCACCAATTCATATCTGTAGTAGGCGGGGCTGAAGTGTTTAATGAGGTTATTCCTAATTACCAAGAGCTTCTTAACCCTGATCTTTGGTTTGCAGTTTGTGATTTGAAAATAGAGGTGTCCAAAAAATCACTTTACCTTGGTTTACTTGATGATGAGCTAATGGATAATGATTTAATACCTGGGGCTTTCTACTTTTGGAAAAATGCGTTATGGTTTTATGACGGCACATCTCAAAATTCGATACCTTAAACAGCTAACTAAAAGTCTGCAAGAATAAATGAGAAATTTCTCTTCTTTTTTTGCAGACTTTTATCTTTTTATGCTCTTTTCTTATAATTTCTCGTTTATTCTTGCAGACTATTGAATCGTTATCTAGGCACTTTTCTCGTTTATTTTTGCGGAATTTCTCGTTTATTTTTGCGGATATTAATATTAATTCTAAAATAGCTACAGCAGATGAGTTATAGTCAGTACAGAAAAAACAAAAAAAATACTTCTTGACAGATATAGTGTGCTACATAACTATAACACTATAAGAGGTGAAAGTATGAAAATATTTCATGATGACCAACCAATCTATCTTCAGATAAAGGAAGAGATTGAAGAAGCGATTATTGCTAAGAGAATTGCCGAGGGTGAGCAGATTCAGTCGATACGGGCTTTATCAACGGAATATCGGGTGAATCCTATCACTATTAGTAAAGCTTTTGCAGAATTAGAGGCTTCACATATTATCTTTAAGAAAAGAGGACTTGGATTTTTTGTGCAAGAAGGAGCGCGTAGTATGTTGATTAGAGAAAAGCGGTATGAATTTATCCAACAGGATTTAAAAGCTATTGTTAATAAAGCTAAGATAGTAGATATCGATTTAGATGTAATCATAGCAGAGTTAAAAAAACTGTTTGCGAAGGAGGAATAATGGCATTAGTTAAAATTTCTAATGTTACCAAGAAGTACAAGGATTTATTAGCGTTAGACAATGTGAATACTGAAGTAAGGCAGGGCAGAATTGTTGGTTTAGTGGGGAAAAATGGAGCTGGGAAATCTACACTAATGAAATGTATTATTGGATTTACAAAGTTTCAAGGTAGAATATTTATTAATGGAGAGCAGATCAAGTATATGGAGCATAAGGTTTTTGAAGATACTGCTTTTATTCCAGATATAAACAGCCTAGATGGGAGATTTAAGGTAAAGGCATTTATTGACTTTTTTAAGGGTGTGCACCCCAAGTTCAATGAAGAACGATTTAACAGTCTTTTTGCCTCAAGTGGTTTACCCTTAGGAAAGAAGATTAGTAAATTATCCAAGGGAATGAAGACAAAACTCTATCTTATTTTAATTTTGGCATTAGATGTTAGTTTTTTAATTCTGGATGAACCAACTTTAGGATTAGATATAGTATATCGTAATGAATTTTATAACACAATTTTAAGTTCGTTTTATAACGAGAATAGAACTATTTTAATTTCAACTCATCAAGTGGAAGAAATAGAACACATTCTTCATGATTTAATCATTATTGATCAAGGTAAAATTATCACTAATGACACAATAGATAATCTTTTAACCTATTATAAATTAATCACTATTGATGCTAAAGATAGGGATAAACTGAATAATATACCACATAAAATAGTAACTGAGGGGTTAAGCGCTATAGAAGTAGTTGTTCCTCGAAAAGCTAATATTACAGGATTTAAGGAAGCAATTCCTAATCTAGCTCACATATTCTTATATACTTTGGAGAATGCGCATGAAACAGCTTAAAAGTTTGATAAAAAGAGATATTTCTCTTAACAGATGGAGTCTTTTATTGCCGGTTATCGTAGTAGCTGTAAGTTATCTATTCATCTTATTTATTGATCTGAAGTGGGGGATAGATTTAGATAACATTGGTTATAGCATGGAAGGAGCAGTCCAAAACTTTCCCTTCATGGGATTAATTGGAGTCGTAATAGGTAATATCTGGATAAGTGGAGCTATGTTATCTTTAGTAGCATTGGTAATTTTAACTCCAAATGCTCTAAATGATAATATCAAACATCACTGCGAAATATTCTACAAATGTCTTCCTATTGCTCCCTGGAAAATAGTTTTATCTAAAGTAGTATCATGTATATTGATTCCTTTAGCTATAGTTTTGATTTTGGCTTTTTTTAATACTTGGATAGCTTATCTGTTCTTAGGGAAGACGAGTGTTATATCATTAGGAACACTACTTAGGTTTGTAGGTTCAGCGATGTTTTTTGCTATTCCTTATCTCCTCTTGTTTGGTTCATTCTTTATTTTCTTGTCTGGAGTGTTAAAAAAGAAAGTATTAGTTAAATTTATAGGATTTCTATTTGGGACAAACATTTTAATAAAGATATTTACTTCTCTTTCGGGATTAAAGATTGAAACTCTCTCATATTATGAGAATAAATGGCTGTTAAATCCTTCTTTAACAGGACCCAAGATAATAGATGTAGATTTATTAGTAAATGGTTTTATGGATAAAATGTCTTTAGATAGTGGTGTTAATGAGATTAGTAAGCTAGTTGCAACAAGTATTTTTAGCTGGGATGGCTTTTGTTTAATCTTTGCTGCAATTATTTTGTTGACAAGTTCAGTGTATGCTTACAAAGTAAGAAAATTAGATTAGGAGAGAATTATGAAGAAATTTCTATTTTTGGTATTAGTTGTAGTTTTGTTTTTAACCGGTTGTGTGGAATATGGAATAACTGTTAAGGTTAATAAAGATGGTTCAGGTCAGATAGTTGAAAAAATGTTATTATCAAATCAAATTATGAACATGGCAAAAGCAATGAACCCAAGTGAAGATGGAACAACAGCTTTTTCTAAAGAAAAGCAGATAGAGAAGGCTCCTCAGTTTGGTGAAAATGTTGTTTTTGACAGTATGAAAGAGATATCTACTGACTCTAAGCAAGGCTATGAAGTAATTTATAAATTTAATGATGTTAATAAAATTATGTTATCTCAAGATAGCTTTAGTGAATCCGTAGAATCAATGACTGAAGGCATGAGCATGGATGAAGAAGATGATATGGAAGATGAAGATGATTATGAAGGAGAAGACAGTTTCTTTAAGTTTGAATATGATAAGAAGGGTAAGTTAGTTATCAATAATGGTTTTAGAAAAGCTATTAATGAAGCAAAGAAAGAAGGACTCCAAGATCTTATTGAAGAAGAAGAACCTGTAAGTGACCAAGAACTTGAACAGAGTATGGCAATGGCAAAGATGTTTGTTGATGGTATGAAATTCTCCATGAAAGTAGAATTTGATAACATTAAAGATGCTAATGTCCCTTATGAAAATAATCAAATCACTTTGTTTGAAATAGACATGAGCAAAGTGATGAAAGATGAAGCTACTTTCAAAGAGTTAATGAGACATAATGGTGAGGAAATCACTAAGGTTTTCACTAATGAAAAGAAAGTTGATGGGATTGTTTTGCAAGATAAGGAAGAAATATCAGTCAGTTTCAAATAAGGAGCGATTATGAAAAAGATATTAATATTTATATTTACAATAGCTGCAGTAGTAAGTTATGCTATGCCTGGAGATTTTAACAACACTTCAATAGCAACTCATGAAGATTTTATCTCAGGATTTGTTAATCCTGCAGCATTAGGTACTACTAACAATTCCAGCTTTACTTTCTTAAAGAGCTATGAAGAAAAAGACTTTAGAAGTCCTTATGCTGTTATCTATAAAGACTATGGTTTCTCGTATCTTCTCGAAAGTGATGAAGGAACTAATCAGACTATTGCCTTTGGAAGCAACTTAGGAAAGAATAGAATTCTTAGAAACTTTTATTTAGGAGCTTCCTGGGAATGGAAATCAGGTTCATTTGATGATGGTAATATAGTCTCTTCTTTCTTATATAGGCCAGTTAATCATCTCTCTCTTGCTTATGTATTGTCTCATCCTAACGACCTTAAACCTCAGCATCGTGGTGGTGTAGCAATCAGACCTTTTGCTTCTACAAAAATGGGGAATATCTTAGAGCTTACTACTGATGTTGGTTGGGGTGGTCCTAATGAAGATAGAGATTTAATTAAGCCAATTGTGGGTGTTAATACTAACTTCTTAGGTGGATTCTCAGTTGGGGCAAGCTATAATCTTGAAGAAGAAGAGGTCGGTATAAGATTTTCTTTGACTAACTTCAATACTGTTCTTGGTTCTATTTCTAATATAAAAGAGATGAATGATGACAGTAAAAAGAATAAGGGTTATGGTTATATTTCTGTAAATTCGGATATAATGGGAATGATTAAAGGAACCAAGAAAAAGAGACTTTTGGATCTGGATATTTCTGGAACAATTGTTGATCAAAACAATAAGATTAATATTGGTTTTGTCTCTCTAAAAATGGACGATAATACCACTATGTGGAAACTTCTCAAGAAAATTGAAAAAGCAAAGAATGACCCTGAAATAACAGGAATAATCTTCAAGAATAACAATTTTGGAGCTTCGTTTGCAAAACGTCAAGAGCTCCTTACAGCACTCAAAGATTTCAAAAAAACAGGTAAGAAGGTAGTTTTCTATTATGAAAATATTTCTAATGCTAATTATGCTTTTGCGGCTAATATTGGCGACAAAATATATTTAAATCCGGAAGGAATGATTAATTTAGTTGGGATTGGTGGAGCAAGTCCCTATATCAAGGGAATGCTTGATAAGTTAGGAATTGACTTCTACAACTTCCGTAGCCATCCTTACAAAACAGCTGGTAATATGTTCTCTGAAGAAGGAATGACTGATCAAGAGAGAGCAGTAATGGAGAGGCTATATGGTGATATCTACAACGAAATGGTTGAAATGATCAGCGAAGGCAGAGGTCATAAATTATCAGGTGAGGTTGAAGACATCATTGATAATGGACCTTACTTTAACCCTCAAGAAGCTCTTACTAATGGATTGGTCGATGAATTAATGGAGTGGCATGAATTAGATGCAAAGCTAAAAGAAGAATTTGGTACTTCTAAAGTTACTAAAGAGATTCCTGAGCGAATTTGCAATGATTGGTCTAAACCAGGAGTAGATAAAGTTGCCGTTATTTATGCTTCTGGAAGCATTGTTAGTGGTAAGGGACAACCAGGTAAGATAATTGGTTCTGAAACAACTGCCAGTGCAATTAGAAAGGCTAGGAATGATTCAAATGTCAAGGGCATTATTCTTAGAGTTGATTCTGGTGGTGGATCAGCTTTAGCTTCTCATATCATTGCTGAAGAAGTTAGGCTATGTACTACAGGCAAAAATAAAAAACCTATTATTGCTTTAATGTCAGGAGTAGCTGCTTCAGGTGGTTATTATATCTCTACTTGGGCAGATGAAATTATTGCAGAACCTACTACAATTACTGGTTCTATTGGAGTAATAGGTATGATTCCTAATTTCAGCAAACTATCTTCTAATGTAGGAATAAACTGGTCAGAAGTTAAATTTGGTAAAAATGCAACTTTAGGAAGCCTTACCCGCGAATGGACTAAAGATGAACAAGATATGTTTAAAAACTTCATCAAAGATGCTTATGATAGATTTGTAAATACTGTTGCTTCAAGTAGAGGCAAGAGTTATCAAGAGATTAATAAGATTGCTATGGGGCAAGTTTGGACTGGTAATCAAGCTATTGAAAATGGTTTAGTAGATAAACTTGGTGGTTTTGAAACTGCTCTAATTAGTATGCAAGAAAAGATTGGAAGTGGTAATGAAATCGAATTAGCTTCATACCAAGGAAGCGATAGGCAGAGAATTGAAGTAAGTGTAAGCTCTCTTTCTGCACCAATATTCTCATGGTACAATAAATCTTTTCTTAAAACAATGCTTGAGGTTAATGAAGAATTAGAAGCTTACTCAAATGAAATAATTCTCTATAAATCACCATATAAACTAAATTCAAACAATTATTAATTAATATAATTATTACTATGATTAATTATTAATCATTTGTAAATAATTATAATGCAACATAATAGCGGATATCTTAGTATGTCCGCTATTATTTCTCTTGCCAAGATTCCCCAATGAGTCAATTTTGCTTATACACACAAATCGGGGAAATATAATTTTTAAAGGATAAGTAATGAAGTTAATTGATGAGTTATTACTTGAACTGACCTTGTTCACTGGTGCTCAAGATGCTTTGGAAAGATTAATAGTCAAACTTTTAAATCAGGTTGGAGAACAACAAAATATTGAAAGATGCTTTTGTAAATTCTTTGATAATCATGGATTCTGCAATATCTCTTATGAATGGTCATCTGATAGTGATTTTCAACTAAAAGACAATATTGATTTGTTTAATTTTGGTCAATATGAATGGATATTGACTCAGATTAACAAGCATAATGTTAGCACAATTGTATCAATCAATGATTTGCCTCCTGAGGCCCTAGCAGAACGAGAATTTTTACAAAAGAATAAGATTAAATCTATGTTATTAGTCCCGATTGAGATAGAAGGTCACTTCGGTGGAACCGTAGGTTTTTCAAACTTTACCCAGGAAAAGAAGTGGAATAAGTCTGATGTGGAAGCGATTAAGAAGATTGCGATTGTATTGAAACAGAAGATTAGCCCTGATTACAAAGCCTCAATTGCTTTGAGGCACTCAATTCCGAAGAGCTATAATGGCTTATCAGTGGTCAGCTTTATTTGTGATTTAAGAAGCTTAGAATTCAAGTATGTTACCCAATCTTCTTACAATGTTTTTGGCTGCTATCCTCGTGATATCATTAACAATAAGACTTTATTTGACTATTTTTCTAACGAAGATAATGTTGATTTTTTTCAACAAATAACCAATTATGTGCCTCATGTAAGTTATACATATGATGTGAAATTAAAAAATACAATTAATGGAATTTGTTGGTTAAAAAGCAATTTTAGAATTTGTAATCATAATGGTAAAAATACTATTCAAGGGTTCTGTTATGATATTACAGACAAGAAGTTATTCGATTTAGAACATAGAAGACATAGAGCGTTTTTAGAAAAATTAATTGAGAATATTCCTGTTGGTATAACTGTAAAAAATTGCAAGACTGAAAATTATGATATTTGGAACAAAGAGATAGAGAAAATTACAGGAATTGATAGTAAAGACGTCATTTCTAAGAGAGATGAAGATATTTTTCCTCCTGATTTTTTAATCAAAAAACTTAAGAATGAAAAGAAGGTTAGGGAAACATTTACTAAGTGTGTATGTGTTGAAGAGGAAATTGCTGCCTTAGATGGGACAAAAAGAATCATAACAAATACCATTTTGCCAATTGAATTCGATAATAAATTGGACTCACTTCTTACTGTAATTCAAGATGTTACTGAAGTAGTTGAGAAGAGAGTTGAGCTTCAGACAGCTATGAATAAGGCAGAAGAGTCTGACAAACTCAAGACTCAATTTTTATCAAATATTTCGCATGAATTTAGAACTCCACTCAATGCTGTGTATGGATTTTCAGAGTTTTTGAGAAGCAACAAGGACATCTCAACTGAGGATCGCCAAGAGTATCTTTCTCTAATTATGCAAGGAGCTCAAAGATTAATTTCTTTGATGGATAATGTGATTAATGTTTCCAAAATTGAATCTAAAAACATTTCGGTCATTAACTCAAACTTCTCTCTTAGCAATATGCTAAATGAGATTGTTGAACATTATAGACTTGATATTGAAGAAAAACAGAAGAATATTGAGTTAAATCTGTTTGTTCCTCATCCCTCAAAAGAGGTCATATTTGAAAGTGATGAAACAAATATTCGAACGATATTTGATAATCTTCTTAATAATGCTATAAAATTTACCGAAAGAGGAACAGTTGATGTAGGTTTTAGTATTGATGCTGATAAGAGTATTACTTTTATGGTCAAAGATACTGGTATTGGAATTGATAATGATCAAAAACAGATTATTTTTGACTTGTTTCGCCAAAGTAATGGTTCTCATACACGTGAATTTGGAGGGATTGGGGTTGGCTTAACTATTTCACATCAGATTATTCTTTTACTTGGAGGATTTATAACTTTAGATTCTGAGAAGGGAAAAGGTTCTTCTTTTATTTTTACAATCCCAGGGAAGGTAAGTATTGTCGATTTAGCTGATAATAATAACCAACATTATTCTCATAATGATATCTATTCTACAAGTGTCTTTTCTGAGAAGTGGTCTGGTAAAAATATTCTAATAGTAGATGATACTATCCATATTATCAAGTTTTTCAAAGCTTTTTTCAAGCATATCAAGGTAAATGTTGAATTTGCCCATAATGGTTTTGAGGCTATAGAGCGAGTTCGTAATAACAATATTGATTTAATTCTTATGGATGTACAAATGCCCAAGATGGACGGTTTAGAAGCTACCCAAAAGATAAGAGAGTTTAATACTAAGGTTCCAATAATTGCTCAAACTGCTTATGCTTTTGATGAAGATAGAATGAAGTTATTAAAAGCTGGTTGTGATGATTATATTGCTAAACCAATTAACAGAAGAGAGTTGTTGTTTAAGATGGATAAGTATTTTTGAAGTATTAAAAAAGCGTAAAGTTTAGACAACTTAAAAAAAAAGTGAAGGGCTTTGGAAGCCCCTATAAATTCACTTTATTACGGAGTTGGTTGCTGTAATTTGAGTCGAGATTCTTGAGCTTCAAAAGTGTAGTTTATAGGTGTTTCTATAATCTTTTTAATTTTTTGAGCTTTAATGCGTCTCTCTTCTTTTTGTGTCATTTTCTTTTTCATATCATACTCTCCTTTTTTTTTATTGGTTAATTTTGGTTAAATAATTTACAGGTCTTTATACAAAGATAATATAATTAAAATTCAAATTTGTGCAAGCAAAATTTAATCGTATATTAATTTATAACAATAAATTAACTGCTAATTAATATTATAGTCTATTAATGACCATTTCCTCCCTAAAAAATGTAAATAAATTTAGGAAAATAAAATTTAATTAGTTTGTGATATTAATTAGCAAATTTGCTAACTTCTTCTTAATCAATTAAATGTAACTTAAGTTAAATAGATATTTAAGGGCAATTTCTGTCAAGATTTTTTTTAGTTAGTTTTAAAAATCAATAATTATTTCTAAATTATATTATCTGAACATTATGTATATCTTTACAGAGTTATATCTACAAAAATAGGGCAACCTTAAAAAGTTGCCCATATAGCTTAGTGAATAGCTTTTTTCCCTTTTTGTAGTTAAGGATTTTCTCTTCTATATCACCAATAATAACTCTTTAACAAAAGTATAGATTTTAGCAATATCTTCAATAAGAAGTTTTTCTCTAGGAGTATGAACATTTTTGATAGTAGGTCCCATAGAGATCATTTCCATTTCAGGGTATTTGCTACCAATCAAGCCACATTCTAAACCAGCATGAATAACTTCTATTTTTGGTTCATGGCCATTAATCTTTTTGTAGGTCTCCTTAGTTTTAGTTAAGAGAATTGAGTCCCAGACAGGTTCCCAAGCGTTATAAGGGTCTCTGTTTTCTACTTTAGCACCTGTTAAGAATCCT
>Ga0265294_10010755_pt1 | contig 10363 bp, 7 predicted proteins | sample MunlanPumphouse3_FD_192504 | JGI IMG/M metagenome (GOLD analysis project Ga0265294, IMG submission 192504) | Groundwater microbial communities from a municipal landfill in Southern Ontario, Canada - Pumphouse #3 | ecosystem: Environmental > Aquatic > Deep subsurface > Groundwater | place...
TCATTCTTTCTATAGTATCCGAGGTGCAAAACGCAACTTCCAAATGCCCGCCGTTTTGCGTATGCTTAATTATTGTTCCTCCGCATCCTATAGACTCATCATCCTGATGAGGCGCTATAACCAACACTTTTCCTGCGGGAAGTTTCTCTTCCAACGGCGTTGAATATTTAAGAAAAGGCTGGATGTATTCATACATTTTAAAAATGCTTCTATAATTCGCATACTTCATTTTTACTCCCCATTTTTTTAAAAGTGTCGATTATTTCTTCTGACGTTATATCTTTTGCGCTGTTTCTTTTAATAATTGCATGTTTTCCCGCAGGCTGCGGGCCAATCTGCCCGGGATCCGTTTTGCCGTACAAAGCTATGCACCGTATACCCAAACTTGCGGCAAGATGCATTGTTCCGGAATCAATTCCGATAAAATACTCAGCCTTAGATAATAAAGAGGCTAACTCCAACAATCCTCCGTCAGGACAAAAAATATGAGTTTTTATACGGCTTTTATCTGCTATGTCTGCTATGTTTTTCTTTTCCCATTTTGCTCCGACGATTATTATGTTTATGTTTTTATCATGCAGTTTATTTACCGTCTCAATCCATACATTTTTTTGAAGACACTTTTCCCGGCGTCTTGTGCTGGCGCCCGGAGAAATAACCGTAAATTTTTTACCTGACATATTATTTTCCTGAAGCCATTTTAAAACGGCAAGCTCCGCTTCAGAATTAATTTTTATTATATCAGTATAATTATTTTGGATATTACTGATGCCGGCTGTTTTGGCAAGAGCAATATTATTTGACAAAGAAGGAACGCCTGTTTTAACGGCTTTATCAGTAAGCAAAATTTTTAAACCTGCCGTTCTAAATCCTACTCTTTTTTTTATATTAGACAAAAAAACAGAAATTAAAGATTCGGGAGATTCGGAAAACAAAACGGCCGTTCCTATATTTTCTTTTCTTATTTCTTTTATCAAACCGATTCTTTTCGCCGCAGATTTTTCTTTAATATAAATTTTATCTACAAGTCCTGTAGACTTTAAAAGACCCGCCAAATTACTTCTTACAACGGAATAAATCTTTATATCAGGATACTGTTTTCTTGCAGCTTTAACTACAGGCAGAGAAAATAATAAATCGCCAAGCTGGTTCATATGAAAAAAAATTATTTTATCCATTCTTCCACCCTTTCAAATAGGTTTTCAGGCTTGATTGATTCAAGGCACTTTTCAGTATCATATTTACATCTTCCTCTGCACGGACTGCACGGCATATTTGCGCTTATGATTTTTGCATTATTCCCGTACGGAGAAGTTTCATTGATATCAGACCCGCCGAAGATAAAAGCGCACTTAACTCCGGAAGCGTTTGCCAAATGCATCGGACCTGTATCAGCCCCTACGGCAAACTTACATCTTTTTAAAAGTAAAGCCAGCTCGGAGAGATCCGTTTTGCCGCATAAATCCGTTATATTTCCTGCAATTATTTTACCGAAATCGTCAGATGCTCCCAAAACAATAATTTTTATTTCTTTGTTTTTTTTATTTATCATTTCGGCAAGTTTTATATAATTATGTCCATCCCAACTTTTAGTTTTGCCTCGCGAAAAAGGCATAAATGCTATAATTTCATCTGTTTCTTTGATTCCGCAGAGAGACAGTAAATCATTTACGTCCGTCAGCATATTCTCTTTAGGGACTATTTTAAAATTTACGGAATATTCCTTGCCGGTAATATAAGTAAGCGATTTTAAATTTCTTAAAACGGCATTTAATTTCGGATCTCTTTTATATGGCTCTTTAATCAAAAGCCAGCTGAGCTCTTTCATTCCGCTTACGCCTATTTTAAATTTTGCCTTTAGAAGTTTTGTAAATAAAGCGGTTCGGAAAAGACCTTGCAAATCAATTGCGATATCATAACTTTCTTTATTACATTCGCGTAAAATTTCAAAAAAAGCTTTCAAGCCGCCTTTTCTGTCCCAGCATTTAATGCTTGCAACATTGGGGAATAATTTGACAATCTGTTCCCACTGTTTAAAAACAAGCCAGTCTATACGGGCATCATTCCATTCGGCTTTTACAGCCTGAAGAATCGGATTTGCCTGAATAATGTCGCCGAAAGAACTCGGCTTAATAATTAAAATTTTCATAAACTTTTTTGCATATTTGCGTTTAATAATTCTTTTATTTTATCAAATTATATAACAAAATATACACAAAGTTCTTTGGTTTTTATGATATATTACACAGGATTGTATTGTATTAATAGAGTTTATTTTTAACCGCTTCAAAGACTTCTTCAACCGAAATCAGTTTCATGCAGTCAACTTTTGTGCAGGTTCTGTTTCTGCAAGGCTGGCATTCGACTTTTTTTTGAATAATTGTAGTATTACCGTTAAAAGGACCCGTTCTTCGGGCGTTCGTCGGACCTAAAACAGCTACGGAACTAACGCCCAAAGCAGTCGCTATATGCATCGGGCCGGCTTCATTTGCGATAAAAACAGAGCATATTTTAAAGAATGACATTAATTCGGTTAAATTAAATCGTCCCGTTAAATCAGTTATTTTCTTTGTTTTGCTTTGAAGAATTATCTCTTCATTTAAACCTTTTTCGCTTGCTCCGCCTTCTTTCCCGCCTATCAAGACAATGTTTACGTCAAACCGGTCATTCAGCAAATCAATCAGTTTTGCAAATTTTGCAGTCTGCCATCTTCTTGAAATCCATCCTCCGCCGGGATGAACCGCTATAATTTTTTTACTCAGATCAATATTTTCCTTTTGCAGGATATCTTTTACTTTTTCAATTTCTTCATCTTTAACCGTTATGCCGTAATTCAGTTCATCTCCCGGACACCCTAAATACTTTGCTACAGCCAAATGTCTTTCAATACAGTGAGTATCCTGTTTTTCAGGTTTTATTTCTTTTGAAAACATCCATGAAAATTCTCTCATGCCGTTAGTGGAAGAAGAAGCCAGTTTAAACTTTGCGCCTGCAAGCTTAACTATGAAAGCGGATTTAAAAAGTCCGTGAAAATCTATGCTTAAATCATATTCGTCTGCTCTTAATTTTTTATAAAATTTTAAAATATAAGATATTGAGACTTTGGTTCTGTCAAAAATTATTAAGTCGTCTATTAAGTTATTATCTTTAAGTATGCCGGCGCATCTTTCATCGGCTATCCAGCTTATATGAGCATGAGGATATTGTTTTTTTATAGCTGATACTGCAGGTAATGCAAATATTATATCTCCCATTCTGCTAGGCTGCACTATCAATATCTTAGGCTGCGGGTGGTATTTTAAATATTCTTTTATGTCTTTTGACCATGCATATTTACTAACAAATTCCGATAATTTATTTAATTCCTGTTCTACTACCGCCGCTTTTTCCTCGAGATTATCGGAAGGTTCTATCTTTATAGGTTTTCCGTATATTATTAAAGCTTTTGAAAAAGGAAGAGGAATTTTATATTTATCCCAGGCTTTTTCTAAAATTTTTACATTTTTAGCTATACCGCACAAAGGAACTAAAGGAATACCAAGCCGCTGAGATATAAAAAGAATCCCCGGCTTAACTTTATGCAGCGGGCCTTTTGGTCCGTCAACTGCAAAAGCGACTTTATATCCTTTTTTAGCATATCTTAAAGTCTCAACTAAAGCTTTTTCGGCTCCTTTTGAAGAAGAGCCTCTGACGGCTATATATCCGAATTTTTCAAGTATTCCCGATTGAATTTCACCGTCTTTAGACATACTTGACATTATAACCACATTCATATTCCTGTTCACATAAAACGGGACAAACTGTTCTCCGTGCCAAAAAGAATAGACATACTGGTCATTGATATAATCAACAAACTTGATTACTCTTATTCTGAGCGTTCTGCCCACAATACTCATCAAAATCCAGCCTATGGAAGATATGATTTTAAGTTTATTCATTCAAATACTTTTCGATAATTTTTATATTCGCTTCTATTGCGCCTTTTTGCATTTTAACTACATTAAAAGCTTTTTGTCCTGTTTGTGCTCTCAAACTTTTATCTTTCAATAACTTAATTATTGTATCTTTTAAATCCTGTTTCCCGCAAACTTCAAAAGCGCCGCCGTTTTCTTTTAACAGTTTTGCTTCATTTTCAAAGTTAAACATATACCTGCCGAAAATTAAAGGTTTTGAATATGCCGAAGGTTCTATCGGATTTTGTCCTCCGCTTTTTACTATAGACCCGCCTACAAAAACAATATCCGAAATTGAGTATATGGTTTGAAGCTTACCGAAAACGTCTATCAGCAAAATGTCTTTATTTCCGGAAGTTAATTTAGTAAACAACATTGTATTCAATTGTTTTTTTTGAAATAGCCCGTCAATTTCGCTGACTCTTGATATATGTCTCGGCGCAATTATTAATTTTAGATTCGGAAATTCATTTTTTAGTTCTTTAAAAACGTCAGCCAGTATTTCTTCTTCATTTTCTCTTGTGCTTCCGGCGGTAATAATCAAGTCATCTTCTTTATAAAACAAACTTTCTCTTAATATTTTTTCTTTTGTAAAATCTCTGTCATATTTTATATTACCGGTTACGGCAATACTGTCTTTATTTTTGAGTATTCTTGCAAACCTTTCATAATCCTGTTCGTTTCTTACGGATATGTAATCTATAAGCCGCAGAAATGTTCTCCAAAATAATGCCGTAATTTTATAATATCCGAAAGCGCTTTTTGATATTCTACCGTTTACCGTTATTATTTTTGTACCGACGGTGTTTGCGCAATATATCATGCTTGGCCAAAATTCCGTTTCAATAAGTATCAAAACGTCGGGTTTTATTTTATTCATTATTTTTGATATAAACGGGTATAAATCTACCGGAATAAGAGAAAAGTAAGTTATGTCCTTAATCTTTGACACATATTCTCTTGCGGATTTTGTTATTGTAGTTACAATGACATTGTGCTGCCGTAAATACGGAATCACAGGTTCAACGGCTTTTGCTTCTCCCAAAGACGCGCAGTGTATCCATATCTTTTTCTTATTTTTATCAAATTTTGGAATTTTACCTAATGAAAGCCTTTCATTTATACAGTAAAAGAAATCCTGCCTGTTTTTTTTGCCGGATAACACAATAGCAAGCAAAATCGGAATCAGAAAAACCAAAAGCAAACAATTATATAACGCCAGCAATAATTTTGTCATTTTACTTATGTCTCTATACTGCTTTAAATTTTTTAGGATTTTTAAATTATAGCTAAATCGCCGTACAAAAACAACATATTGAAGTATGCTTTGATTTTATATATAATTTTTGAATAAAAAACATACGGATTGAACAATGATTTCTTTTTTACACTCTGCGGCAGTACAAGGTATAAGCGCCTGTCTTATTGATGTTGAAGTTGACATATCCTCAGGACTTCCGATTTTTTCAATAGTGGGTCTTCCTGATACAGCCGTCAAAGAATCAAGAGACAGAGTCGTATCCGCAATCAAAAATTCAGGTTTTGATTTCCCTACGAAAAAAATTACCGTAAATCTTGCGCCTGCCGATATAAAAAAAGAAGGCGGATTATTTGATCTTCCTATTGCTTTGGGAATTATCGCTTCAAGCGGTAATATCGAGCCGAAATCAATAAAAAGAATATGCGCCATAGGAGAATTGTCTCTTGACGGCAAGCTGAGACCCGTAAAAGGAATTCTTCCCATAGTTTTAAGTTTGGAAAAATTCGGCATAACAAAAATTATAGTTCCTGAAAAAAACAAATACGAGGCTTCCGTAGCGCAAAATATAGAAGTTTATCCTTTTGGAGAACTGAAAGAAGTTGTCAGATTTCTAAAAAATGAAATAAAATTTCTGCCCTTTAAAAAGAATAATACCGATATACAAACAACAGAATCTGCGGAAACTATCGATTTTGCCGATATAAAAGGGCAGTTTTTTGCAAAAAGAGCCGCCGAAGTAGCTTCTGCCGGAGGGCATAATATGATTATGGTTGGGCCTCCCGGCTCAGGAAAAACAATGATTGCAAAAAGAATCCCTACGATTCTGCCTCCGATGAATTTTGAAGAGTCTGTTGAAACTACCAAAATATGGTCCGTTTCCGGTCTTTTGCATGCAGGAGAAAGTCTTGTATCCAAAAGGCCTTTCAGAAGTCCTCATCATACGACGTCTTCAATCGCTTTGGTCGGAGGAGGATCTTATCCTAAACCGGGCGAAGTCAGCCTTGCTCATAACGGGGTTTTGTTCCTTGACGAGCTGACAGAATTTAAAAGAGACGTTTTAGAAGTTTTGAGACAGCCTCTTGAAGATAAAACAGTTACTGTTTCAAGGGCAAAAAACACATTGACTTTTCCCGCATCTTTTATGCTGATCGCCTCTATGAATCCGTGCCAGTGCGGCAATTACGGAAACAGCACTAAAGAATGTACCTGCAACCCTTATCAAGTTATCAAATACCGTTCAAAAATATCAGGACCTCTGATGGACAGGATAGATATACAGGTTGAAGTTCCGGCATTAAAAATAGAAGAAATCACTTCGGAAAAAGATTCAACTACAGAACCATCCTGCGAAATAAAAAAAAGAGTGGTTAAAGCAAGACATCTGCAATACGAACGCTTTAAAGGCAAAAACATTTACTGCAACGCCCAGATGGGTCCTAAAGAAATAAAAAAATACTGCTCCGCTGATGAAAAAGCGACAGCTCTTTTAAAAAACGCCATAGAAAAGCTCGGTTTTTCGGCAAGAGCTTATGACAGAATTTTAAAAGTCGCCAGAACAATAGCGGACATTGAAGCTTCAGACATCATATCATCAGCACATATAGCCGAAGCCATAAAATACAGAAGTTTAGACAAATAATTTTCATCAGTTTAAAATTATGATGTTTCAATTAAAAATGGTAAAATAAACCACGAAAATTCCGCAGAATTAAAAGAGAATAAATGTCCTGGAATAATGACGATAAATCTACATATAATTCTTTTATTGACAAATATAAAAACATACTTGTTATGTTTTTTATATTATTTTCTTTTTTGTCTTTAAAGCTTTTTTATCTGCAGGTTATTCGAGGTTCGTTTTACAGAAATGTATCGGAACATCAAAGATTGAATACAACCCACGAAAGAGCCTCTCGCGGAATTGTTTATGATTCCAAAGGTAAAATTATTATAGGAAATGATTCAAATTACGTAGCTTTATTTTATCCTTTTGAACAGCAGTATATGCCGAGCGAAGACACAATAGAACAGCTTAACCGTATATTAAAAAGAGACATTAAACCGTTTATAGACAAAGGCTGGCGCTACGGAAGAGTCGTTAAAATAGCCGATAATTTAACCCTTGAAGAGGTTTTCAAAATACAGGAAAAGAAACTTTTTCTGCCGGGAATCACAGTCGTAAAAGAACCTAAAAGAATATATTTCAATTCCGTGGAAAATGCTCCCGTAACCGGATATGTAGGAGAAGTAAGAGCTGATGAACTTGAAACTTTGGAAACAGACGGATATAAAGCCGGGGACTTTATAGGAAGGGGCGGAATAGAACAGTCTTACGATAGATACTTAAGAGGTATAGACGGAGGACTGGATCTTGAAGTCAACGCAAAAGGACAGCACCAGAAAGCTTTCAGTTACAGAGCTCCGAAAATAGGGAACAGCGTTTATCTTACGATAGATGACGATATTCAAAAAGTCGCATATGAGGCTCTGACAAAAACAACAACCGGCAAAGGAGCCGCCGTAGTAATAGACGTCCGAACCGGAGCCGTGAAAGCTTTGGTTTCATGCCCTAGTTATGATACAAATAAAGTTTTTACGGGTGAATACAGAAAATATCTGAAAGACAAAAAACTTCCGTTATTTAACAGAGCCATTCAGGCGTTGTATCCTCCCGGATCGACATTTAAAATAATTACTTTTATAGCCGCCATGGAATATTTGCATCTTAATCCGGAACATACCGAAGAATGCAACGGCAAATTTGAACTTGGAGACAGAGTTTATGCATGTTCTTCAAAAGCCGGACACGGCAGAATAAACCTCATAAGAGCTATGACTGTTTCCTGCAACGTATATTTTTACCAGCTTGGGCTGGACCTTGGAATAAGAGCATTAGTAAAATGGGCAAAAACATTTTATTTAGGCGAAGCGACAGGCATTGATATACCGTCAGAGAAAAAAGGTTTCGTCCCTACTCCGGAATGGAAAAAAGCAAGAATGAAAATGATCTGGCTTAAAGGAGACACCGTTATTTTTGCAATAGGACAGGGAGCCTTATGGGTGACTCCTTTGCAGATGGCGGCAACAATGACGGCAGTCGCAAATAAAGGAATTTACTTCAAACCTTATATTGTGGAAAAAGTTATCGATGCGGAAAACAATAATATTTTGTATAAACATTCTCCTGAAACAAAAGCTAAAATTATAGCAAGAGACGACGTATGGAAGCAGCTTAACAAAGCCCTTACAAATGTAGTGGAAAAAGGAACTGCGGTAAGAACTAAATTAAAAAACATCAAAATAGCCGCAAAAACGGGAACAGCGCAAAATCCTCACGGAGAAGACCACGCATGGGTAGTCGCATATGCTCCGGCCGACAATCCGGAAATCGCTCTCGCGGTAATAGTTGAAAACGGAGGAAGCGGAGGAGTTATTTCTGTCCCTGTCGCCAGAGAAATTTTTAAACAATATTTTAATATTTCAGATTCCGGCGAAGAACCCGCAAAAAAAATGACAAATAGAACCAGGCAAATTACCGGAAAAGGGAATACCAATGTTCAAAACTAAAACCGTTTTTTCAAGAATCGCCGAAAATATAGACTGGCTTTTTTGGATTTCTCTGATTTTTTTGGTATCAATAGGATGTCTTGCCATTTACTCGGCAAGCCTTAATTATGATAATCCGATGAAGTTTATAATCACGCAGACGGCGGCGCTGACAATAGGACTGATAGGAATAATTTTTCTGGCAAGTTTTAATTACCAGTATTATAAACATTTCAGTTCTTTAATTTATGCATTTTCATGTATTTTATTAATATCCGTGCTGGTGTTCGGAACAACCGTAAGAGCTACAAAAGGATGGTTTAATTTCGGATTTTTTTCTTTTCAGCCTGTGGAAGTGACAAAAATAATGCTGATTCTTGTTTTAGCGGCTTTTCTGGATAATCATTGGAAAGAAATTCAAAAACTGTCAGTGTTCTGTAAAGCCTTATGCATAACGGGAGGTCATCTGTTTTTAATAATGCTGCAGCCCGACTTTTCATCGACATTATCTTATTTCCCGGTTACGCTTATATTGTTATATGTCACAGGAGCCAGACTCAGACATATTTTGAGTATTATTTTGTACGGATCGTTAGCAATGGGAATCCCTTTGCTGGTTACCTTTTTTAAGCTGCAGCAGAATCTTCTAAAATCAAATAAACTTATCAGTTTTTTTGTGAACGCCACAACCGACCTGCAAAGCGCGGCAATAATTTTAGGCTCGATAATACTGCTTGTTTTTTTAATCAAATGGTTTTTAAACAAATTAAGAATACATGTAGGAATAGTATATCCCGTAATATTTCTGTTAATAATTATAACAGGTTCCTTTTCATCGGTTATTGTTGATAAATCGCTGAAAGAATATCAAAGAAAAAGGCTTATCGTATTTTTAAACCCGTCAATTGATTCAAGAGGCGCAGGGTACAATATAATTCAATCAAAAATAGCGATAGGTTCCGGAAAAATTGTGGGAAAGGGATTCTTTAAAGGCACGCAGACGCAGTTGGGATTTTTACCCGAACAGAGAACGGATTTTATTTTTTCGGTAATAGGAGAAGAAGGCGGTTATTTATTTTCGCAATTAACGATATTATTTTACTTTTTCTTTGTATGGCGGGCACTCATTATAGCACAGCATGCCAGAGACAGATACGGTTCTTTGGTAGCGACAGGAATAGCGACAATGTTTGCTTTTTACGGAATAATAAATATCGGAATGGTCATGGGGCTTATGCCCGTCACGGGTCTTCCTTTGCTGTTATTGTCTTACGGGGGATCAAGCATGTTGTCTTCAATGATTGCCGTAGGTATTCTTATGTCGATCCATTTAAGAAGATTTAACGAATATTAAACGTTAAACGGTTTGTTAAAACCATTTCTTTCGTTTCATATACAAAATAATTCCGAGGGTTGACAACAGAATCATAAACATAGCCAAAAACCATGTTCCCGATTGTCCAAGAAATTTATATTCAGGAAATGCGACATTCATACCGTAATAACTAGCAAATATAAGAATAGGCAGGAATATCGTAGCTATTATCGTTAAAAACTTCATTATTTCATTTAATTTCAAAGTTACAGACGACATATAAATGGC
>Ga0265294_10010756_pt1 | contig 10362 bp, 6 predicted proteins | sample MunlanPumphouse3_FD_192504 | JGI IMG/M metagenome (GOLD analysis project Ga0265294, IMG submission 192504) | Groundwater microbial communities from a municipal landfill in Southern Ontario, Canada - Pumphouse #3 | ecosystem: Environmental > Aquatic > Deep subsurface > Groundwater | place...
TACTAACGTTGATCCATTAAAATATAATCTATATTTTCAAAGATTTTTAAATCCAGATAGAATTTCCCCTCCTGATATTGATCTTGATTTTACTGATAAAAGAAGAGATGAAGTAATTAATTATGTAGCTGAAAAATATGGCCGCAATAGAGTAGCTCAGATTATTACTTTTGGAACCATGGCAGCCAGAGCATCTATTAGAGATGTTGGTAGAGCTCTTGATTATCAATATAGTTATTGTGATAAAATTGCTAAAATGATTCCATTGGGCTTTACTTTAAGAGATACTTTAGAAAAAATTGCAGAATTTAAAGATTTATATGAGCATGATACTGAAGCAGAAAAATTAATTGATTTAGCCCTAAAGATTGAAGGTTGCGCAAGACATGCTTCAACTCATGCTTGCGGAGTTGTAATTTCAAGGTTTCCCCTAGACAATCTTGTTCCTTTACAACACCCTACTCAAAATGAAAATGCAGTTGTTACTCAATACGAAATGCATGCTATTGAAAGCATGGGATTATTAAAAATGGATTTCTTGGGATTAAAGAATTTAACTATTATTGAAGAAACCTTAAAAAGAATTTATGCGGTAAGAGGAAAAAATATTGATATTGAAAAAATTCCCCTTGATGATAAAAAAACCTTCGAACTTTTACAAAAAGGAAACACAGTTGGGACTTTTCAGGTTGAGAGTGATGGAATGCGAAGATATTTAAAACAATTAAAACCAACTGAAATTGATGACATTATTGCTATGGTTGCTCTTTATCGTCCAGGCCCAATGCAACATATTCCTGATTATATTAGAGGCAAACACAATAAAGCAACCATAAAATATATTCATCCAAAACTTAAACCTATTTTAGAATCAACCTATGGTATTCCTTTGTATCAGGAGCAAATTATGCGTATTGCTCAAGATATGGCTGGTTTTACTTTATCAGAGGCTGATATTTTAAGAAAAGCTATTGGAAAAAAAATTGAAAAACTTTTAATGGAACAAAAGGAAAAGTTTGTTAATGGCATGAAAACAAATAACATTAATGAGAAAATAGCAGAAGAAATATGGCATTGGATTGAACCATTTGCAAGATATTCTTTTAATAAAAGTCATGCTGCTTGTTATGCTATTATTGCCTATCAAACAGCTTATTTAAAAACTAATTATCCAGTTGAATATATGGCTGCTTTGTTAACCTCTGAAAGTTCTGACATTGAAAGAATTGCTACATTGATTCAAGAATGTAATAAAATGGGAATAGAAGTATTACCACCAGACATTAATGAAAGTTTTAGTAACTTTAGTGTGGTTCCAGATAAGAATGAAATTAGGTTTGGATTAACAGCAATTAAAAATGTTGGTTATAATATAGTTGAACAAATTATTGACGAAAGAAAAGTAAATGGTAGATTTGAATCAATTCAAGATTTTGTTACGCGAGTTAATGGTAAAGTTTTAAATAAAAAATCTTTAGAAAGTTTAATTAAAGCTGGTGTTTTTGATTCTTTAGAAGAAAGAAATAAAATATTGTCTAATATAGAAAGTCTTATTCAATGGTCTAAGGATAATAAAAAAATAAAAGAAAGCGGTCAAAAAGGTCTTTTCGGAGGAACTACTATGTCAATTAATTTTACCATGCAAAGTGTTGACGCAATAAATGAATATGATAAGTTAAACTGGGAAAAGGAATTGCTTGGGTTGTATGTTAGCGGGCACCCTTTAGAAAAACATAGAGAATTATTAGACAATATGGCAATGTCTATTAAAAGAGTTAATGCTGATTTAAGTGGTCAGAGACACATTAACCCTAGAGAAAGATACATCCTTCAAGGAGAAACAGTTACGATTGGAGGGATTATATCTAGTATTAAAAAGATTATTACTAAAAAAGGCCAGCCAATGATGTTTATTAAGCTAGAAGATTTAACGGATAGAATTGAGGTTGTGGTCTTTCCTTCTATGATTGAAAAGATGCCAGAACTTTTTCAAGAAAATAAAATAGTTACAATTACGGGTAAAACCGATATCAAAGACGGTTCACCCAAAATAATTGCTAATGAAGTTGAAGAAATATTAGAATCATAAAAAATATATGGAAACAATAAGACATTCTTTTGCACATATTTTAGCTCTTAGCATTAAAGAGCTTTACCCAGACGTTAAGTTTGGAACAGGTCCAGCTATTGAAAATGGTTTTTATTATGACCTTGAGACTAAAGAACCAATTGCCGAAGAATCTTTAAAAAAAATAGAAAAGAAAATGAGAGAGATTATTAAAAAAGATATTGCTTTTGAAAAAGAACAAATTACAAGAGAAAAAGCTAAAAAATTATTTAAAGATCAACCATATAAGTTAGAAATTTTAAAAGATCTAGAAGCTGATAAAGTTACAATTTATAAAACAGGAGACTTTGTTGATTTATGTAGTGGTCCTCATATTGCTTCAACCAAGGAATTAAAATCAAAAGCTTTTAAGTTGGATAAAGTTGCTGGAGCATATTTTAGAGGAGACGAAAACAATCCAATGCTTACTAGAGTATATGGTTTAGCTTTTAATACAGAAGAAGAATTAGAAAACTTTTTAAAATTAAGAGAAGAAGCAGAAAAAAGAGATCATAGAAAATTAGGAAAAGATTTAGATTTATTTAATACAGATGAAGAAGTAGGAATTGGATTAATTTTATGGCACTCTAAAGGGGCAATATTATGGAGGATAATTGAAGATTTTTGGTATAAAAAACATTTAGAAAATGATTATGAATTGGTTAGAACTCCACACATTGGTAATCGTCGATTATGGGAACACTCTGGTCACTGGGGTTTTTACTCTTCTTCAATGTATCCACCTTTAGAAACAGGCCAATCTCTTGAAGATTTGCAAAACAAAAAAGAAAATACAGAATCAGAACAATTTTTATTAAAACCAATGAATTGTCCTTTTCATGTTTCAATATATAATAGCAAGCCTCATTCTTATAGAGAACTTCCTTTGCGTTGGGCTGAAGCAGGAACTGTTTATAGGTTTGAAAAAAAGGGAGAGCTTTCTGGATTAACTAGAGTTAGAGGGTTTACTCAAGATGATGCTCATATTATTTGTAGAAAAGATCAAGTAGAAGAAGAATTAAAAAAAGTAATTGATTTTATACTTTTTATATATAAAGCATTTGGTTTTGACGTAGAATCAGTTAATGTTTATCTTTCTTTAAGAAACCCTAAAGATAAAGATAAATATGCTGGAGATGATGCTGGTTGGAATTTTACAGAATCAGTTTTAAGAAGCGTTGCCAAAGAAAAGAAATTAAATTTTAAAGAAGAATTGGGAGAAGCTGCTTTTTATGGACCAAAATTAGATTTTAAAATTAAAGACGTTCTAGGAAGAGAATGGCAATGTTCTACCCTGCAGTTTGATTTTAATCTTCCTGAAAGGTTTAACATGACCTTTGTTAATGAAAAAGGAGAAAAAGAAAAACCATATATGTTGCACCGAGCTTTATTTGGATCTTTTGAAAGATTTATTGGTCTTTTGATTGAACATTATGCTGGAGCTTTTCCTTTTTGGTTATCCCCTATTCAAATAAAAATACTTCCGGTTAGCGATAAATTTATTGATTATGCTGAAGAAATAAAAGAGCAATTAAAAGATTACCGCGTACAAATATCTGATGAAAAAGAAACTATTTCAAAAAAAATTAGACAAGGTGAAATGGAAAAAATACCCTATTTATTAATTGTTGGAGAAAAAGAAGAAACTGCAAAAACAATTAGTATTAGAAAACGAAGCCATGGAGACCTTGGAACAAAAACCATAGAAGAATTTAAAAATTTAATAATTAAAGAAAAATAACATGAAAAGAATATTAACTTGTTTGTTTGTTTTCTTTTGTTTTTTTACGTTTGTTAGTGCTCAAGAATTAGACTTGCCCTCCCCTAGCCTTCTTCCAGATAGTCCTTTTTACTTTTTAAAAAATGTTGGCCGAGAAGTCCAAATGTTTTTTACGTTTAATCCAGTCAAAAAAGCAGAATTAAGACTTGATTTTGCTAATCAAAAATTAGCTGAGGCAAAAAAAATAGCTGAAAACAAGCCAGATAATGAAAATGCTGTTAATAAGGCTCTTAAAAACTATAAAGAAGAAACAGATAAGTTGACTAATTATGCCTCAACTTTAAATAAAAATAATCCCAATAACGAAGTTTTACTTGATAAAATAACTAGCAATAATTTATTGCATCAAACTGTTTTAGAAAAAATAGAAAATCAAATACAAAATAAAGAAAAAATACAAGAAGTTAAAGAAAAGGTTTTAGAAAATTTAACCAATGCTTCTTTTAATGTTGCTAATGCAGAACAGGTTAAAGAAAAAATACAAGAACAACTTCAAAATCAAGTAACCAATGAAGTTAAAAAACTAGAAATATTGAATAAAATGGAACAAAAACTTCCTGATGCGATAAATAAAAAAACAATTGTTCAAATTCAAGAACAATTAATTAGTGAAAATATCGATAATTCTAATTTAACAGAAGAACAAAAACAAAAGATTGAAGAACACAGAGAAGCCTTAAAAAATAATGGGGTTTATCAAAAAATGATTGTTGAGGATTTTGCTAAAAAAATTATTAATGAAAATCAATCAGCTTTTAATCAACTAAAAGACATATCAGATGAAGATACAGCTAAATTAAATCAATTAGCTCAAGATGTTTTATCGGGAAATGAAATCGACTTTGAAAAAGTTTTAAACCAATTCCAATCTTTAAATGTTTCTCCAGAATCAAAAAAAATACTTGATAATATTCAAAGTCAAATAGTTAATAGAATCAATAGAGATGACATTGTTTGCACTCAAGTCTATAGTCCTGTTTGCGGAAAGGATGGAGAAACACATTCTAATGCTTGTGAAGCAAAAAAAGCAGGAACAACAATAGACTATAACGGAGAATGCGGAGTTTGCGTAAAAGAAAATGAAAAAGCTTTAAAAAACAAACAAGAATGTTGTTCTGGTTTAGTTTTTTGTCCAGTTTCCACAACAGACGCAAGCAATGTTGGAATTTGTAGAAAATCTTGCGAACAAAATGTTTGTACAACTGAATATGATCCTGTTTGTGGAGAAAATGGAAAAACATATTCTAATAAATGTAATGCTGATAATGCTGGGGTAAAAGTAAAAAGCAAAGGTAAGTGTGAAAACACTAATTCTAGTTCTGAAACAAGTATTGCTAATCCAGCTGCAGAGTATTGTATAAACTCAGGATATACTTTAGAGTTTAGAAAAAACAGTGATGGAAGCCAATATGGGGTATGTCAATTTCCTGATGGAACAGAATGTGATGAATGGGACTTTTATAACAAAAAATGTGGCCTTGATTTTAGAAAATAACCCCCTCTTGACAAAATTTAATAAATATGTATAATAGATAATGTTCATTTAAAGTCTTAATTTTGGTGGTCTAATTTAATAATATTTGTATAAGTATTATTTAACTAGACCATCAGATTTCATCTAGGTGGTCACGTCCTCTCAATGTCCAATCTCCATACTTTCGTTTGCCCAATGCTCAACAATAATATATTGTTGGGCTCTTTTTTTATGCCTTGCCAATAAGTAAAAATATATGTATTATTGCTTTGATGAAATATCATATTATTACATTTGGTTGTCAAATGAATATATCTGATTCTGAAAGAATTAGCGCTGTTTTAGAATTAATGAATTATTCTTTAACTAAAGATATAAACGAGGCAGATTTAATAGTAATTAACATGTGCTCAGTAAGACAATCAGCTGTTGATCGAGTTTATGGCTTATACTCTAAATTTAAAAGACTTAAAAAAAGAAACAAAAAATTAAAAATAATAGTTACTGGTTGTATTTTAAAACCAGACAAAATCAAACTTAAAGCTTTTGCTGATTTTGTTTTAGACAAAAGAGACTTGTATCAATGGCCAGAATTATTTAAAAAGAATTTAAAAATAAAGAAAAATTACTTATCTATTACTCCAAAATATGAAAATAATTTTATTGCCAATGTTCCTATTTCTTTTGGTTGTAGTAATTTTTGTACTTATTGTGCTGTCCCCTATACTAGAGGAAAATTAGTTTCTAGAAATTATAAAGATATTTTAAAAGAAGTGAATGAATTAGTAAAAAAAGGATATAAAGAAATATGGCTTTTAGGAGAGAATGTTAATGATTATCATTACAATGAAATAGATTTTTCTCAATTAATTAAAGAAATTAATAAAATTAAAGGTGATTTTTGGTTAAGATTTACTAGTCCTCATCCTAAGGATTTTTCTTCTAATTTAATTAAAACTTTGGTCAAAAGTAAGCACATTACACCATATATTAATTTACCAATACAATCTGGGGATAACGAGGTTTTAAAGGCTATGAATAGGCCATATACTGTAAATCAATACATTAAACTAGCAAAAGCCCTGAGAAGCGCTTTTAAGGCTCAAAAACAAGAAAATTTAGCTATTTCCACTGATATAATAGTGGGTTTTCCAGGAGAAACAGAGGCTCAGTTTAAAAACACTATCAAGGCCATGAAATTAGCTAAGTTTGATATGGCATATATTTCTCAATACTCCCCTCGCCCAGAATCTTTGTGCTATAAAAAAATGCAAGACAATATTCCCAAAAAGATTAAAAAACAAAGAGATAAAGAATTAAATGAAGTATTGAAAAAAACAGCTTTAGCGAATAATAAAAAGTTCAAAGGAAAAATAGTTGATGTTTTGGTTTTAGAAAAAAACAACGAATATTTATTAGGAAAAACAAGACAGTATAAAACAATTAAATTTAAAGGCTCAGAAAATTTAATTGGAAAATTTGTAAAAGTGAAAATTACTAATATTAGAGCTTTTGGTTTTGATGGAGAATTAGTAAAAGATAAGCTAATTGTAATTCTAGGGCCAACTGCATCTGGAAAAACTGACCTAGCAATTAAGCTAGCTAAAAAATTTAATGGAGAGCTTGTTTCTGCTGATTCAAGAACAGTATTTAAGGAAATGAATATTGGGACATCTAAACCTAAATATCCACATTATTTAATAGATATTGTTTCTTTAAAAGATGATTTTAATGTTGCTTTATACAAAGAAAAAGCAATTGAGGCCATTAATGAAATTGTTGAAAAAGGAAAAATAACAATCCTTGTTGGTGGTACTGGACTATACATTAAAGCAATTGTAGATAATTTAGATTTTCCAAAAGTTAAGCCTGATTTAAAAATGAGAAATGAATTAGAATCTAAAACTAAAGAAGAATTATTTAGCATGTATGAAAAATTAGACAAAGAAGGATCAAAAATAATAGATAAAAACAATAAAAGAAGATTAATTAGGGCAATTGAAGTTTGCCTTCAAACAGGAAAGCCATTTCCTAGATTAAAACAGGAACCATTGTTTGATGTGATTCAAATAGGAATTAAAAAAACAAAGAAAGAATTAGAAGAAAGCATTACAAAAAGAACTAATCAAATGATTAAACAGGGCTTAGAAAAAGAAGCAAAGAAATTAATATCAAAGTATCCTAATAATCCAAATCTTAATACAATTGGCTATCAAGAATGGAAACAAGATAAATCAAAAGAAAAAATTAAAAAAGATATTATTTCAAACACCATAAAATTTGCCAAAAGACAGATGACTTGGTTTAAAAAAGAAAACATTAAATGGATTAAAAACCAAAAACAAGCTGAAAAGAAAATAAAAAAGCTTATTCTAAAAAAAGAATAAGCCATAATAGACATATAAAGATTAATCAATTATTGGGTTAAATTTAACCGCAATCGTGGCAAGGAGCGTAAAAAGACCAGCAACCTACCAATGTCTCAAGTTTAAAGTCTCTCACGAATATCTTCCTTGAAAAAACTTTTAACTTTTTTATATGCATTAATAATACATATGTTTTTGTCTTTTGGAGCATTAACATATGCTTCATCAGCTTCTTCAATTGTTGTACAAAGCTCTAACCATTTTTCAAAAGCTAATATTTTAGTAGCACTTCTGGAAGAAGCAAGAAAATAATAATTTTTTATTGTTTCAATGTCTTGTGCTTTTGGTATTTCCACAAAAAGAATAGAGTCTTTTTTAGTTTCTATTTTTAAAAAAATATCACTGTCGTAAAAATTTTTATTATGGTAAAAATCTTTTATTTTTTTAATTTCTTTTACATTGAAACAAAAATTAAGCCATTTAGAAACCAAGACATCAATTGTTTCTTCTTCTGAGCAAATATAGTTAGAAATATTTTTTAGTTCTTCAAAATTATTTGCTCTTTCAATTTCTAAAAAAGAATTTCTATACCAAATGTGTTTTATGTAATTTTTAACGTCTGACCCTCCTAATGAATCGTGAGCTTTTTTTAGTTGCATTATTGTAAAAAAATTTACCGAAAAATTAGTTAACGCTTTAATGATTTTAGTTTGAGATTTTCCACTTGGAGGAAAGTCAGAAGAAATAATAGCTTCTAATAATTGATCTGCATTTTTGTTTTTAATAATCTCTTCTAACTTTGGCAAATAGAGATTATTCCATTTTTCGATAACGTATGATTTTTTTTGTAAATTATTATTAAAGTAAAGGTTTTTATAGACTTTTTTTGCTTCTTCAATTGTTTTTACTTTTGGCATAAACCACATTTACACACCTCTTAAACTCGCTCAATTTATAATTAAGACGAGGACTTAAAGGATTAATATCCCCTAAATACTCATCTTAATGTTATTTTTAAAAGAACTTTTGTTTTTTAGTAATAACAAAAACCATTAAAAAGTCAAGGATATTAAAAAATGACCATTTTAGTCATTTTTAATAATTGTAAGCTTGGTTAGTTCCCATTGAATATCTTGGCATGGATAATAGACATTAACATGTCTTTTAAGTTCAAATTCACAGTAGTCCCCTTCTTCGATTTCTAAGACATACTTTAATTGTGATTCATTTTTTATTATTACTATTTTACTGTCGATTGTTTGATCGCTAATATCAAATTTTATAGTTCGATTATGGTCAAGACGCACATAACGTTGACCAACCATGTTTTGGTTAATTTTTTCAACAGTACCTGTAATAATCTCTTCTTGTTCTTTGTATCCATTTTCTTCTAATGTACTCGTTGTACAGCCAGAAAAACAAATAGAAACAAAAAGAATTAAAACCATCATACTTACTATTTTTTTCATTTAACTCACCCATGTAAAAGAGCTAAGCTCTTATGTCTAATTAATACTTTTAATTCGAAAAGTCAATAATTTAAAAATACCCTTTATCGGGTATTTTTTATTAATTAACATTAAGACAACTATTATTGATCTCTGTATTTATTAATAGTTTCTATTAATTTATCTTTTTCAACTTCTCCAATTAAACGATCAATTTCTTCGTCTTCTTTATTTAGAAAAACAAAAGTGGGCATAGCAGTAATATGTAATTTATCTACTAATTCCTTATTTTCATCAAAATCATAATATTCTGTTTGAAGCCAAGGATTTTCTCCTTCTATTTCTTTCCATCTTGGCCCCATTATTTTACAACCAACACACCAGGTTGCTCCAATTTTTAATACTTTCATTTTTTTAAAGTTAATTTTCTTTTTAAAATTTTTACGACTTTTTGTAGGTTAACTTTCCCTATTTTACTTTAAAAACCAAGAAATTACAACAACTAACTTAATGATTTTAATTATAATTATTGTTTTAATTAAATGGTTTCTTCTTCACCCCAAAATGAAACAGAGGGCTCTGTGGCGGTATATTTGCGGACGAAAACCCAATCGGAATATAAATAAGCATTTGCAGTATAACCAGTAAATTCTATTTCCATCGCAGAATCAGGGCAATTTATTGTTTCAGACCTAATAAAAGAATTGTCTATATAAAATTTGACATCCGACGAACTTATAGGAATAATTTCCCATATGTGAAAATCATTGCCGTATGAAATACCAATAGCTGATGATGTTATAAAGTCAATATTGTTCCTTACATACGTATTGTGTTGATTGCTGCCACCATAATGAGTCACAAAAGCTGCCGAATCCCTTGTTGGCCAATCTCTTAATCCCCAATAAGATATTTTTGTATAATCACTACATCGCGCTCTTGTTCTCAAAGAATATAATCCAATAGAAAAATCGTTTTTTGAAATAACTCTGTCGTTTCTTTCATTTGAACTACCACAATTAAGAATGCCTGAAGCGATAAACGCGGTTTCTTCAATCGTCCACTTCCCCGTATCAATAGATGATCCCTCAAAATCATCAAAGAACTCAAAGGTATTTTCTCCATTAGAAACAGCTGTTGTTTCTGAACTATTTCCATAATAAAGGTAGAGGGTGGTGTTTCCTGAT
>Ga0265294_10010758_pt1 | contig 10362 bp, 8 predicted proteins | sample MunlanPumphouse3_FD_192504 | JGI IMG/M metagenome (GOLD analysis project Ga0265294, IMG submission 192504) | Groundwater microbial communities from a municipal landfill in Southern Ontario, Canada - Pumphouse #3 | ecosystem: Environmental > Aquatic > Deep subsurface > Groundwater | place...
AAATATTGGGGTGATAAGAAAAAAACTGCTTCATTTTTTTATTCTGTTATGTCAGCTGCCACTTCAAGGCCACTGACAGCTTCCGTGTCGGCATAGCAATGATGCCGGTAAAGCAGATAATGGAGTTGGCTGCAAATAATGTCATGAGTTTTCCTGTAGTCAATGAAATCAAATGAGAAAAGGCAAGCTTTCCGGTTGTTTTAGACAGCACTTTCTGCTATAATAATTGGTGTTGTTTTTACGGAAATACCTGTCACATCAGTGAAGAAAGAGGTGAAACCATGGTCGGTTTTGATGCAGCCAAGTATATCGACGAACAATCCAAATACATTCTAGAACGCATCAATCAAAACAAAAAAGAACGTCTTTATCTGGAGTTCGGAGGAAAGTTGGTTCACGACAAACATGCCATGCGCGTCCTCCCCGGTTTTGACGAAAATGCAAAGATTAAGCTTTTGCAGAAGATGAAAGATCAAGCCGAAATCATCATATGTGTGTATGCAGGTGATATTTCTACCAACAAAACGCGGGCTGATTTTGGTATTACCTACGATCTGGAAGTGCTCCGCCTTATCGATACCTTCCGGAAATACGATCTGGCGATCAACAGCGTTGTAATTACACGCTATGAAGACCACGTTGCGGTCAATGCGTTTATTAACAAGCTGAACCGCAGAGGCATCCGAACATATAAGCACTATTTTACAAAGGGCTATCCCACAGATGTGGATACCATTGTCAGCGATGAAGGTTATGGTGTCAATCCTTATATTGAAGTTACAAAACCTCTGGTCGTTGTCAACGGCCCCGGCCCCGGCAGTGGCAAGCTGGCAACCTGTCTGTCCCAGCTCTACCACGAGCACATCAGGGGTAATACAGTTCGCTACGCGAAATTTGAGACCTTCCCCATCTGGAACCTCCCCTTGAAGCATCCTGTGAACATGGCCTACGAAGCAGCCACCGTCGACATGAAAGATGTAAATATGATCGACTTTTTTCATTTAGAGGCTCGTGGGCAGACCGCCGTGAACTACAATCGGGATATGGAGGTCTTTCCCATCGTTAAGCGTATCATTGAGAGAATCACCGGTCAGGAGTCCGAATATCAGTCACCGACAGATATGGGAGTCAACCGCGTGGGCTTCAGTATTATAGATGATGAGGTTTGCCGACACGCAGCCTGTCAGGAAATTATACGGCGCTATCTGATCGCCCTCTGCGATTACAAAAAAGGCATTATCGACGAGGATGATGTTGCTAAATCGAAGCTTCTCATGGATGATTTAGGTCTAAAGTCTTCCGATCGAGCTGTGGTTTTGCCGGCCAGAGACTATGCAGAGCACAAGCGTTCCTTGAATCCCAAGTATGAAAACGTAATTGTCATGGCTCTTGAGTTGCCCGACGGTAGAATTGTAACAGGACGAAGCTCCAGGAGAATGGTTGCCTCCGCTGCGGCAGTGCTGAATGCGATTAAAATTCTTTCCGGTATTTCAGATGATATCCATCTGATCTCTCCGGCAGTACTGGAAACCATTCAGCATCTAAAGACGGATATACTTGGCCATGAAAAAACCTCGCTGAATTGCGAGGAGGTTCTTTCGGCTTTAACCATATCCGCTACCACCAACCCATCGGCCCAGGTAGCGGTAGAGAAGTTGCTCTTGCTCAATGGCTGCAAGGCTCACTGTACAGCCATCCTCAGTGAGAGGGACAACCAGACTCTCAAGGATCTAGGTATAGATGCCACCAGCGATCCCGAATATCTAACCAACAACCTGTATTTCAATTAATCGTGTGGGATGGGGACGCTCTGTTTGCCACCTTCCCACAGAGGGTGGCGAACAGAGCGTCCCCATCCTATCCCCTTCCAAATGTGCAAAAAAGTCGGTTGTACGCAACATAATGCCCGGCGATGACGTAATTGTCCATTAAATGTGCAAAATCTCCGTTTGTACGCAGATTAAAAGGTAATTTCTGTAAAATACCTGCGTACAAACGGAGATTTTGCACATATTTGCTTAAATAACAGCCATTTCAGTGAGAAAACTGCGTATAAACGTAAATTTTGCACACTTTGGCTGAAAAACCAGAATGGAAGCAAAAGAACCGTCCCCCTGCTTCCGAATAGAAGCACGTGGGCTGGCATTTTAGTTCAGCAGTTCGATTGCTTTTTCCAACTGCAGGTCCTTGCCTTCCACTGCTCCCGACACATACCGGAGCACCGCCTTGTCCAGGGCAGCCATTGTGGAATAGTCGAGAACTCCATAGGGGAACAGCCCTTGCTCTTGCTGAAATCCCTTTACCGCGGAAAATGTTTTCCCATCCATGGTACCCGAAACCTCCGTCCCATAGCCTAATAACGATAAGCGCTGTTGCGCCCCGAACACATTCAAACCCGTAGCTCCAAGGCTGGGCTTGTTCTTTTCTTTCATGGGCGCAAACTTCTTATATTCCTCATAGAGCTGCTCTGCTCTATCCAAGTCCAAAGATGTGTAATTCCTCACAGTGTGATCAGGTGCGACCCCCACTTTATCAATGACATTTTTTTTCGGACTGAGGAAGTAGTGTGTGGAAAGCTTCACCTGGTTACCCCTTGCCGTATTGAGGATCTGCTGCGCAACACCTTTGCCGTAGGTGTTCATTCCCACCAGTGTTGCCGTACCGCTGTCCTTCCAGGCAGCGGCCAGGATTTCTGAGGCGCTGGCGCTTCCTTCATTTACCAGCAAAGCCACCGGCATTCCCAAATCTCCTCTTCCGTCCGCGGAAAGGGTTTCTACCACCTCACCCTGTTGTTGAAAATGAACGATGGGACCTGGGGGCATAAACTGTTCTGCTATGTCCATGGCCGTTGCAACGTAACCTCCGGGGTTGTTCCTTACATCAACGATAAAAGATTGGGCTCCGTCGGCCAGTAGTTTCAGCTTGGCGTTCTTGAACTCCAGGTGCACATCATTGTCAAATTGAGAGATCCTTATGTAACCGATGTCCTCCGGCAAAAGCTCATAACTTACGGCTGCAAGCTTTATCTTCTCCCGAATGAGTGGGAAAGTCAAGGTCTTACCACTCCGAAGCACTGTCATTGTAACCTTCGTGCCTCCCTCTCCCCTGAGCCGATGTACTATTTCTTCCAACACCTTACCACTCACATCGTGGCCGTCTACTGCGGTCACCACATCGCCGGAAAGTATCCCCGCCTTCTCCGCGGGACCGTCCGGAATGGGAGCAACGACTTTACACAAGCCCTCCATCATTTCCAGACTTACGCCTACTCCGTAGAATTCTCCGCTGACGGATTCTACAAACTCTTGGCTCTCACTATCGGAGATGTAAAAGACACTGTAGGGATCCCCTAAAGTGTCTATTATCCCTTCATATGCCCCATTGAGCAGGTCCTCATAGGGAATGTCATCCTTATAGCCCGCCTTGGTCTCCATGATGAGCTCCTTTATTAGCAAGAGCTCCTCATTCCAATCCGGCTCTTTTTCCTGAGTTGCGTAGACCACCAGCGGCGCGGCTCCCCAGAAAAACACAAAAGAAAATGAAGTGACCACCAAGGCCACCACTAATAGAATGGCGATGGTTTTTGCAATAGCTTTCGTTGTTTTTGGATTCATTGAAACAGTTACCTCCCGTCGGCTTGTCCTAAAAAGTTAAATAATCTCAATATCAAGCCGGCTCCTGCCCTCAGACAGGCCGCGAAGGCTGATATGATAATCGATGTTCAGAGACCCTTTAGGCTCGTCCCGACTGATGTTGTTAATCACATCGTTGGTGAGGACTTCCATTTCAACTGCGCCATAGGGAGTTCCGTAGTAACCGGTAAATCGCTTGCCCTTCTCAAAACGGATCTCCGTATCCAGAGGGACAGACTCTCCGGAGCGCTTCATCATTATCCCTTGATCATTGATGGCGAGACTAGTCGTGCAACCTGTCATACCGGAGAAATCACTTTCATCGTATGACAGGAAAACCGTTCCATTTTCCTCGTGGTATTTTCCTTCGGTAACCAGCTCCAGCTGCTCCTCTTCATCAGGGAGATCACCGACGATCTGCCTACCTACTATTTTTAGCATGATGTCTTTCATATCCTAATCCTATTATCCTTTCTATTAAATCCGAGTATGCGATTCCCTCTTCCTCCCAGAGCAAGGGGAACATACTGAATTTGGTAAATCCGGGTATGGAGTTAATTTCGTTCAACAAGATTTTACCTGTACTCTTATCTAAGAAGAAATCCGCTCTGGCGTAACCGCAACAATCCAATAAACTGTAAGCTTTTGCTGCAGTGGAGCGAATCTGCTCCGCCTTCTCCCCGGATATGTCTGCCGGTATGCACAATTTGGATTGGCCTCCGTCGAAATACTTGGCCTTGTAGTCATAAAACTCAGCGGAAGGGATGATTTCTCCCACCCCGCTGACCTGTGGGTCGCGGTTTCCCAAAACCGCCGTCTCCAACTCTCTGCAATCGATCCCTTCCTCAACGAGGATGCGGTGATCGTATTTTCCCGCTATATCGATGGCTTTCTTCAATTCCTCGCCGGTCCTGACCTTTGTAATACCTACGCTGGATCCCATGTTGCTGGGCTTTACAAACATAGGGTAACGAAGTTTCTTCTCGATTTCTGCCAGAAGCAGGTGCTCTCTTTCTTCAAACTCCTGTTTGGTCAGTGCCACATAGGGGCCCTGGGGTAAACCGGCCTTTTCGCAAACAGCCTTGGCCAGGATCTTATCCATGGTCAACGCCGCCCCGGTAACGCCGCTTCCACCGTAGGGAATGTCAATCATTTCAAAGAGCCCCTGAATGGTACCGTCCTCTCCATAAGGGCCGTGCAGGATGGGCAGTGCAAAGTCAATCCGCTGCTTTAAGGAAGCTCCTCCCGCTCCTAATATCTGAAGACTGTACTTTTCCGGGTCAGCAGCAAGGGCCGCTTTCGCTTCCTGCTCCCAACTGCCGTCCTCAATCTTTTCAGTCGGCCCATCAAAGAGATACCAGTGTCCCTCTCGGGTAATCCCGATCTTTATCACCTCATATTTACTCTTATCAATGGCATTGATCACGGAAGCTGCCGACATGAGTGATATCTCATGCTCACCGGAACGGCCTCCAAAAAGTACGCCCAATCGAATCATTCAGGTCTCCAATCTATTAAATTTCAATGCGTCTTACAACCCATCTGTCAAATGACACTCTAAGTTTATTAATTTTAAGACGATTCTATTCTATTTTAGTTCCATCCAGCTCTCATATTGTACCATTGAAACCTTATAGCCGCTTATTTCTCCTTGAGAAGATCCCGGATCTCCATCAACAAATCTGCTTCAGTTGGCCCGGCAGGAGCTGCCTCCTCTTCAACGACCTCCTGCTTTCTGCGCATTTTGTTGATCATCCTGATGGCGATGAAAATGGAGAAAGCGATGATGATGAAGTCGATGGTGGCCTGAATGAAGTTGCCGTACATGATGGCCGCTTCGGCAATCTCTTCTCCCGCCGCATTTACGCTTGCAGGCGAGAGGACGATTTTCAGATCCGAGTAGTTCATTCCCCCAGTGAAGAATCCCATAATAGGCATGATCAAATCCTGTACCAATGAGGTGACGATCTTTCCAAAAGCCCCGCCGATCACAACGCCGACGGCCATGTCCATTACATTTCCTTTGAGTGCGAACTCTTTGAATTCTTTCAGCATTGTGTTTCCTCCATTTTCTTCTTCCTGTCTTCTATTATCTCTTTCGATTTGACAGCAACCCGGAGAAGCATCTCCAGATGGTCTTTGTCAAAGTGGTATCTCTTTGTACAGAACTGGCAGGTGAGCTCCGCCTCACCGTCCTCTTCAGCAAGCTGCCGGAGGTCTGTCTCGCCGATGCTCAGCAGCACCTGCTCCAGCCGCTCAACAGAACAGCCGCATTCCCAACCGATATCCCGGTATTCCAGAATCTCTAATCCGAATTCCTCCGGCAAACTTTCAAAGATCGCATGGAACACCTCTGTCGCCAGGCTTTCCCCGGTTTTCGGGCTTCCTTCCTTCATCTTCTCTTCGATGATGCCGGTAAAAGAAGGCATATCCTCGACGAGAGCTTCCAGAGCGTCTATAGAAGCCGGGTCTGCATCGGGCAGCATCTGTATGATCATGCCGCCGGCAGCCATTACACTGCCATCCACATCGACCTTAACTCCCAGAGCCACCGAAGTGGACTGCTGCTCGGAGAGGAAGAAATATGCTGTAAGGTCTTCCGCAATTTCTCCGCTGACCAAGTCGATTCGACCCACGTAGGGCTCCTTGAGGCCCTGGTCCTTGATTATTGTCAGAGTGCCGATGCCCACAATGCCGCCTACATCCAGTTTACCGTCTTCTCGCAGAGGCAAGTCAGCATCCGGATTGGAAATATAACCTTTCACCTTTCCCGTGCCTACTGCCGTAGAGAGGATCTCTCCCGCCGAGCCGTCCCCCTTGAACTGTATAGTAAGCTTGTCCTTGGGGTTTTTTAGCATAAGCCCCATGAGGCTTGCACCCGTTAGCACCCTTCCTAAGGCAGCCGTTGCAGTCGGTGTGGTATTATGCGTTTTCCGGGCTTCCTCAGCCAAACCGGTTGATATCCCAAAGTAGACCCGAAAGGATCCGCTTTTGTCAATTCCAATAATTGCTTTGTTCATTTACTTTACCCATTCTTTTACTGCTGTGCGCAGCTTATCAATTGTATCTTTTGAAGCCGCCCGATCCGCACCTTTCGCGGAGAGGTAAATCTTCAGCTTCGGTTCGGTTCCGGACGGTCTTACTATAACGCTGCTTCCGTCCTCCAGAACGTATTCCAACACGTCTGCAGGGGGCAATGCTATAGGACGGTAGCCGGCAGCCATGTCACAGGATGCTCCTAAAATACGGCGTTTCCCTGCGCGGTAGTCCGCTTGTTCTACGACCCGGAAATTCATAATCTCTTCCGGCGGCTCCTGTCTCAGCTTGGCTAGCAGGGCGTTCATATCGTTCATACCTGCCGCTCCCTCAAAGCCAAATTCCAGCAAATCGCTTTGGTACCAGCCGTAGGTATTGTACAGCTCTTCCATTCGGTCTACAAGGGTTTTTCCCTGTTTTTTATAATAAGCGGCAGCCTCACAGACTAACATGGCGGCGTTCACCGCATCCTTATCCCTGACGTAGGACCCGGCTAAATAACCGTAGCTCTCTTCAAAACCAAAGATAAACCGATCTTCTTCACCCTTGGCTTCCAACTGTCCCACTTGTTCGCCTATGTACTTGAATCCTGTCAGCAAATTAATCATCTCAACGCCGTATGCGGCAGCCACCGCTTCCGCCATCTTAGAGGAAACGATGGTTTTCATTGCCACCGGCTTTTCCGGGAGCTTGCCTTCTGAGCAGATGAAATCCAGCAATAGGATTCCTACTTCGTTGCCACTGAGCCTCCGGAAGGTGATCATATCCTTCTCGGGATCCCTGTGTCGTACGGCGATGCCCAGTCTGTCACAGTCTGGATCTGTGGCCAACAGAAGATCCGGGGTTTCCAACTCTCTGCAGAGTGCCAGCCCGCGATACAAGGCTTCCTCTTTTTCCGGGTTTGGGTAGGAACAGGTGGGGAAGTTTCCATCGGGATGCTCCTGTTCCGGAACTACATGTATCTTTTTCACGCCGATTTCCGCCAGGATTCTCCTGACCGGCTTATTTCCGGTGCCGTTAAGTGGTGTAAAGACCACTTCCAGGTCCGCGCAGTCTACGCCGATCCTCTTGGCTTTTACGGCTTTCATATAGGCATCCGTTGTCTCCGAAGGTATTATGTGAATCAGCTCGTGCCTCTCCTCATCCCAAAACCGGCTCTCATTTATGCTTTCCCCTTCCTCGACCAATGTCTTCACACCGGTAAAGATATCCACATCTTCAATATAGCGGAGAATATTGGAGGCGGCATCCTGCGTCACCTGGCAGCCCTCGTCATTGTATACTTTGTAGCCGTTATAATTTGCCGGATTGTGGCTGGCAGTAATCATGATTCCTCCGGCACAACCATAGTGCCTTACGGCAAAGGACAGTGCCGGTGTAGGCATAAGCTCCGGATAGATATAGACCTGTATGTCGTTGGCAGCCAATACTTCAGCAGCTTCCAGGGCGAACCGGGTAGAAAAGTTGCGGCTATCGTAGGCAATGGCTACTGCCGGCTCTTTTCCTCCGCTGCTGTGATGGCGGTTGATATAGTCGGCAAAACCCTGGGTCGTGCGCCTTACGGTAAATATGTTCATCCGGTTGGTGCCGGCGCCGAGAATGCCCCGCAGTCCTCCGGTTCCAAACTCCAGATCCCTGTAAAAGCGATCGTAGATTTCTTCCTTTGCTTCCTTGTCGCCGGAATTCTCTACCAAGCGATCCCCAAGTGATGTCAATTCTCTATGTAATTTGGGTGTCATGCCCTGATGCGAGAGCCATTGCTCCATCTTGTCGAATGCATAGCCAAAACCCAGATGATTCTCCATTCTGTCTCTCCTCTTCTAGTTGCTTTTTATAGTTCATTTCTCTAATACCCAATTTTATCACATTTCATTCTTTGTGAGAACATGAAAGCAAGAATAAAGCCCGCGAGCTGCCGGCACGGGCAGGGAGCGGGCTTTCTTTGGTGGATCCTTGACAAAGGGCGGTGCAGAGCCCCGCCCTTACGGATTCAAAAGATCCAATGTTTTAAATTTCAATATCAGGGTTTTGGGCTTTTCCGACTCCTCAAGCAGCACGCTGTATTTATCATCTAGAATCGCCTCTTTGTAAAGGTCCTCCATCTCCCCATCGCCCTCGGGCGTCAACCCGATGAGGCAGAGCGGAGGAAAGAGGACGCACCACCAATTCTCACCCTGACCTTGTCCGATCGTTACCGTCAAAGCATTGTAATTGCCTGCAGGAAAGGTAACGTCACCATAGGTTTTCTGCGGAATCCAGGCCACGTCCAGATTTGCCTTTACCGGATCGTTACATCCCTGCTTAGACAGAATTCCCCTAGCCTTCTTTTCTAACTCGGTAAGGTTTTCTTCAATAAATTCTTTTGATCTGTCGATGTCCAAAGTTACTTTGCTCTGCCCTGTGTCGGCGGTTGCCATGGTTTCCGCAGTCAGCCCTTCGTTGATGTTTTTTAGAAGTTCGTCTCTTACAATAAGCTTCAGCCTCTGGTCTTCCGAAGAGTTGCTGTTTGCCACTACATGAAAGCGGATAAAGTCTTCATTGGAGAGGACTCCTGCACTATCAGCTGTTATAAACCAGCTGTAGACAAAGAGAGACAATAGCAGGAAGAACATCAGTCGTATTTGATTTTTTCTAAGTTTCATAAAATATCACCTTTTGCTCATGGAGAGAATACGTTTCTATTATTCTCTCCATGAAAGGGGAATCTTATAACTATTTTACGATCAGGATCTTCGAACCTGCTCTAATTTCTTCATGCTCTGCCAAATCGTTGATGGAACGGATACGGTTAACCGGGGCATGATATTTTTTCGCCACCCTCCAGACTGTATCTCCTTCTCTCGCTGAATATACGATGATGGCCGGACTCGGTCCTGCGCTTTCTTCCCGATCCAGAATGCTTACAGTATGTATCAATTCTGCAGAAGATTTGTCGAAAGCGAATCCGGAAACTGCGATTTCTGCATTCACTGCAATCTGTCTGTTGTTGATTTGGTCAAAGGATAGATTCTTTACTGCAGCCTGACAGTCGGGAACCACTTCGTCTCCGCACCCCGGGATATCCAAAGAAGCTCTGAATTCAAGTTCCTGATCGATGCTGAAGGGGAGCGTCCCGCTTTCGCCGCCTATGCAGACCACTCGGACGGGAAGAATCCCTTCCACCGTCACTCTGCCCTGGAAACTGTTCTGATCTTTGATCCTGGGCGTGCCGGAAATATAGAGAACTTGCTCCGCTTTTCCATACCGGTCAGGTACATCAACGATCTCCCGAATGGGAATATCCGCCACACTGCTTCCACAGTAACAGTTGAGTTCCTTAAGGGCCTTGTCGTATTCTACGTCTTTGGAATAGTGATACAGATCTACGATGCAGGGCTCTTGAACCTGTTGGTAATACTCCAAGGTCGTTTCCACATCCATGTTCAGGCATAAGATAGTGCCATAACCATCGTCATCTCTTTTGACGGCCAGAGAGCAATCCAGTATATCGAAGAAAGTACGACCTGCCAGAAGGGGATAATCCATGCTGTCATCGTCCATTCGGATAAATTGGGTAAACTCTGTCTTACAGCTGTAGGGTACCGGGCAACCATCGCTTCGATACAGGAGGTTCAAATATACAGATACGTTGATCATGGCTTTTTCGCCGCTGACCTGCTTATGATTCTCAACTAAGTTTACATTGAAGCAGAGG
>Ga0265294_10010759_pt1 | contig 10361 bp, 8 predicted proteins | sample MunlanPumphouse3_FD_192504 | JGI IMG/M metagenome (GOLD analysis project Ga0265294, IMG submission 192504) | Groundwater microbial communities from a municipal landfill in Southern Ontario, Canada - Pumphouse #3 | ecosystem: Environmental > Aquatic > Deep subsurface > Groundwater | place...
TGAAACGTACGACGGGAAACGCGACGGCGCATGCGGCGGATTCACCGAATCCGTCCACGCCGTGCGCGGATCAAAGCCCAGCGCGTGGTTGACCTGGAAGTGCAGCAGCAGCACGTCGACGGCGACCGTCCCGTCCTCGTCGGCTGCTGCGCCGGCAGGCAGTTCCACCGGGCGTCCGAGCGCGATCGGCGCATTCGAATTGCCGTAATTGTACCACGTGTAATACGCGGACTCGGCGTCGCGCAGGAAGTAATTCGTGCTGCCGTCCTCGAGGGCCACCGGCACATAGGTGTAGGTTGCCGAGGCAATCGCCATGTAATCGCCGTCCGGGTTGTTGTAGACCGGATTCAGGCCGTCACGCGCATCGGTCGGATTCAGGCCGCGCAGGACCTCCCAGCCGTCGCACATGCCGTCACCGTCGGAGTCCCAATGCAGCGGGTTGGTGCCGCCCACCAGCTCCTCATAATCGGTCAGGCCGTCGTTGTCCAGATCGCGCTCTTCCACGCGGTCGGTGGCCGGCACGCGCGGGTCGAATTTCAGATAGATGTCTTCCCACGGGATCGCTTCGCCCTGGCCGATGTCCAGCGGGTTATAGCGCACGCCGTCGGTCTGGTTGACCACCGCGTTGTACCAGAAGAAATACTCCCAGCCGTCCGGATAGCCGTCTCCGTCGGTATCCATCTTGGTCGGGTCGGTCGGACGCTCCGCGCCCTTCGTCGCCGGATCGGTCTGCGGTCCGATGAATGAACCCGCAGCCTCTTCCTGCGCCGTCATATCGTCGTCCGAACCGTAATCGATGCGGTTGAGGCCGGGGTGGTAACCGCGGATTTCGAGATACGCCGTGAAAGGCCGGCCGACAGCCGCCCACGTGTTCGAAGAGCCGCCGATGATCCCGCCGCCGTCGCTCGCCGCGCCGGGCAGGAAGTCCAGGTCGCCGTTGTAGTCCGAAGCGTTGGCGATGTCGGTACCCACAAGAGCAGGCAGCCCGTAGTAGTTCGCGATCAGGTCGGGGATGCCGTCGTTGCTGATGTCGCCGCAGTTGTCGGACGGGCGCCACTCGCGGCTGAAGATGACCTTGGCGGAGACCGCGTTGACGGCCGCGGAGGCGCCGTCGGCATCGGCCTGCGACTCGGGCAGGGTCACCGTGACCACCTCTTCGGCGACCGGGATCATCGCATCGGCGGGCACACCCTCCTCCGCGCCCTGCCAGACATACACGAAGCTGTCGTACGGGAGCACGATGCTGGACGGCGTGCCGATGGCGGTCGTGCCGGGCAGCCCGATGACCCGCGCCGTGTAGTTGGTGACGGTGTAGGGGACGATGGTCCCCGTCGTGTCCTTGGAGGTCTTGTACGGCACGGCGATCAGCGTGGCCGAAACCGCGGAGGGATCATACCGGAAGAAATAGACATCCTTCTCGATGTAGCGGGACGCCGCGTCAGACGAGAAGACCATGCCGAAGCCGAGGCCGGGGGCGCTGGCATACGTGCTGCCGCCGAGGACCGGGCCGATCGGCGAGACATTCACCTGCTTGGCGGGCGCCACGCGGATCTTGAAGTACACATCGTCCCAGCCGCCGTCTTTGTCCTCGGCAACCATGCGGATAACCTTGTCGCCGACCGAGGCGTATTTGTGCGTGATGACGCCCGTGCGGCCGTAGCGCACGTCCGTGGCGTTGTCACCCCAATACCACGTGATGGTCAGGTAATTGTTGGTCCAATCCTTCATCACGTCGGTGACGTTCCAGTAGAAGTTGTAGTCGGTGTCCTGCGGAATGGTGTAGGCCACCGTCGTGCCGGTGATCTCCGTCGCCACGGGCGTGTTGATCACAGGCTCCACGTTGAGGACGCGCACCTGCGCCGCCACGAGGTTGTTGCTGTAGAAGTTGACGGCGCTCGCGGTCGCGACCACCGAAGGCGTGATCGTGAAGCCGGCGCTGGACGCGATGTCGGTGCCGTCCTTGACGTTGGAGATATAGACCTTCTGCTCTTTGGCTCGGCCGATGACGCCGGCCGGGAAGACCACCTGATTCTGATCCAGCAGCAGCGTGCCGTTCGCGGCCGAATTCGGCGGCGTGATCGTCAACTGCACGGTCACCGCCTCCGTGTACTCCGAGGAGAGCTGCACCACGATGTAGTCTTTTTCGCCGGCGTTGGGCGTCTCGAAGATCGGGCCGGCCGGCGGCAGAATCGCGACCGTGGGCGCGGAGCCGACAAACACGGTGAATTCCACGTCTTCGGAGAGGCCGCCGTCCTTGTCCTCTGCGCGCACGATGACCGTATAGGTGCCCGACGCCGGGAAGGTGTGGTTGATCGTGCCGGTGGCAAAGCCGGAGCGGTTGGACACGGCGTCCATGACGAAATCGCCCGTGCCGTCGCCGAAATTCCACGACACCTTGACCGGCATGAGATCGGCGTTCACATCCGCCACCTCGACCGAAAAGGCCTTGGACACGTTGGCCGGCACTATGACATTGTTGGTGATCAGGCCGACCCGCTGGTCGAGAATGCGCGTGATGGCGGGCGGCGTGTTGACGATCTTGACGCCGCGCCTCACGCGCGGCGTAAAGAAGGTGTTGGCCGGCGCATTGGTGATGACCGGCGTGAAGGTGAGGCCGGTCAGGCGGCTGAAGTCGGTGCCGTCCAGAATGCGGAACTCCAGGGCGGCCGAGTTGGTCTCGGACTGATAGATCGGAATCGGGCCCAGCGTGTCGAAGACCACGTTGCTCTGGTCGGCGGGCTCGACCACCAGCCGGACATAGACATCAGAGGAATAGTCGCGCGACAGCCTGAACGAGACCGAACCGATACCGTTGGTCTCATCATAGCTCGGCAGCGAGAGCACCGGCTCGATGAACGGGGTCGGCAGCGCGGTGGTGACTCTCACCGTGAAGGACACCGTGGACGAGATGCTGCCGTCCTTGTCGCGGGCGTAGACCGTGACCGTGTAGTCGCCGGCATCCTGATACATGTGGTTGATCGTGCCGGAGGCGCCGACCTGAATGAACTCCGTGGGGGTGTCGCCGAAGTTCCAGATGTTGGTCATGCCGGCCGCCTGATCGGCGGCGACATCCTCAATCAGCCACTCGAAGGGGATGTCCTGCAGCGTGTTGGCGTTCTTGGTCGAGCCGTGTACCGGCAGCGTGAACTGCGGCGCGGCGTTCAAGATCTTGATCTTGGCCGTGTTGGGCGTATTGTAGAAGTGGTTGCTGGCCGTCGCGTTGAGGATCACGGGGGTGATCACGATGCCGGGCACGACGCGCGTTTGGGCCGTGCCGTCAGCGGCGGCAAAGGCGATCACCGGCGATTCGGTGGCGTTGGCGGGGATCACGACCGTCTTGGGCGAGGCGTCGAACACGATGCTGCCCGTTGCGGGCGCGACATCCAGCCGCACGGTGATGTCTTGCGAGTAGGGCTCGGAAAGCGTGACCCGCAGCGGGTTGATCGGCTCGTCGGATTCGGTCAAGGTCACATAGCCGAGCGCGTCGGGCACCAGCGCATTGTCGAGGGCGATGCCGACCGTCGGCGGCGGCGGGGCGGTCACGGTGACCAGCTTGGTGATGTAGTTCGTCACGCCGGGCGTCATGGACGGTGCGGGACTCAGATAAATGAGCGTCTGCCCCTGGCCCTTGCCGTAGATGCGGAAGGCGCGGCTGCTTTCGCCCTGCAGGATGGCGAGCGCGGCCGAAGGCTGCCCCGGCTGCTGCTCCACGATCTGCGCGATGTTGGTGTTGCCCGACCAGACGTAGAAGGGGATGTTGTTGGAAACCGCCTGCCCGGTCGTGGTCTGCACCAGACAGTTCAACAGCGTCGTCGTCTGCTGGACCGACCAGTCCTCACTCTCGAAATCGACCGTCTGGAGGCGCACGTTGGCCTTGGCAAAGGTCGGGTCCGGATTGACGGGCGACGGCATGAACCGCCACACGGCATTGCTGCTGTTGCCCATGTTGCGGATCACCCAGACGTTGTTGTTCAGGAACTCATAGGGCGTCCCGATCGTCGTCGAGCCGGCATTCCCGTACAGCAGCATCGGCAGCGCCAGGTCGCCGGCCCGCACCGTGTAGGAGAATTCGAGATCGGTCTGGTCCTCGCTGACCGCCGTCAGGCCGGACAGCCTGGCGTAGGCATACCCGTTGCCGGTCTGCACCCGCATCATCAGCGGGTTGAGGATGTCGGCAATCAGCGGATCGCCCGACCCCAGATAGACCTTTTCAAAATTGCCCGCCAGATTGAACAGGCGCAGGCGGAAAGCCACCGTCTCGCCGGGCGTCTGGATCGGAGACTGATATTTGGGGTCCCCCTCCGGGAATTTGAAAATGCGCTCGATATCGCCGTAGTCCTGCGCCGAGACGGACATCCCCGCCATCAGCATTCCGCAGGCCGCAAACGGGAAGGCCAGCTTTTTCAATACGTTTTTCATGCCGCTCACATTCATGCGTATTCTCCTGTTCTCTCCGTAAAGTATCGTTCGCCCGCACACACCGGGCCTACTGCCTCTGCGTCGGCGCGACCGGCACCGCCCGGCCCTCCGCCACCGCCTTGATATCCCGCGCCTCGGCTTCCATGCGCCGACGGATCGACTCGCGGGCCTCCGCCAGCGTCGCCTCCACCTCCGCAAGCGCCCGGGCGTTCTCCTCTTCCAACACCTTCCACTCGGGGCGCTTCGCCAGTTCGGCTTTGACCGCCTCGTCGTCGGCACCGGCCGGCAGCGCCGCCCGCACCTCCGCAATCATACGCTCCATCCGGCCGACGACCGCATGGCGCACGGCCGCCTTTTGAACCTGGCTCTGACGGTTGTCATCGAGCGCTTGCCGGTAAACCGGATCCTGCATCCTGTTGGTGACCACCGCAGGCCCGTCGCCGCCTCCGGAAACCCCCTCCAGACCGTCAACCGACTGCGGCTGACGGCGCTTACAGCCAGAAACGGCCGCCGCGCACAGGAATAGCATTGACACGATTTTCGCTGTGAACGCAAAACCGGCTCTTTTCTTCGAAAAAAATATGCCACAACCACGCAAAAAACCGACCATACCCGTCTCTTTCCGGTCCGACACACAGAAAGCATGCGCTTACACAAAAAAGGCAAGCACACACCTCCGTCATTTTTGATGTTATCATGAGACAAACTTCACGGGCAAGGCCATTTTTTTAAAACCTTCGGGAACGCGCGTCACGATAGGCTTGAGGACGCCACGCGCTCTCTGCTATGATGAAAAATCTATGCGATATTTTTGGCCCATCTATCTTATGACGGCGGTCGCCGGCACGGCGGTTGTCTATGTGGCGGCACCGTTGGCCCGGCCGTATGTGCCGGCGTTTATGAAAGTCTCCGCATCGCCAGCTCCTGTTTCGGCCGTCCAGCCCTCCGCCGCAGCGCGCATCCAGAGCGCTGAACCCGCGGCGGGGCGTGCCGCGCCGCCGGAATCAGAGCGCGGCCGCGCCGCGCCGGCGCGCGCGGCCTCCCAAGACGCGCAACTCGATGAGATGCCGCCGGCCCTGCACGGCATCTACCTCGCGCAGCGCGGCGAGAAGCCCGGCTGGGGCGTCACGCACCAGCGCACCGTTTACTACACGCTCGACGGCACCCGCGCCGGCCATGTGGAGGGCGGCGCGCTGCTCGATTTCCACGGCACGCGCACCTCCTCCAAAGGCGGCATGGTCGAGTGTATCCTGCAGGAGGAAAACATCCCGGCCACCCCCATGCTGGTCAGCGTGTCCGACGTCTACCTGTTCACCGGCGATTACCGCAAGCTTTCGCCGCGGCAGCGCCAGGACCTGAAAGCCTACTACGCCCTGTGCGGCAAGATCGCGGCCCGCAAGAAAGAGCTGCTCCAGCTCGCGGCCGACAAGAACCCCTTCTTCGCGGAGTACCAGTCCGCCTACAAAACGCTCATGACCCACATCGAAACCGCCAAGGCTCTCTCGCTCAAGCGCGACAAGGCGTCCGAGCTGGAAAAGATGCGCATCGAAGATTCCCTGCGCCAGATGAAAATGACCGAAGCGCAACTCCGCAAAACCTACGACGCGATCCACCTGAAGTTCCGCACCTGGAAGGAACAGCACGCCAACGAGATCGCCAAGCCCGAGAACGACGCGCAGGTCCAGCAGTGGACCCAGCAGCGGCTCGCCCTGATCCCGCGCGTGCCGGGCCTCGCCTACTGATGACGCGCCCTCACCCGCCGTGGTGCGGCGCGTGCATCGCCGCCGTCGGATCAAGCACGTGGCAGTCGGCCCCGTGGCGGATCGCCGCCAAACTGCCGCCGAACGCCTCGGTGAAGGTCGACGAGGCCACCTCACCCAACGCGTGCAGGCCCGCCGTGCCGTTGATGCACAGCACGTGCGTCGCATGCCCGGTCACCACGCTCAAGTTGTGCGAGACCATCATCACCGTGATCTCCTGCGTGAGCGCCTTGAAGAGTTCATACAGGCGGCTGGCGTGCTCCGGATCGACATTCGCCACCGGCTCGTCCAGCAGCAGCAGCTCGGAGCCGCCCGCCAGCGCCTGCGCGATCAGCACGCGCTGACGCTCGCCGCCGGACAGCTCGGCGAACGAGCGCCGCCCGAAACCGGACAGCCCCACCCGCTCCAGCGCCAGCCCGGCCGCCGCGTGGTCGGCCCGGCCGTAGTGCCCGAAGCGGCTCTTGGCCACACGCCCCATCAGCACCGCCTCGCTCACCGAGACCGGAAACGAAGGATCGAACGGCGCGGCCTGCGGCACATACCCGACGCGCGTGCGCGCCGCCGCAGGCGCCGCGCCCAGCACGCGGATCGTGCCGTAACGCGGCGCGTGCTCGCCCAGCAGCAGCTTGAGCAGCGTGGTCTTGCCGCCGCCGTTCGGACCGACCACCGCCACCAGCGCGCGCGGCGCCACGCTGAAGGTGACGTTGTGCAGCACCTCCTGCCCGTTGTAGGCGAAACAGACATCGCGCACGTCAATGACCGGCCCGCAGCCGGCGCTCACGGCGCGTCTCCCGCCGCCAGCTTCGCCGCCACGTCGCGCATCAGCTCCGGCCACGCCTCGGCCAACGGATCGATGACCTCGAGACGCGCGCCCACTTGCCGGGCCAGCGTCGTCACCGGCCGCCGGTCATACTGCGGCTCGGTGAACACGGCGCGCACGCCCGCCTCCCGCGCCTGCCGGATCACCGCCGCCAGATGCCGCGCCGACGGCGTCTTGCCGTCCTCCTCGACCGCCAGCAGCATGAGCCCGTAACTCTCCGCGAAATAGGACCACGACGGATGATACACCACCCACGCGCGCGTTCGCAGCCCCGCCAGCCGCTCGCGCACCGCAGCGTCGGTCGCGCGGATCTCCGCCACCGTCGCCGCCAGCCGCTCCGCCAAGCCCGGCCGCAACGCCGGCAGCGTCCGCTCCAGCGCCGTCACGGTGTTCGAGGCCATGGCGCACATCAGACGCGGCGCCAGCCAGATGTGTGGATCGCCGCCCGCCCCGCCGCAGATATGCCCCGGTGCGCCGTGATCATGATCGTGGCCATGCACGTGCGCGCCGCGCTTGGCGATGCCGGTGTCCATCGCCGCCACCGCCAGCGACGGATTGAGCGCCCCGGCGCGCTCGGCCAGCGGCGCCTCGAACGGCATGCCGACCGTCAGATAGAGCGAGGCCTCCGCCAGCTTGCGCAGTTGGCGCGAGTTCGGCTCGTAGGTGTGCGGGTTCACCCCCGCGGCCAGCAGCGTCTGCACCTCGGCCGCATCGCCGGCCAGCCGCTTGACCAGCCACGCCTGCGGCGGGATCGACACGAACACCACCGGGCGCGCCTCGGCACCGCGCACCGCAATGAGCCCAATCACCACCACGAGGCCGCGCAACCCAATTGTGCTAACACCTATCCTCCGTTTCATTCGCACCGCTTACTTCCGCTCCTTGGCCAGCGCAGATTTCACCGACACGCCGGCAATCTTGCCGAGCCGCCCGGAGAGCGACCCCAGCTCGTCGGTCGTGGCCTCCACCACCAGCGTGATCACCGAGATACCCTTCTCGCGGCACGGCAGGCCCACGCGCGCCAGGATCATCCCCGCGTGTCCGGACAGCACATGGTTGACCGCCTCCACGCCTTCGCGGTTTTCCAAAATGATGCCGACAAAGCCGATGCGCCGTTCCATGCGCGCCCCTACGCCTTGCTCAGCTCGCGGCTGCGCGCGGCAGCCGCCGCCAGCGTCTGGCCGATGACCGCCTTCACGTCCGAAGCCTCCAGCACCGACAGACCCGCCGCGGTCGTGCCTTTCGGCGAGGCGACCGCCTGGATAAACTCGCCGATGTCGCGGCCCGTGTTCTGCAGATAGATGCCGGTGCCGATCAGCGTCTGCTCCGCCAGCAGGCGCGCGGCGTCCTTCGGCAGCTTGAGCGCCGCAGCCGCCGCGATCATGGCCTGCATCACGTACGCCACAAAGGCCGGCCCCGAACCGCTCAGCGCCGTGACGGCGTCAAAATGCCGCTCCGGCAGCTCCAGCACGGCGCCCGCGCCGCCGAAAAGCTGCGCCACCGTCTTCCTGTCGGCCGGCTTGGCGTTCTTGGCCGCGCAGTAGACGCTCATGCCCTCCTGCACGCTCAGCGCGAGATTGGGCATCACGCGCACCAGGCGCGGCTTGGCCCCGGCGGCCTTCTTCAGCGCCGCGAGCGTCTTGCCCGCCGCGATCGAAATCACCAGGTGGCGCTCGGTCAGCCGGCCCTTGAGCCCGGCCAGCAGCGCGTCGAGATCCTGCGGCTTGACCGCGACCACCAGCACCTTGCAGCTCTTGACCGTCTGCACCGCGTCATCCGTGACCGCCACTTCATACTGCTTGGCGATCCAGTCGCGCCGCTCCGCCGAGGTGTCGCAGGCGACCACCTCCCACGGCTCGCACAGTCCGCCCTGCACCACCGAGGACAAGATCGCCTCCGCCATCTTGCCCGTGCCCAGAAATCCGATTGTCATTGTTTGCTCCTCTTACGATCACGCATATCCGTGGCGGCGCAGCTCATCGCGCAGCGCGTTCTGGAAGGCCTGCATGTCTGCGGGCGACGGACGGTAGCCCGGCGTCTCCGGCTCGAGGCCGAAGCGCCCGTACTGATCGATCAGCCAGCGCGCCTTGGTGCCGTCCGAAAAAGTCACGTCGCCGCTCACCATCGCCCCGGGACGCATCACGCGGTCCAGCGACAGCGACACCTGCGACGCCTGCGCACCGCCGGGCAGCCCGCCGGCGCCGGGCGCCGCCTCATCGGCGAACGCCTCGTCGGCGTAGGGATCATCCTCCGGCGGGAGCGTGGGCGGCTGCGGCTTCGGCTCAGCCGGTTTGGGCTCGGGCTTGTCCTTCACGGCAGCGCCGATCTCCAGCACCAGCAGGCGCACGTCCATGTAGGTCAGGGCGATCCCGAACTCGCTTTTCAGGTTCTTCTGGACATCGGAGAGCGAGGCCCCCGCAGCCAGCCATTCGTTCACGCTCTGACGCTGTTGTTCAGTCAGTTCCATCGTTCAGAATCTCCATGAGCAAGAAATAAAATCGGCGGCGGCACACGCCGTGTTGTCCGGTTTCACTGCGTTCGGCACAACCATCCCGCGCCGTCCCATGCTCCGGCAGCGGCCCCGCCTTGACATGGTTCGGAAGGATAACATACCGTCCGCGGCTTGTCGAGCCGGGCCGGGGGCTTGCAGCAGGGCGCTTTCATTTGGCCTGTTTTGCGGCATAGCGGTTTTTTCACGAGGTTACCGTCCTTGTACGTGAACTCTGGACAATCGCAGAAGTAGATGCGTTTGCCGACCGCATCCTCGGAAATCTCCGCCTGGATCTGGCCGTCTTGGGTCCATCCTTTGAACGCCCTCGGCGGCAGATCGATCACGGTGTTTTCGACCTTCGTCTTGAGCCGCTCCTTGAGATTGCCGTTCGCGACGATTACGGTGCCGTCTTTGTATTCGACGAACACCTGGTTGCGTCCGACCGTGCCGTCCGCAATCGCTGCGGAAGAAGGATGAGCTTTGCCGTCCGCATCGAAATACGAGATCGTTTTCACTTCGCTCTGCGTGTAGCGCGCGGCAAGCCGGAAAGGGCAACAACGAGATCGCCCGGATCATCGGCCGCGACAAGGGCACCGTGAGCCGTGAGGTGAGGCGGGACGTTGAAGAGAAGCTCAGGAAGGGCTGGACGCCGGAAATCATCTGCGGACGGGCGGAACTTGAAGGGCGGGCGCACGTGTGCAAGGCACGGTCGGGCACTGGGAGGGCGATCTGGTGGTCGGGGCGCACGCCACGGGCTACCTGGTGACGCTGGTGGAGCGGGTGACGCGCTACACGCTGGTGGGCTGGTCGGCCACCAAGGAGGCCGACGAGGTCAAGGCCGTTGTCATCAGTCTGCTCGCCGCCGTCGGCG